>JGI24159J19872_10010366_pt1 | contig 12218 bp, 6 predicted proteins | sample Ectturendosymbi4_FD_19872 | JGI IMG/M metagenome (IMG submission 19872)
ATAGGTATAACAAGTTATTATTGTGTAATTCTGAAAATAGTGATATTGCATGATGGAATAAAAACAATTCAGAATGGGGTTTTTCTGTTTTCGTCAAAAAATAACAAAATCTTGTTTCTTTTTAAAAAAAAACAAAAAAAATTTTTTTAAGCCCCAAAAAAGCAGGTAGGTTGTTTTTCTTGAAAAAAAACAGGTTTTTCTCAACCCTGGTTGTCACACAGGGTCTTACAAATTTCACAGCTGCGTGCACTTTGCCACGAAGGGTTGCAGTGTAAACTCTTCGCAAAAATCCCATCTCTGCCACTTGTACTTGTGATAGTATGCTTTTAGCTATTACCAAAGATTCATGGCCACCGAGGATGAAAAAGACCAATTTAAAAACTGACAGCTTTGCGGTGTTTGAAAGCTCCTGTTTTATGACCACAGAGTGATTAAGCACATCCATGTGTCAATCTCCCTTTTCTGCTTTCTGTCATTCATGTATAGCACCCTATGGTACTGAAACTTCTCCACTTGCTGCAATGCAATGCAACCTACACTAGCTTGGGTTTCTAAAACACATAAAATACCTTGGTCATTGTCAACATGGATAGAAATTTTTGAGGAAAATATCTTGACAGCCAGTTACAGGTGGCGATCAACACTGTACTCCCATGACACTCTTCAAAGCTTTAGTCGAGTGACCTGGCTGCATGCTTTTTCAAGTTTGAAAAAACTAGTAATGTTACCTTTGACACACTTCCAAGGTTTTCTGAAAATTTGTTAGAAAATTAAGTTTTGTCTGTGGTACTATGGTCAGGAAAAAAACATACTAGGTATCCTCAAGCTTTGGTTCAATTATTTCATGGAATCGTTTTCAGGGCAGTTAGTGCACACTTTTCCAGGAAGGCTAAGGAGAAAAAAAATATGCTGGTAGTTGGTGGATTATGAGGATAAGCAACCCAGTTTTCTCTTCTTTTAGTGCTCTTCCACAGTGCTGGGATACTTGTACTTGGAACACATGAATTAACTGAAAAATTCCTTCTCTGGTCAGGGCTTTGAGCATTTCAGGTCAAATTTCATCACAACTTGCAGCCTTCATTGTTTGATTTTGACAGCTTGCAAGACTTAAATTGCAGTTCGGTTACAATTTTTTTTGTCAAATGCACCCCATGATCCATGGATCTGATGGTATGAGAGTGACTAGGTTCTGAAAGATCTTTGAAATACACTTGCCATCTGCCAATGACATCATCATCATTGCTGGATAAGACACTGTTTTGGTCTTTAATGGATCTGGCAATGGTAGATCTATTGCTGTGGAGATGGATTGCTAAAACACATCATTGGCTTTATTTAGAATATAGTTCATCTCCAAAATTCTCCCAAGATTGAATTTGGATTTGTTCAGCACTTGTTATGCACAGTTTCACGCCTCAACATATTGGAAATACAAGAGGTTCAGCTCTGTTCTTAAGCCAGACATTGCAAGCTACTTTGTTTGCTTCAATAGTCTGTTTCACCTCCTGGTTCCATCAAGGAGCAACTTTTTGCCATCTGTTGCCATACTGAGATGTTTCTGTCCACATACCCAAGCAGCTGATGAAACTAAATCTGTTTTGAACAGCCACTACACCTCTTCTCAGACAGCTCTTGGAACAAGGACAATACACTCTAAAGGTCTTTTTCTTACATCCTGTCCACCACCATCTGCACCCTTTTTTGACACAAATATTCAACATGGACTGCAATAAGTCAGCTGAAACAATGCAGAAATCAATCAGCAACCACTGACCCAACGAATTTCTGCACTAGGTACATTTGTGCAAATCTCTGTGATGGAAGTTTTCATGATGCAATGTGTATTTTTGCAGTGTGAGTCTTTTGTTGTCATTTATGTTTGCATCACCATGTTCACCAATAACGCTCTCCCATACCCCAGCTTTGTTTCTGTTGAAGTCTCTCACAAACATTTTGGATTCATCAGGGCATCATAAGTTTCATCCATTAATTAAGGGTGCTGTTAATCTGAGTTTGGTGCGTATACCTGTATCAAGCCCTGGGAACAGTTTATCATTTCAATTTCATCATGCACTCTTCCTTCCAGCGGATTCTTTCATTAACAGAGCCTGCCAGTTCAGATCTTATGGGTAACCCCATCCCAACCAGTTAGGGCACAACACTGGAGTGGAAGAGTTTCCATCCATTGGCCAGCTGCACAGTGATAGAGCCCTGCCCTTAGTCACAGACACCATAGGTATCGAGGCACATCACTTGGCTTTTTCAATCAGTTTGTCCTCTTTCCCTGCAAATGAAGTATTGTTCTGGTTTTCATTCAATACCTTATGGCAAAATAAAAGTGGAATTTATGTGTAGCTTTCAAGCCTCTCAGAGCAGAAGCACATTTTGCAGTTTCTATTCCCTCCCCAGATGTCTAATAGATGCAATGTGCGGTCTACATCTGGATGAATCATGGTGGAAACCAACAAAAATTTTTCTGACGGATCCCCCTGCTTGCAGCCCAAATGCGATCCTTGGTCATGTATGTGATGGCCGATGTATGTTGGCATTGATAGTTTATGTGAATCTCATAGTAGGATCTGCCCAAAATATACTGTTAGACAAACTATTCATGCAATTCACACAGCAAATTTGGGGTACCAGGGGCAATGTGCAGGCAAAGTTTTTTTGGAGAGGCCGTACATTGAGTCTACTGGATACACAACTTTTAAGCAACCACTACAGCTCAAAAGGATAAGTTATGTTTTGTTCCCTTCTGCCTCGTACACACTCCCCATGTTACATTTTTTTAAATATTGAAAATAGTAATCTGAAAAGCATAAAAGTTTTCTTTAAATTTAACAAATATTCAAAAACACTTCTTACAACAAAAACTCACAGTTAGTGCTTGTATGATTCTTGGGTGACAATGGCCTTGGTTGACAGAACTATACGCACTTAAATAATCAAAGTATTGGTTTCCTTCTACATCCCACACAAAAGACCCTTTCCCACGACATATTGCAACTGGAAGAGGCTTGTAGTTATGAGCTCCATATCTTGCTTCTCTCTGTAAAACTTGGTGTTTTCAATTCGAACAAAGTGCATGTCCAAGTTATAAAAGTAGTGTGAGGAAACAGCTATTTGATGCAAATAGCTGGTATAATATTCATATAAATTAACTTACTTTTGACAAAAGCAAACATAGCGATTACAGTGATGGCGCAAGCAACTAAACTGAACAGCATGGGCAACTGGAACACATTGACAAATTTCTAGAGCACAGTAATTCCATACGCCATAATCAAGGAAATGCCCTACCAAGACATGCAACAGATCCAGGCAATAGCAACAATAAATCCAGGTACAATTACAAAATGCATACATGAACATAATCACCTAAATCTCCCCAGCACGCAAAACAATGCAGTGTCACTACTAGGTTGTCCAATCACCAAATCAATTAGGAGGTCTACGTTCTTGATTTGAACAACATAGGCTATGTTGTTGTAATAGCAGAGCAGAAGCTGTGCAAATTGGACTAGTGGCACTGCACACCTTAGAGGGAACGCTGCACACAGTGCACCACACTTGCAAAAGAATAAACTAGAGCTTATTTCTTTAGCATGCACAGCTAATATGCACAGTATTGTTTTGCGGTACAAACAACATCTTGTTTACTGGCCATACATGCATATATTTAAAATTTAATCTTGACTAATTACTTTGTCTGAGACTCACAGTCCACATGAGAGGCAGAAAGTAGAAAAAACACAAAAATACTTCATCACGACAGATCACATGCCATTTGTTGGTACACACAGGTAATACTAAGCAGAACAAACACTGAAACAATGTATCACCAACTGCCGGAAGCACTCTGTAGAGAATAGCAAAGTTCTGTCTTCAAAGTTTTAACAAACTGATATCTCAAACTAAGGTAACAAGCAAGGAAACATGTGTTACCAGTACTCCAGAAAATATGAAACAACACGAACAGACACATCAGCTACTTGCATACAACACAAAAGCAATTAGAGCAAAACTAACCACTGCGGTATATCCATAAACTGCAGAAATTTCATTACATGCTCATCATATAGAAGCATTGTAAAATGGGAAAAATGACTTGTAAAAGCATCAAACATTTGAAATAAGGGGCTAAAAGATTACATGAAAATGACAAATGTACAAATGCATATAAATTGCTTCATTCAAAACATCAAATGTCATGAAATGTGTAACTTGACGCTGATAAACACATTTTGGGATGTGATGCCTAAGTACGATCATTTGGTACAAGATTTTGTGAATTCATTTCACAGTTGGCAGGCATAATTGGGTATACACTAGGCATTACACTGAGTACCTTTTAATGCAATTGAGTTCTGCAAAACGGTGTAGTTGCAAGCCTGCTTGCAACATTGTATAGTGATTTGTATAGTTAAGTATGTATAAACACTGGAGTCAATATTTCTGATGTACTTTACTTGCACCAGAAGGGAATTGATATAAGAGAGACTTTGAGTATGTACAGTACATACCTCAAAAATTGATTTTGATGTTTCTTCTTTCTCGACAGGTTTAGTAGCACCAAGTTTTGTAGAAGTTGGTCGAACAATCTTACGAACAGTAGCAAATGATTGCCATTTGGAACAATTTAAAGTTGAGGAACGTGAAATGCAAGACAGCATAGTTTAGCTTAAGGTCTACAAGAACAAGTCCAAATAAAAATCAAAAGAATTTCACATCTTTTTTAGTCTTCCACACCAAAAATATAAAATTGTGAATTTATAAAAATGAATAAACCATAGTTCTGAACGTCATATTAAACAGAGCTACAGAGTATTAAATAATTTGCATTTAGATTATCACAAGTGTTTTGTAGCATCCGCCAGTCAATAGTCTGTATTGTAGGCAACATGGCTACCTTCACAGTGAATGATGGCAAGTCACTGCTAACACAGCAGATTTCAATGGGTGATTGTTATTTCAATTGCACTGTACAAAGTAAGAGCTTTCTCNACAAATTGTTTGAGACGTTTTGTCATGGCTGGGCAGAAACAGCTAAATAAAATGTATTCACCCAATTTTCCAGTGAATTTACATTTGTCCCAAGGATTTTGCCTGCCTATTTTCTAGCATGGTTAGGAAAATAACTTCCATTGCTTTCACCACATGAGTTTTTACATCGTAGAAAGGACATTGCTTTCACTTCACCAGCCCTTTTCAGCGAACTTTACTTGATCTTGCCTTTGGCTTCGTAAACCACAATTTGTTTTTGCTAGGTTTTACTTTAAGATAAGCGCATGGCCACATAATTCTGTGATTAGTTATAGTTTTACAACAGTAGTATGGATCTGTGTCTACTTTTCTAACCAAGCATTGGGGTGGTATCAAACAGACCTGCTTAATTTTTGGTACAACGTATGTGTTAACAACAATTTATAAACGAGGTAATGGTATCTGGACTATTGCCAACTAGGACAACTACTATCTAGGACAGGGGTTTCCAAACTGGGGTACATGTACCTCTAGGGGTACATTTGCCAATCTGAAGGGGTAAATTTAAGGTTAGCAATAGCAGGGAAAAAGTATGTTTATATATTTTTCGTTTCAATGATTTGTACATATATCAATGAATATTATTTTCTAAATTCAATATACGCTTATTGCTAAATATATTTTTGTTATTTTCTTCCTGAAACCTTTTTGTCATAAAGTACTATAGGGGTACATGCTCATCTATCGCAATGCTGAAGTGGTACATGGCCAGAGAAAGTTTGGGAATCCCTGATCTAGGATAACTGTCAACCAGGAAAATTGCTATCTGGAAAATTGCCAGAAAAAACTTTAAAAACTTTTTTTTGGCATCCACCCCAATTGGCCAAGCAATGTAGAGGGTCAAAACACAGATAGCAAGAAAATAATTAGTTTAAGCAAAATTTTAACTGCATATTTAAAAGCCCAACCTAGAAAACATGGGAATAGACACCAATTTCATTAGGATTGGACCAGCACATTTAGTGATACTCATTCTTATGTTGTTCATCAATGTGAATGTCATCTGGTGGTAAAAATACAACAACAGTGATAAATCAAAAACCGCTCAATCAATTTTCGCGAAATTGATGTCATTTTTCCTAAAAATTTGTAGTTGGTAAACATATGTGAAAAGAAACAAAAACATAAACCATGTGGTCCCAAATTTCAGATATTTGGAGTGAATCATAATAAGACCCTTTATTTATTGCCGAACTTTTTTCTAAACACCACACGTAGAGTTGGACTTGATGAGTGGCTTGACCACAACATGTCAGTCATGTCACATTACTCAGCTTTTTAAAGTCGAGCCATTTGATTCAAAGCGCACTCTCTCCAACATGGTAGGTTACCAAAGGTCGAGTAATTCTAGTCAAAGTGTACTCCTTCCACGAATTGCAATAGCTGTAAGCACTGCCGCTGGGTTGGTGCACGCGATCATGCCAAGTAGTTGATTTGTCGTTTGGGTGGAAAATGTGCTGGTTTCGGTATGATCAAAACCTAATGGCAATTTGGTTGCAATGTGGATTGGACAAGGCTGCGTAAGCTGAGGTTCACTAGTTTTTTGCTGGCCTGTTCACTAAAAATAAACTTGAAGCAACTGCTTGTCAGGTGTTCATTTAAGTATTTATTATTTAACTGGCAATGTTTGTTGGGTATTATTAACCTCATCACAAGGACACTGACACTAATCCTGGTGTAGACTGACAGCCATTATAAATGAAATCATTAGACCTGTGCTATTATGTTAAGGCCTGTGCTATTATGTATTTTACATTACATGTATACATTACATTACATGCATTTTATACATTAGGCCTGTGCCATTATGTGACATATAACTCCTGTGTAAAACTTTTCCATGAAGTGAAATATGTTTGCTACAGTCCAAGCACCCAGACCATAGCAAAGGGGTCAGAAATTGTGTGTCAACATCCACAGATGCCGCAATTCTCTTAGTGATTGAAAATCTGACAAAAATGTATATCACAGTGGGTCCACAAGGTCTGATCTTTATTTGGGAGCAGAATCTGTGCTGGAAGTTACAGCCTACATACTTTGCAGCAATCCACCAGAGTTTGAAGTTGATAGTATAAACTGTGTTCTAGAAAAAATGTGTGAAGTCCACGATAGGGATAAAACTTATACAAACAAGAAAGATTTTAAAATATGAGTGATGAACTGATCGTATGCTGGAATGGACCAGACATCAGCAAATGTGACATTTACTAACAACGTTGTCATGCAGGTACTGAACCTTAACTTTAAAAGTGGACCTTGACACTTCACATCTAGCAATGTGCGATCACAAATACACAAAGTTTCCATAGTAGGGACAAGATAAATCGTACAAAACATGCTTTGATATTCATGTCAAAAGTGCAGGTTCGGTAACAACTGATGGTAAATCTTTTCATGTGTCATCTGTCCAAGTTTTTACTCAGTATAAACTTCTTAGTTGTCATGCAAAGTAACTTAATGTTTTGGAACACTGTGTTTTTGCATTCATGAACAGCCTGTCACATCACTAGCATAAAGTTGACTTTACATGGATAGGATGTAAGCTCAGTTTATAGCAAAGCAATTGGCAAGCAACCGATTACCTGTGATTGCAAAATTAGTTGTTGTATATGTTTGCTAAATGCTTTAAAATGTGATGTTAACGCCAAACTTTAGCTAATGTTTAGTATTGTGCCAATAAACCCACTTTTCTTTTTGCAAAGATTGCGGCACCATGATGCATAGTTCAAGAACTCATTACACAGTGACATCAGCCTTTACCCATTAATGCTGCCATAACATGTACTGTATTTCATTTTATTTCTGTTGCCTGTTATTGCGTTCTCCGCAGCAGAAGAGTTGGTTGCCTTGATCACTCCTTTCCCATAGTTTGTGTTTAACTACAATAGATTACAGGGCGTTTCAGATGTTGGCGCTGGCAAAAAAGTAGCTTGGCATGAAAAACGAGGGAGGTGGATAAGAGCTAATGACAGCTGATGTATCAAGTCTCAAACGCAATGAAGTGGTTGACAGTGCTAATCTTTATCATGCTCGACTATACTTTGATTTCATGCCTCCGTTTTGATGTGAGCTAGAACTGAGAAACCACTCTCGCAGAGATATACTGTGGCAACAAAAGCAATATTTGGAAAGCCAGTTCAGACCGTTGTGGATATAACTCACACGCAGCTCACCAGAACCGAGAAAAACATGATATGTCACGTTTATACATGTCATTGCTGTCCTTTTGTTTTCCAAAAACTTTTTCAATGTTTTTGGGGTTTTCCTCAAATGCTTTCTGTCTAGCCTACGTTAGGCCTACACATGGCAAGTTATATCACAAACCGATTTTCACGCAGACACAAGAGGGTGGAAACGAGTGACGGGAACTTTTCCCAGTTTTATCCCAAAAAATAAAATTTCCTGAAAAAATCCCTGGATTCCTCAATTCAAAACCCAAGATATTTCCATAAATGAATGGACACCGTGGCCTACCACAAGAGAAGATGTAAGATCACCGTGATTACTAAGATCTCGAAAATTCGAACATCAGAAATGAATCATAGTAATCTTAGCGATCTTCCTAATCTCGGCGATCTCAGGGATCTTAGCAATTTACTGAGTGCTCTTGCCAAATTCCCCACAAGTGGGAAACATGGCAGAATAAATTAAACGCTTGAGCGCTTTCCCAATAACCGAAAAGGAAAAGAAGGCGGGGCCAGAACCAGAGTTCCCAGATAAAAATTTCAATAAAAAGCCAAAGCTGACCAGTAGAGATCAGCGGACTGTCATATTTTGCAATCCAGATAATTTTTAAAACTCAGTTGAATTCTGAAGAAGCGGTTTGCCTGCGCACTTACGCACTAGGTAAAAGGGAGTTCCCAGTAGCTTTCGTGCTACTAGGGATGTTATGCTTAGCGCGTCGCATGTAGCAGCCACCGTGCTGCTACATCACTCCCCCTTCTCTGTTTAAGCGGGAGCCGCGCACCGAGTGCTCTACAGGCGAAGCCTCGCACGAGGACCGTAAGCTTTTGTGCACGGCGCAGTTTCGAACTCCCTACCACGCCGTGCCCCGCATCTCCACCATTGAAGAAGCGGTGTGCCTGCGTACTTACGCACTAGGCTAAAAGGAGCTCCCAGTAGCTTTCGTGCAACTAGGGATGTTATGCTTAGCACGTCGCATGTAGCAGCCACCGCGCTCCTACAATTCCAACCACAGTACAAAATATTTTTCAAATATAAAATCCAAGTCCAAAGGAAGTCCAAAAAATTTGAAAAATGCTGCCTTTTCACATAAAATTGCCCTGTTTCTTTCCCATTAACTCTCTCCAAATCCGATCCTGATACTAAATTTTAAAAAGATTAATAGTCCGGGTCTAATCCAAATTCAATGAAATATGCTATAGTCCGGTTCCAGCCCACTTTAAGTCCAGTTCAATGCACATCTCTGCCAACAGTGACAAAAGAGCGCCAATTCGTTCACTTAGAAGAGATCAGATAAAAGCCCTTAGAGATAAAAAAGCCTGAAGTGTGACGGTCTATAGATGGCGCCACATGCAAATAAAGAGTCACCGGTGGATGGTGCCCATGACAATAGGTCACAAGTTACTGTGACATTCACGTCACTATCATTGTGGTACACAAGTTGACAGCAAACAACTGCATTTCAAAGAAAATGCGCTCGCTACATGCGGCAAAACACTTCGCGAAAAGGTTTGACAACAAATGAAGGTTACATATTGCTTTCCTTAACAGTTCACATTATCAATATACCGATCAAAACAACGCCCCAAGCCAGCAACACAAGTTCAAAAGTTGAATCCCCGTTCTCACNTAATTAGACGCGTTATGCAAAAATCGAAATTTTCTTGTGTGCTTCAATAAACAATTAAAGCACTTTCCGACGATAGGGGCAAAAGATTTAAGGGTCGATTTGGATTGCCGTAAAGTCCATTTAAGACCATTCCCATCAAAATAGCGCCCCAACACTGATTAAGCCAGCCCAACACGTTGAATCGACCGTTCTCACGCAACTGGAGGTCTTATGCGAAAACCGCTATTTTTTCGGTATTTTTCAAAGAACAATTAAAGCACTTTCCGACTATAAGGGCAAAAGATTTAAGGGTTGATTTTGATTGCCGCAAAGTACACATTAAGAATACACTAAGCAAATTAACGCCCCGACACTGATTAAACCAGCACAACAACGTTGAATCGACCGTTCTCACGCAATGTGAGGTCTTATGCGAAAATCGAAATTTTTAGGTATTTTTCAAAGGACAATTAAAGCACTTTCCGACGATAGGGGCAAAACATTTAAGGGTTGATTTTGATTACCATAAAGCCCTCATTCAGAATACACAAATCAAAATAGCGCCCCCACACTGATTAAGCCAGCACAACGCGTTGAATCAACCGTTCTTACATAACTGGAGGCAGTGGTGAAAGTAGAATAATTTTCTTACCGGAACGATGCAGTATTTGTCAATGCCGTCCAAAACTTTCAGCCATAAATATAAAAAAGCAATCAAGAGCACGTCTACTTTTGGCCCACCCTGTCTTGTATATTCTAAAAAAACAGAAAACGTAGGGCACATTCTGAAAACCACCATTTCAAAATCAATCAAAAAGCGTTATAGGCTACGTGCGGCAACTCGCGCTATCTCCGAAAGTGGTTCAGGCAATGCAACTTGAGTTGTCTCAATTTAGCACCTCACACTGTAGCCTACTTGCTAATACTGTATTTGCAATCTACATGCCCTAAAATAGCAAACCTGATACTAATACTTTATATCGTTTGCAGGGCCCTAGGTTTTTTTAAAGGGGGCACTTGTGAAAGGTTCGCGATTGATGTCATACAAATTAGTACTATACGCAGAGCCGGATTTAATTGATGCGAGGCCCTAGGCTAATCCACTTGTGAAGACCCCTCTTCCATTGTTGAGAGGGAAATAATGGAAAGCGTCAATCAATTTGCGAAAATCGACACAAAAGCGTTAAATTGCACGGAATTGTTGGAGTCCTACTTGGCTGGCGGGAACAGGATTATTAACTGCCACAGGCAAATCAACCGAAATCGCCACAATTGAAATATTTGACAAAGCACATGGTCTACGTTTTTTCTTAGAATAACATCTGTTGTTTCTTATCTGTGTTAAATAAAACAAACACACTGCAACTATATAGTATGCGTGGCGGCATAAACACTTTAAAGCACAACATGAAGACCACGTTGCAACTCGCTTACCGCAGCTGCAAAAATCTCACACGCACGAGCAAAACACGTCACGTAAAACGCACCCAAAAGGTTGTAACTGTTAGGTTCACGATTCGTGTAACTGCACTCCCCAGGTGAAATAAGTAAGGGATAAAAATCTGTGATTGATTCCTTGCTTATTACACCTGTGGAGTGAAGTGGTAATTACACCTATGGAGTGAAGTTACTTGAATACAGATATGCGCAAGTTTGAAACATCACAAAAAGAAACCAGAGCCCAATCGGCTGATTCCTCTAAAGCCTATAGAAAACCTTATAGAGTTTTTAATTGTTCACGATTCGCGTGTTTCTTACTTTTTCAGACTGGTAAGAATCGAATGCAACTACACTGTCGCGTGAAAAGATGTGGAGTTAAAAATCAGAACCGTCGCCAGAAAGTCTTGAGTGGTTGTTTAAATTTTCGTAAGTGGACTTGACATACTGAAAATTTGATAAAAACTTTACTGATTTGTAGTGTTTCATATTTACATTTGGAAAGGCTGAGCTCACCAATGCCCACCGTGGCGACTGGACTGGTTCAAATTTCGCTTATGCTGTCATTATTTAATTTAATTTTGATTTAATTTATTTGTTTGTGAGCAGACACGAAGTCCATAGTATGAACACACACACTCTGCAGTACGAAGGTTGATAAAAACAGACAAAACAGAACGTAGTACAAGGCATTGAAGCCGGTGGAATCACAGGGTTACAGACACGTTTTGCAACTGCATTGAAGACAAAACCATAGGGTTACAGACACATTCTTAACACTATTATTAGAATTAACCCTAAAACCAAATCTTCAATAGAAAGGATTGTAGATGAGACTGGAAATAAATCAAACAACCCTCAAGATATAGCTAACAGTTTTAACCAATACTTTTGCAACATTGGGCCTGAACTTGCAAAAACAATAACCCCGCCTACTTCAGCCTCT
>JGI24159J19872_10010367_pt1 | contig 12217 bp, 4 predicted proteins | sample Ectturendosymbi4_FD_19872 | JGI IMG/M metagenome (IMG submission 19872)
TAAACATATTTAAGAATCTCTTTGATTCCACTGAAGAGCAACTTTGAAATCAGGTGCCTGTGATAGCGCTAAAGTTTATTGTTTTTTTTGTTTATCTGGATTGACATTTCCTAAGTTATTGTTTCAACCAAAGAAAAATCATCTTTCATGAAAAGTAAATCAGTAGCTCCGAATGATAGGAAACTATGTAATTATCAGACCAAAAAGATGTTGACGCGGTAACGACTCACTACGTTGTTCTAATTCTGTTTTTCTCGATTTCGGTCACACTATACCAGGGGTGGGCTAACATTTTCTGCGGAGGGCCACATTGAAGATTTCATTGCTACCACGGGCCGCATGCTCGTATTACATGTACTACATCTACAATCGCTTTAAAACTTAAAAAAAAGTTTCACATGAGTTGCCACAAAATGAAGGTAACAATGGTCACTTCTGGTTGAGTAAAAATGCGGTTTCGAATGAAACGTGTGGAATAAAAGCCTAATAATTCTAATCTTACAGATAAAATTACTTTAACATTGACTCCGAATATCTACTATCTATGTGCGTGTGACTGCCCTGCGGGCCGCACAAAATGCCCTCACGGGCCGCATGCGGCCCGCGGGCCGTAGTTTTCCCACCTCTGCACTATACCTTTTTTCAGTGGCATACCAATTCGGCTCGCAGCTTGTGCCAATGCCAATGGCAATGTAACTCCTCCAAACAATCAAAGGGAGGGTATTCCATGCAAATGACCACATCCATGTTATTGCAATTCCTGGTGAAACATTTAAACCCAGTTAATGGATGGAGATTAATACTTTGCACTTGTAACTGGAATTTAATAGAGATCTTGAGTGCAACAGTAAGTTACCGAGATATGAGTCTGTTTTTGAAAATTGAAACAATTCAAAAGTTTTGCAGACGGCAAAGTATCTTTCAACAGTCATTACTGCTATCGAAGTCAATCCAGCTGTGCCTGCTGAAGCGTGTGCGACCCGGTTGTGTTCGCATACCTTTAGTGTGGGATTGATCCTCGATCTTCGGGAAGGACGGATTGTGACGTCATCAATGTTAACTCCACGCCAGACGAATCGGCCAAAGAGAGCTCTTACTTCCATGTGCATGGAAGTCACTTATAAGTGTCGCATGCTTGGTCTTTCCCTTCTTGCTTTGGCCAACTTTGCTCACATGTAGCGGTCGCGTTAGCGTGAGTGCTACACTGCATAGTAACAATATTTACCAAAGCTGTGATTGTGACCCGTAAAGCAGAAAACACTTTTTACAATTATGTGACGCACTTGCAATTTTATGTGTGATTTGGAACAGTGAATCACACCCACGATAGGCAATTGATTGATTTTGAGGGCACCTCTTGTGTAGCATTCCTCGATTATAGTAGCTTTTTTTAAACACGCTTTCAAGAAAGTTCTGTCCCTTTAACTCCGTACGAGTGACCATAACTTCTGAATGCAATGAGCTAGGAAGACACCGAAGGTATCATTGGATCCGTAAGACATGCCTGCTCATTTTGAGATAGATCGCGCCCACCTGTGACGCCATTGTGATGTAATTTCCGGGGAAAAAAACGCTTTTCGCGTTGACTAAAAACCGACTTGCGTCCATTCAGTAGGCTACAGAGCCTAAACCAAACACGTTGGAAACAAAATTTCTATATAAAAATGTTTGGGAATACTTTACCTCTGCAATGATGATCAAAAAAGTTGACACTTCCTTTATTGGGGGTGCCAACGGGGCAAAAAACTCGGATTTCGGGGTCTATTTTGAGGTTCAAGCCACTTATCTGGCAGGCGGTAGGCACGAACCCCACCAAACATGCAGAAAGGGTGTATTGCGATGTTTTACAACATCCTACCAAATTTCAAGTCAAAAGTTTGGCAGGAAAATTTTATTTGGGCAAAAAAGCAAAATGTCCACTAGGTGGCTGAGCACTTTTCAAGCTCTATTTTTGGCCATAACTTGCCAACCTGTTAGGCTAGCAGCCTTCCCAAGATCTCTATGGCTTCAGTTCAAGTCCTGCACATTTTAAGCCATTCAACGCCTCGCTAACACCTCACTAACTGTGAGGTTCTCTAGGCCTATCTACAAGTCAATTTTTCCAACTTCCATTTTTGGACCCCCAAATTTCCCCCTCGAAACGGCCCAAATCGTTTTTTTTTAAACCGATCCGGTTTTCGAGTATTCCGGCCTTCGGCGAAGCGCAAAAAAACACGCGAATTGGTTAGGCTGGATGCGGTGTGCGATTTTTCGCATTTACTCTGGATTTTGCTAAAATTTCAGCAGGGCAAGAGCACAAATATGAATTTTTCTCAAAAATTTCAAAAGTAAAGGTATCTTTTGGTTATTCTCAATCAATTCTATGCTATCTTCTGGATCTAGGGATGTTTTCACCGGCTTTCTCGCTCAATCCGTTCAGAAGCTATGGCTGATCAAAGGTTTACCGGCCACTATCGTGGCCGGCGCGGGAGTTAAAAGGGGATGCTGCCCTCTGAAAATATAGGGTTACAACCTTTAACATATAACAAGTTGACTCACCAATAATAGCAACCAAATAGCCATTCATTTGACATCGCTATTGTCCTTGGAAAATATATCCTGCTGCATTAGATGGTATTGACACAGAGTCAGGCTCAATGGCTCGTAGTAAATCGGCCACAGCGAGGTTGGTGATAATGAAGTTGACTGGCTTCCGTAGCATCTTTGGGCATATGGAGAAAAATATCAGCTACATCGGATGAGAAGCAAAGGAAAACTGCCTTTTACAAATAAATCCTATTGAGAATGCACCTTTAATGAATATGTTTTGGCGATATGTGCGTTGTGATATGCACACGTGAAACATTAGGGCATGTTCTGACTCTGTACTTTGCCTCAATATTCCCAACGGGTATTCAGATGTGGGGGTTATTGAGCATTCAATTTCAGAATAACAGCTGCTTTCTACAGTGAAATCTCATTATTAATCGATGGGCAGGGTCCAAAAAACGCCATCGCAAAGCAGAAATAATTTCCTACGGTGAAACTATAAATGGTATAAACATGCCTAAATTGAGCCCGACTTTTTTAACTGTGGCGTGCATTGCCAAACGCCTTTGTTCGACCTGATTAGGGATTGAGGCTTAGAAATATTAAAGGCCACTGTTTTAGGGTATAAGTTGTTGACAGCAAACCACGTGATCAAGGGAGGTTTCTTTGCCATGCCAATTTGCCAACAGAAACGCTTGATGGCGCCGTTTATAGACTTTAAACGGTCAATGCTGACAAAGATATTTAAAATTAAATTACGCGTCAAATACTTGAAAACATGGAAACGACGCAATGACTGAAACAAATCGATTCGTATAAGTTGGGAATGGTTGCAAGAAATCTTTTTATAGCTGCAGAAAATTTGCAATCGCTGAATCGCCATGAATCAAGGCAACACGGTGGTTTGACGCTAACAAGACGCGCACCTGCGAGCGTCTTCGCCACAAAATAGGTTTGCTATCGCTGATAGGTAATGTGTTAGAAAAATATTTGCATTTGTTGAAAATTTTCCTCCATCGTTTCTGTATGGAACTTCCAAGAAAGACTTATTAATTTTAGATAATCCTTGAAACGTGAAAAACCGCTTTCGAAAGATACTCTTAAGGAGACAATATTAGTTTTTTTTGTATTTGCAGTTAATCGTTTGAACAAAATCTTATCCACTGCTGGGCGGGACTAGATCTCGAGGTAGATATTGAGCAGTCATTCGATTCGCAGTTAATCACAAGCAACAGGTTTATCTTTGTTTAGTAAACATTGCAGAAAAGCAACAACAAACACAAAGAAAAACAAATCCAGCTTGAGAACAACAGAGGCGTACCTTGAATTTTACTGTAGTTGCAATAACCACTGAATTTGCGGCAATGCTCACTGCAGTTACCAGCGTCATTGTGACACAAACCGTGGTATATACTTCACGACTTGCAATCACAATGTGAGCTGGTGTAAGCGCCCTGCAGAGCAGCGCTTACATTGAGAGCGCAAGGAGAAGCGCATACCCGGCCAAAGCATAACATCCTCGATAGTGAAATCACTATCGGATGCTTCCTTTGGCCTAATGGGTTGAGACGAAGTAAAATAAAAATGGTGGAGATGCGGGGCAAGTGATGGTGGAGGATGTGGGTTCGAAGCCGATGGACGGGTGAACGCTGAATGGAGCAGATGTTCAGGCTCCATGGCACGGCATCGTAGAGGTAGTGTGGCTCCACTGCGACGAAGCTCAGCAGCTTGGATGCCTGCGAGGATTGGAAGGTTGTCCGCTGGTGTAGGACGCAGGCATCCAGTCACAATTCGCAAGACGTCGTTGCTGGTAGGGTAAAAAGGCGGGTATGAGCACTGCGGCACCAAACAGGAGCGCAGTACTCTGCAGTCGAAAATACCATGGCTAGCGGGTGGCTGTTCGCAACCTTGTTGCTCCAGCACCCCAACCAGAGCCAGTAAGCCGCCTCAGGAGTGCAACGCGTAATGTTAGCTTCTTGCGAAGTGACTCAAGGTGTCTGCGATACGTGAGCGACCTGTCCAACGTTACTCCGAGGTATTTGGGCTCGGAGAAGAAGGGCAGGGTTTGTTGTTGAAGTTGACTTTCAGCTCACGCTTAGCTTCCTTGTTGTTGAGATGGAAGACCGCCGACGCCGTTTTCGTGGTGCTGAGCTTTGGCTTCCAAACTTGGAGGTATTTACCTAGCGTTGCCATGTCCTTGCTCAAATTATTGGATTATGATCAAGAATAAAAACTTTCTGCAAATGTCATTTCCGCTTGTCTTATTAATCAAACTGAATACTTTATCATGAGACTATTATAAATAGTACCTCCAAGCACTGTCTATCTAAAGGAATTCTTTTGCAGACAAGAATCAGACACCATAATCTTAACATAGTATATATGTGCCTACGTCTTACGCATATTCAGCTCTTAGTTGAATAGAATTCTAGCAGCTTTGACGTTGTTGTTTATCCTAAATGAACCGCTGTCTTTTTCCTGCTTTTAGGCGTAAGAAAATTGATTTATTTCAAATCTTAACAACTTTGCAAGCCATTTTAAAACCCTTACAAGTAAGCCAGGTTTCTCACTAAAAAATCTTTCGCTGAGGAAAACGAATTTTACTACTGCAACTGGTGAAAGACCGACGGAGATGAAGTGTGAAGCAATCACTACGAATAGGAGATTGGAAAAGAGCTGTAGGTTGGTTAAACGAACAACAACATCAATGTTCACCGTCAACCATGAAACCAGTCCCAACAGTACTTGTAACAGTGTCGAAAAGATAACAGGTCTGAGAAGACATATATTCGCTGAACTGTGCCAATTCAAGCATTTACTTTTCCAAAAAAGGTTCTTTAGTATATATTGTAAAAGCAAAGAAAGTTTTCTCCTGTTAGATGAAACTCTCCTTTAGTCAGGCGTTATCATCTTTTTATCAAAGTGAAAATCACTTTGTCATTGACTTCAATGAAACCTATTCTTTAACTTTTCATTCGAATCTTAACAAAACACTTAATTTGAAATTGTCATTCTGGAAAATGAAAATGTAATGCAAACAAAAAAATAAAACAATTCGAAATAATTTGCAAAGATCACAAGTGAATGTCATAATCCTCTTGCTAAATGGCGTCATGCGGATAAATTAACAGTTTCATGTAAAGAGACAAAAACCACAAAACGCGCAAAAATCATGATCACGTTCTTAAAATCATACAACGACTAAAAACGTAGCTGATTTAACTGAATGACCGGTTTTCTGCCAAAAATACATAACGAGTATGTCTGAAAGTCTACTTGAAGTTGAATGGGTACGAGCCCAGTGAAACAAGCTTTTGTGCTGCACGCATGAGGCTACATATCGCATTGTTTCCTGCTCACGCACCACCTCGCTGACATTTTTTTCTGAATGTCTATTGATGTTTTATAAATTATACCTTCAGCCTTGGGCTTAAACTTGACCTGCCTGGTGTTATGCAACGGAAAGATTTACGTAAGCACAAAACCAGTTGGCAAACGTCTGCTTTCCGTCCTGAAGATCACCCAAAACTTCTACTATGACATTGCGATCGAAAACAAATGACGTTTATTTTTCAAGGTAGATGGCAGTATCAAACAAATATATATATATGTATAAGTACGTCAGCGAATGGTCATATACAGTACCGCTGGCATGGTACTATGGCATGCACCAGAACATAACTGCCTTTTTTCTGAAAAGCATAGTGATTTTGTGACTGCTTTCACTTGAATTTTGTATGTCCACACTACGATCGATTACTGCAGCTTTTTCTAAGGTTTTATGTAGTAAGTTCGTGTCTTGTCAAATCAGTTGCAGGTAAAACGTAAAACGTATTCCCGCTGTTGAACCACAGACAAACAAATACTAACATTACCGCAACTTGTTTTTGCAAAACTTTGGGTTTTCAGTAAATTACACTGATTGAAAAAACGCAAAACGCAAATAAAATCACACTAGCGGCGGTGTACAAACAAGGAAATTAATCACAAGCTGTTGGGGAAGACTAGTGAAAAGAGATTATGCCACGTCGGGTCAATGTAGGATTCACCGTCCAAATGTGTCAATCTGTTGTAGGACCCTCGGGAGCTATATACAGATTTGGAAAACAAGACATTGTGGAGCTATCGTGTTCACAAATTTGCGAAAGTTAAAATTCTGTTTGACGCGTTGACAAGTTTCTCAATGATAGTCTACGCGCTCATACTTGTTACCGCGATGCATGCATAATCTGCTGCGTTGCGTGTGGGAGTGCAGACGTTATGCAATGCAATACAATCTCTCTCTCTCATCAGACAGCAACATAACTATGTAGAAAAGACAAACGTTGCGAGTATCGTTCCCAGGCACGTCAGCACATCCCAAATCTTTATGAGCATTTGTTAATCTTTAATAAATCAGAACTTTTGTTCTACGCTATATAGGGCTGCCACATCACTTCACAATTTTTCAAAGACAGTTTGTCGTTTTGTGATTACTGAAATTTTACTTCATGCCTGCTTTGAATACGTTTTTAGATATAGTGGTGTAAGAAAGCGACAGTGGTGGCACAACTCTTCTTGAATAGTTTACTTTTTACCAGACAACTGTTTGAGATGGAACAATTCTACACGTTGTTCTGTTCAATTGCATTGTTTAATCTTGATTCTTCAGTGTTGATTGTAATCAATAGTTCAACAATAAAAATTTTCGCAACTGTTGAAGAACTTTCAAGGACGCCCGAAAATACTCAAGGACAAGAAAATATTTTTCAAGAACCAAGGACATAACCGGTTTCGATAGCAAATTCAAGGAAAGTCCTGGGCGCTCAAGGACGTCTGGCAACCTTAACGCTATAGCGACTGAAACCAAGAAGTTATTTTGCAATTCGCATTTTATTCATGCACATAGTCCGTTGTTGAGAGTTGATACGAATTTTTTCTCTTCCATCTTTGAGTCGTGTGCTCTTGGCAATCATTCATTGCCCCCCCCCAATAATAAGTAATCCTCAGTCACTACTTGATTTACACTTATTCCGCGCAGCCAGCTTGTTTCCTGTTCGAGCTTTCAGCTTTTCATTCGCTAAAAGGTTAAGGCGGCATCAACACATGCCCAAACAGTAACCGTGGCTTCGTTCAATCTATTGCTTTAGGCGTTGCTGTTTTAACAAAGCTAGTTTGTCGGCCGAAACATTTTAAACAGTTTTGCTCGTGTCAGAGAATGTTCATATCAAATCAAAAGTGAAATTGGTTGATTTTTCCTTGAATAAATTTTCTAGTTTTAAGCTCTTAGAACAGATTTAAAGTCGAAAGTCTTGCAAAAGTTTATTAAAGCAAGAAACGAATCTCGCTGACAATGTCAATAATTGCTTTAGAACCGTCCAAAAAATTGTCAGTGAAGCGCTTGTTTTTGTGATGCGGTTTCCAGTCTGTTTCAGGGCAAAAAGCAAAAACATCTGAAATTGAAGAGAAAATTATAGTCATATGGCCAAGATTTGCGGGTTGTAGTGCAGTGACATTGTGTGTTGTTCTATTTGCAAAACAAAAAGTGTTAGTTCCTAGGCAAAACATAGTTGGATATTGGGCAAAATAAAATAAGCTGCTAAGCTCCAGTTATTTGTAAAAAATATTAGGTGTTTTACAAAATTTGAAAAGTGCTAGCACACAAGTGTAAGTAGCTGTGTTTTTTGAAAAAACAGTGTCTGCTTGGAACAAATGTCGACAAGGCAAAATTGTTGGAAAGTTTGTTTTTGGCCGAAATAAAAGAAAGTAAGACTTTTTCATGCGTCTATCTGAGGCCACAATGTTAACTGTATGATCTATTGAACTCCTCTGTTACGTTTGCTGAAGTATTGAAGAACATACAAATATGGCACCCAGTTTATGAATCAGTGATTCGGTCATAATTCTCCGAATCTGCTACACGTCATTACCAACTGCACCAATACGATCTGGATTCGTTTGCAATGGCAAACAAAATTTGCATTGTTTTTGCGGCATATTTATGCAGCATGCAGTTACTGAATTTTTGTAAACATTGCAAAAAACAAGCACAGATTAGCTTACATGCTGTCAAAGAAAAAATGCTTTGGCAAATATTTTATGCATTGGACCACTCTATTCAGTTTGCATCTTTGACAGAATATTACTAGCCTACAACAGACTCTACGTCAAAAATGCTTGAAACACATTTGTCGTATAATTTCCAATATGTTTTTTTGCCCCATGAGCTACTTAATGGCATGTGGCTAATATATGGTGGTGAAGCTTTGATCCATTTGCTTTTGTGATTCATCTTATCGCACTGCTCCTCTTCAACAGGAGTTACTGGTAGAAAATACGTTTTATTCACGGACTTACTTGCACGTGGGTTTTTAATTTGTAACAACAGTTACAAACTTCTTGTTTCTCAATTCTTGAAAAAATTAATCAGCATCAGGCCAAACCACACTTTGTTATGTTTTCGTTGTTGGTGATTCAAGCGGGTCCAGTTCATAATACGTTTCTTAAACGATATCAAAACAGTTAGCAAAACAGTTTTATAAAACATATGCGGCCAAACTAAGCCAAACTAGAAAAGTTTAATGCAAGATTTTAGAAAATAATTGTCACTTCAAATGCCAAGTGCTAAACTTGCAAGCGTTTTCATCAAACATTCATTTCCTTAACTGAACATCCATGTAACAAAGAAACAATGTTTGAGTATAGGTATCATGTACAAAGGCTTCTGGATAAGAAACAACGAGACAACAAATATCAAAAGCAAAAAACATTTGCGATCACGCATCATACATTTCTAATATTATTCCTTGATTACGAACATTAAAGTTAAGTGAAAAACAAAGAATTAAGTACATGAGAATTTTTAAAGAATCTGACAACCTGATCAACTTCTGAAGAATTGCAACAAAAATTGATTTTTCTAAGCAAAGCTACTCGTGATTTTGTTTTTCCGAAACTTGCATTTTTCGCAAATATCGGAAACATTTATACCTCACGTATGAGTACTTATTCCAAGTATTAGTATGTATTCATGTATGAGTAAGTATGACACCTAGTAGTAAGTAAACCACATATAAGTAGGTTTGCTACATATTTGTAAGCATACCATTTGTTAGATAGTACTCGAGGATTTCCAGGGCCGACAGTTAATTTGTTTCGACATTTTTCACAAGCCAAAGATGAAATGAAGATTGCAGATTTTCCAGGAACAATTCTGGAATTTTTGAAATTTGTTAGCAGGGTTGCGGAGCCGCATTCAGAATCGTAAGGAGTCGGAGGTTTTTGAGTCGAGTCGGAGTCGGATTCCTAACAACACTGGGAATCGGAGTCGGATGTTTTGTCCAGATCTGACTCCGGATGTCCACTTGGATCATTTTTTTTCTTCACACTCCTAAATTGGGAACTCCTGTTGATATGGTACAATTTCTTTTGAGATTCTTGTTGTAACAGAGATTTCTTGCTGTGCACCACGATTCTCATTGATTTTAACGAACCAAATTTCATTCCCCTTATGTCAAGTAGTTGGAGTCGCAACGTTTGGAAAGGTCGGCGTCAGGAGTCGGAGTCGGAAATTTTGGAAAGACGGAGTCAGAAATTGCAAAGGTCGCAGTTGGAGTCGGATATTTTACCTCCGACACCGCAACCCTGATTGTTAGAGCAATTTTTTTTACGAAAAATCACGGAATAAAATGTCATGAATTCAGCAAACCTGTTTTGGGCCATAGGACATAGTGTAAGGATTTAAATTATCTTGACATGTTTCAAAAGGTTGTTTGATGCACATCAGCACATTTTTGTCCACATTTCTGGCAACAAATCTTATAAAAACAAAACTGCACAGAAAAACGTTTCGTAGTTTGAGGCACAAAACCCAATATAGATCAACAATGAGTTAAAATAAAGTGACACGCGTTTCCTTTAAATTGTCTGGGATATAATGTGGACAACTGAAAACGGTTTCGACACAACGAGCCGACATTTAGATAAAACACCAGTCACAGATTGAAATATTTGAATGTTTTTTTTGCGAACAATTCAAAAATATTTGCCACCCTTTGCATAAATGGCCTTTCTTACCAATAAAATTGTGCTCAGTTGACTTTGGCAAGGTTCAATATGTATCCGCAAATGTTTTGTTTATTCCTCATAATTTAACGTGCAATGGAGGAAGATAAAAACTGCCCTAAAATTGAAAAAATTGTTTCTCTTTTTTTGCTCTAAACTGCTGTCAAAACTTCCACCGCACGCGCATGCAATGCATGCAGTGCAATTATCAATACAATGCTGTTTGAATGCTGGTTTACTTTAACATCATATTCGATACTGACATTAGTTAATTTTTCCAAAATATAATACGGTAGTTAATTCCACTAAAAAATTATTAGCATTTTTGTTGTGATTTTTAAGTTTTCTTTATCGTTCAAAGCTGAAACTCCCCTAATTAATGTGAAGGTCAGTACTTGAATTTAAAGAAATCGACAGATTTTAATAAAACTGGATTTTGGGAGGGCACACAAAGTTTCTTCAAATTGACGAGAACAATAAAAAACAGCAAAAAATGAAGCAAGAACTGGAGAAACATCTGTGTTTTGATTGAATTATTTTCTGTTTTTGAAGTTTCGGTAATACTGCGTGTTGCTTCAGAAAGTTGAGAAGCCTTTGTTCAAATCGTTTTGTTCAGTTTTCATCAACAGGTCTCTTCTTAAACCGCCAGGTCCTGCTGACCTCATCAAACGGATGTGACGCGGTTGGTTCTTGAGATCATTGCTTGTGACGTGTCCATGGTTTGGGACCGAGACATAAATTCCTTGCTCCACGGATTATTGCCATTGCAATATAAGCGAATCGCGCTGTCTCGAAACTGGAAGAAAGCAAATCAAAACAGAAAATTTTAAATGGATAGAGTAAAATCTAACCATGAGATGTAACAAATCCTCCCGCGGTGCTGATTGTTGCATGCACAATGGGTTATATGGTGTTTGTTGTCATGGTGCCTGGGCTGCGGACCAGCAAATCAATAACTTTTTCAAAGCTTGCCTTCACTATATCCTACAGTAGACAACATAAATTAACATTGTTCATTCCAAACAAAGGCAATTTTGTGTACAGGAATTTTCATCGGTTTTGATCCTTAAAGCAGTGTTTATAACACGCCGGGTGCACCAACTCTGTAGTTTACTAAAAACAACATGACATTGCTTTCATAAAGCTTGCAAATAGAAATTCATTAAGCTTTCATGTTTGGTAATATTTAATTTTGACGTTATCTCGTTTGTTGAGAATAAAAAAATAGCAGGAATTTGCTCATTGCCAAGTTGCTTCAAAGACATATTAACTAGCAAACGTTGATGAAAAATCACCAAAGTCAATATTTTACGAGGATGGTGTAATTCAAGGTCTTTGTGCGCATCTACTCAAAGTTTTTCTCAGCGTTCCAACAGAGTTTGGCATTGAAAATGTACGCAAACAAACTATGAGCATGGTGCGGTTACTTTTTTTTAAATATACACTTTTTAAACTTTTAACCTGACGTTGTTGATGATAGATTTGCTGAAATGGTTGCGTTTTTCGTTAAGCGCGGTGCAGGGTTGGGCTGCACTTTGGTTTGTCAATTGAAGATCTTTGAATTTTTAAAAATATGTTTCCGATACATATTCTTCTACAAACAAAACTAATTTTCAACCGAAATTAAAACAAATCTCTAAAATAC
>JGI24159J19872_10010368_pt1 | contig 12217 bp, 9 predicted proteins | sample Ectturendosymbi4_FD_19872 | JGI IMG/M metagenome (IMG submission 19872)
AAGAACAAGATACCTACAGCTTCGGAATGATTTTGTACGTGATGCTCTCTGGATCCCCACCTTATGACAACCCTGGTCATGAAAAAGCTTTCATTGAATCAATCATTCGTGGAGAACGACCAGACGAAACCACAATCCATGAACTGAGAGCAACATTAAATGAAGGCAGACAACAAATCCTTGATGTTCTTCAATCAATGATGAGCAAGTGTTGGGTCCAAAATCCATCTGAACGGCCCACTATGATTCAAGTGCGAGACGAGCTGCAAACAGTTCTCCAACAACACAGAGAAGAGGAAGTCTTGGCTGAAGTTACAAAAATGGTCAAGTTCATGTCTTTGACCATTCCTAAAAAAGAAGATCAACAATTTCAGCCAATTCATGATTTCATGACAAAAGACCAAAGATTTGTACAAGGTTAGCTTCACGTTTTTGCGTTTACATTTTTCTAACGTTTTGACTAGGGCTGTTGTTGTCTCTGTTACCGGTCATATGTTTAGTCAGTAGCTCTTTCAGTTTTTTTGTTGTTTGCATTCTGTACGCTATATGTCGGCTGTATTTTGATGCGTATCTTCGTACAAAAATGCAATAAAGGAAAAAAAAATTTTTTTTTATAACACAAATATGCCAAAATTGTTAGCTTCAAACAATTAACAACTTTATATTGGAAGTAAACGCATTTTTGAAATTTTGAATCAATAGATTTTGTCTTTACAAATTTGCAATAACGCAAGTACATGTCAAAGCAGCTATACTGCCTTGATATAGACTCCTATTCAACAAACCTTGGCAGTTCTCTTTATTGTGCATACAAGATGTACTGGGATAAATTGTTTTCACAGAAACTGTGTACAACTTTTACAACTTACCCAACGTGGAAAACACTGCTGTTGGCTGCAGTCAAGTGAATTATGTTCAACAAGGATCAGGTAATATACTTTGAAATTTTTTGTTTTATTTTTTATTTTCGTCGTCAAAAAAATTAATCAAATTGTTTATATTGAACGAAAAATACTTGAAAAATAATGGGTTTTACCATTTGTTACTAAATTTACAACACGAATTTTTCTGCCTTCACGAAAGAATCCGCATGTCTTCAAGAAAAAAAACGGGTTGAAGAATGTCTGCCATATGAATATTTGATGTGTTCGAACGATTGAAACGCAAAACAAACGATCAACTCCCAAATAAGAAGCGGAAGTCCTGTCTCTATGATAGGTTTTCACACGAATGTACTCTGATGCAACCATATGGATGTATTATGTGGTAAAGCGAGAAATGTATGACCTTTTGTTTGAAAATCATTTAACAAACACCAAGGATTGCAGATCTTTCTTTTTTTGCAATTTCTTTTCACTCCTACTCTGAGATAAAAGCCTTCCAGAATGCCATTACAGTGTGCAGCGTGTGCAGCAAGAGCTTGTTTTGCACAGAGCAATGGTTGTCACATGGACTTCACCTAACTGGTGGTGGTCAGTGCTTAAGCAAACCGTTTTTCACTGAAAACGGAGAAAAAAAATCAGACGGTGACGTTAATCGTCTAACGCCGTTTTGCTTAAGGTTTTTTCTAATATTACATATTTTAGCCATTTTTGCGTATGTATGTTGATATAAAAGTACGAGCATATAAAAAATGATTAATTTAATCTTTAATCGCCGAAGTAACGTAACTTTTCAAAGGTGAAATTATTAGCTTTATGGCGAGTTTGACTACGACCTCTATTTGTTGTTCCGTTTGTTACAACGGCTACTCTTTTATATACCGCAGAACTGTCGCATTTTGCTAACCGGGAGTTGCTGCCAAGATTGGATGAATTGATTAAGGCAAAACACTCATATTAGTCATTCCATATATAGATTTTTCGTTAATTTAAACCCACATCTCTTTTGCAATTTCATTTTATGACAAGGCTTCTCCTATACGTTAGAGCATTGGTGTAGGGATTTCTGAATAACGAAGTAATTTTTTTAATTTTCAAGTACTACCTGTGCAAAGGTAAGACACGTTAGTGTATGAAAAATGAACATTTTGTTATCGCACACTGTAACTGAAACACTGGCTGCTGTTTTTCTAAATTTTCTGTGGATGAGATATATTCATGCCTAGCTGCACAACACCTTTTCCCGAAAGCGCAGTTCAAAAACTTGAAAAACGCATCTTTAACCCTTTAATTTCTGTCAGTCAAATCAAACTGCTTCAATTATTGTTTTCTGGGTTGATTTTGCAACAATCAATGAAAAACTATAACAAATTGAAACTTGCAACATTGCGAAATCGTTTAAAACTTATCAAAACAAAAAGTTACAGTTTGTTGACTCCTTTTCGTCATCACGTGGGCTATAGCTTCTTGTTTGAAAAACGCGTAAAATATTTTTACGCCCCTCTGGAAAATTGCCTCTTTGTCTTCCTTTTTCACAATTTATTTTACATGCATTGCTATGATCTCCAGTTTAGTTTACGAGTCGACGGAGGCTAACAGTCACAAAGATTTCAACGCGGATTGGATAAACTTTCGCTTATTCAGACATCTCACAAATTCTATGCATCAACAGATGTGCAAACACGGATTTCTGGTAGAAATTGATTGCTGAAACAGAAAGATCATCAAACCAAGCATTTTTTGTCACATGTTAAGAAAATTTGAACAGCGATACGTCCTACAATGCGATTTATGAAGGAAAGAAACTAATAATTCTACCAGCGCAGGCAAACTGAGCAAACAAAATTCGCCATTGGTTAGTCGTGTTCTCCAAACAGTAACACTGAGCCAAGTATACAATTGCAATTTCTTTCAGGAGTCAAACAGCAAATCAGGTGAGCTTGCAAGTTGTTTCAGAAGAAACACCGAACTGATTGTGGTCAAAGCCAGCGCAAACCATTCCAGCGACCTAAGCAAGACCATTTTCAGCGCCTCCTCATAGCTTATTACATTATCCTCCTCCATCAACCGTGGCACAATTTGTTTAAACGAACACTTTCTCTTTGCTCTGTGTACCTCGTAAATTTGCCAGTGCGTCCTAAGCAAGGTCCATTCCAGCATCCCTCCACCCAAAAGACCCTTTGAAAAATGGGTGGTAGAACAAAAAAGTTTGGGAAGCCATGAACTAGGCTACTAACGCCAGTAATGCAGGCGTTTCGGCAGTGTTTCATAAACTGGTGGCGACGTGTTGGAACCACGCGAATGCAGGCTTCCAAACATGGGAGTTACTGGAAGGTTCATGCAACCTCTCTGCAGCTCAGTTGTCTTGGGCCCACCCATACCACTGATCATGCATGCAGGGGAGGTAAGATGGTGGATCAAAGGCTGCGAATCTTTCCTCCACCTTAATCATCAGTTGCGCAAGTTCTGCTCAACGAAAGTTTTCCCCTTTTATCCCGAAAGACCTGCGGCGAGGATCTAGCAGGTGTCGATCTAGCAATCCCATTCCACGCACCCTGTGAGTACAAAGGATGTGATCACTNTAATCAAAGATAAGAAGGACATCCTTTCTCGCTGCGNGGAGCACCTCCAGGAACTGCTAAATCAGGACAATCCTGTGGATCAATCAATAGCTGATCAGCTGCCACAACTTCCCATCATATCAGAACTTGATACTATTCCTTCCATAGAAAAATATCAGCTGCAGCAAATAACTTAAAAAACAATAAGGCACCTGGACCTGATGGCATACCTGCTGAAAGTTTCAAATACGGGGGCAATCTGCTGCTACAGCGACTCCACTCCTTCATTAGCAATGCGTAGGCATCGAATATTCTTCCCACACAATGGAAGGATGCTAATATAATAATAATTTACAAGAAGAGAGGTGACAGGGCTTTCTGTAGCAACAGCCATGGCATTTCCCTTCTCTCTGTCGCAGGTGAATTACTTGCCCGTGTAATGTTGATCCGTCTTCTGACGTACGTCGTTGACACAGTGGTTACGGAATCTCAGTGTGGCTTTCGTCGCGCGCGGAGCACCACTGATATGATTTTCGTTGCAAGACTTATTCAGGAAAACTGTAGGAAACAACATCGTGACCTTTTCATTGCCTTCATCGACCTTATAAAGGCTTTCGACACCTTCAATCGTGATCTGCTGTGGCAAGTCCTGGGGAAATTTGGATGCCCTCCAAGTTTTCTTAGCATCTTACTGGAATTCCATATTGATATGAGTGCCCGCGTCGTGCAGGGAGGAGAAATGTCGAAGAGTTTTGGTGTTAACACAGGAGTTACAGGGCTGTATCCTAGCACCTGTTATTTTCAACCTCTTCCTTGTAGCAGTGACTCTCATCTTTCGTCACAACATCTCTGCTGCAGATGGCGTTCGCATCAAGTACAGGCTCGATGGCAGTTTGTTTAATATCTGCCGTTTGCAAGCAGTGACGAAAGTAACAAACGACACCACCTTCGATCTACAATACGCAGACGACGCTGCCCTGCCCAGCCATGCACCAGATGGCCTGCAGCGACAGCTGGATGCAATCTCTTCTGCATACTCTCGCGCAAGACTGGCCGTTGACACCAAAAAGACGGAAGTCCTTTACCTCCCCTCAGATTCGTCGCCATCCCCAGCTTTTTAGATCAGCGGGGATCAACTTGGCCTCACTGAACAGTTCACGTACCTGGGAAGTATCATTACTTCCTTATGTGATCTCACTGCGGAGATTCAGCACCGTGTTTTCCTAGCGTCTGCTTCCATCAGGAGGCTGGCCAAGCGAGTGTTTACGAACCGTGACCTTTCCACACACACCAAGATGGCCGTTTACAACGCTGTCTGCGTCTCGACACTGCTCTATGCATGTGAGGGATGGACACCTTACCTTCGTCACATCAGAGGCCTCGAGGCCTTTCACATTCGTTGTCTTCAAACTATCCTGCACGTGCACTGGTGGGACAAAATACCTCACGTTGAGATTCGCCGCAGAGCAGGCACAACATCCCTGGAGACGATACTACTCAGAAAACAACTGAGGTGACTTGGCCATGTGACAAGGATGCCTGGAAACAGACTTCCCCGTCGCCTAATTTATAGTGAACTCTTCTGCGGTCGACGTTCGGTGGGGGTCAAAAGAAGCGTTTTAAGGATCACTGGCAACCTTTGAACAGCAACATATTGTCGTGGCAGTAGCAAAGCGTGCGCGCAGACACCAACAGTGCAACCAACTACCTCCAACCATAACGCGGCAGGGACCCGCCTGTACAGTATGCGGCCGTGTTTACGCCTCAGCCTTTGGACTGAGAAGCCACATGCGCAGACATAAGGAAACGCGTTGAGCAGCGTAATCGTCGAACCGACGGACAACTAAGAGAGAGCGAGGCACTTGACGACTGAAACATGATTTAGTGAAGGCTTCGACATAAACCAGGAAAAACCAAGAATCAATAAATGAAAAAAACATAGGTGCTACCCTTAAAATATTGCAATGAGCTGATAAAGTGTGGCCTGGAGAGCATGCTTTGCTGGTCCTTACAGGAGACCATTGATGGACTTGTGAGCACCCTACGCAAGATCCTTTCCAGCGCCCACCCCTCTTATACAAAGATCCTTGCTCCACTCATCACATACATTACGGAAATACGAAGGGCGTTTTGTACATTAAGAAGTTTATTACGTGAAAAAATTACTACCAAATTGTCACATAGCTTGCCTAGTATATGTGAAATTGAAATCTATAGGAAAAATATAGTCAGGCCTCGTTTCTCTGAACTCCGATTAACCGGAATATCACGATGGAAATGTGAAAATCAGTTTTTAATGCACAATGAATATAACAGTTGGCAGAACTTGCAGGTTGTAGTTAGGTCCCTTGCACAGTTCTTTTTCGCATTTAGTCTCATTCCGAATGCATACTAACATAGGTCTATGAATCTGCTAGTAAACAAAAAACTATGAGTGCTTCATTTAGCCATCTTCCAGTTGCAGTCTACATATTAGCTTAAGTTGACAGTTCGTCTGAATCTAGTCGACAGTTTTTTTTTTGTTACCTTTTGATCGTCCACTTAGGCGAGTTTTACTGTACTGCACATCGTCACTTTTGTTCACAGTGTTGACATTTGCTCTGAAAATAATTTCGTTCTTTGTACTTTCGATTTTGGTTATACGGATACCTCGCTTTAACCGACATTGTTTTACGAAACAAATTTGTCCGGATAAACGAGGTCTGACTGTATTAACTCTTCTGCAGTAAAGCTAAAATATTGCAGTACCTTTATCTTCTCTTAACTGCATGACCGTGTGTTTCATTCACTTTCATCATGTTTATTCCCATTTTTTGATGTACGTTCGTCGCTTCCTGAACCACACAATTTATTTTAGCGCCTCTTTTGGCCCAGCGCCCTAGGCAGTCTCCTAGTTTGCCTAATTGTAGCGCCGGCGCTGGTTGTGGTTGAACTTGTCACTAATTAGAGTGCGCATTGAAACTTCATTTGTTCAGTCATTCATTTTCATACTCCTTTTTCCTGTCAGGAAAATTGTGAGGGTAACAGCCTTAGTAGGACTCGAGATATCTCACAGTATTCAGCAATTCCTACGTACTTGTTCCCCATCAAGATGAGATTAAATAATGCCGGAGATGTAATCACAACACCGGGACTATGGTCGATTTCCGGGCAGCGTTTTCTATGGTGAAGCCAGCAGGACTTGCCTTGCCAAACTTTTTCATTTTCTTTCTGCATGGCCACCTGACAAAACCAGCTGAGACCTCTGTATTCGGAGGTGTGGTTCGACGTAATAGAGCTTTCCTCTTTTCTCAGCTTCATACATTTCAGCGAAGTCTCACGTATTACGCCGTAAACTATTGGCAAACATCCTAGCCATTCCACTTTCACCTGAGGTAGCACTATTTCAGTTATTAACTAAGATTACTGGCCATAGGCGAGTATTGTAACAACGATCGATTTGAAAACTGACAGCTTTGCGGTTTTTGAAAGCGCCCGTTTTTCCAACACAGAGAGATAAAGCTCAAGCAGAACTGTACTTGATTTGCAAACCCGTGTATTGATCTTTTTGTTCGGCCTTCCGTCACTTGTGAATACCAGCTCAAGGTAATTGAACTTTTCGACCTGCTGCAATGTAATATCCGCTTACTTGCAGTGTGCACTGGCTTTGGTTTTCGGAGAGACATAACGCCATGGTTTATTTAGTACTGATTGTTAATCCCACATGGACGCACACAGCAGAAAACCGATCGAGTGCATGAATGAGGCCATGTTCAGAGGATGAAAACAGGACCAAATCGTTCTCATGCAGTTTCCATCAGTGACACCCCCGTCTGCTCGACTTCTATCCAATTAATATACAGTACACTACACTTCCAAAATAGAATTTTGACAGCACATAGTTCTGTTGAAGTCCAACACCCACGGTGAACGGTTGTGTTCTACATCCGTTGACACGGACACAAAGTTCTGTGCAGGAACCAGTGGCTCTTTTCAAATTCAACTTTGGCCGGCAGCAATTGGCGGCGGCCCGAATCTTGAAATTTAAGTGCTGTCGGGGCGACTGAGGCGAACGCTCTTGCCCAAGGAGCACGGTGATCACTCCGTGACAGTAAGTCGAATAACCAATCTTCCAAATTTGGAAAGAGGATACTCAGTTATTGAGCTTTCGCCACCCAAGCGACTTTGCTGTCAGCAACAGGCGGCCGTCAGCACCGTACCCTGCATGACATCCCAAAGTTTTCTTGAGTGACCCAATCACATGCTTACTGAAGGCAAACAAAACATACTCCCAACATTTACCGTAATTTTTCTGGGAATGAGAATTTGCTCTGTATTCTACGGCCGGTGTGAAAACCGCACTAGGTATCCTGCAGCTTCGGTTCAACTGTGTTGCAGCTTTTTTTCAAAAGCACTTAGCATACTATTTTCCAGAGAGTCTTAAGGATAGAGATGCCACGGTATTTAGTGCATTCTCTCTTGTCTCCTTTCTTGTGTATGAAGACGATCACTCCAGTTTGTCAATCCGTCGGTGCCCTTCCAGAACATCAGGCTATTTAACATACATACATGAGTAATTCAAAGAACTTCTTTTTTCAAGGCATTGAGCATTTCACGTCGTTTTGTATCGCAGCATGCAGACTTCTTAGATTGTTTTGACAGCTAAAATCTTCGGCCGTATTCACCATGATTTCTTTCCCCAATTGCACCTCGTGCATGGCCGACCAATAGTATGGAAGTGACTGATCAAAAAGTATTTGAAGTACCTTTTCCATCTACGAAGGATACCGTGCTCATTGCTACGTATAAGGGACCATTTTGAGCCTGATGGATGTAGAAATAGGGGATATTTTTGCCGTGGAGGCTCTGGATGGTTTATCAGAATACCTTGTTGGCTTGCCAGTCATTGGAATGTTGTTTATGCCAGATTTTCTTCCAAATTTGCATTTTGCTTTTTCCACAGTTAGGACTGCGAACTTTCGCGTCTCAGCGTACCGCGAATTCAAAGAAGGTCCGGTTTCGTTCTGAACCCTGAACTTGCAGTTTTGCTTTATTCGGCAAAAAAATCTTGTTTTTGCAGATTTTGTATGGTGTTCAATTGGCTTTAAAATTCCATCAATTACCAAAAATGAAAACAGTATTCACGAATATCTAAACATTTTAACACAAATCCACAAAGCAGTATGAAAACGATCTGGCATGAGAAAAATGTGACTAAACCTGTTAAAAAGACCTGGCGCACAGATAGGCTCTAAGATTTCGCGGGAATACATTTTTGAGATGCAAGATTCTTGTTTTTATTATATAAAAAACTGTATAAAAATTTTTCTTGGCACAACAAAATTTGGGAGTAATGCACCCAATTGCTCCCCCTTTGCCTACGGACCCGATAAATGACATATTTGTCAAATTTTAGCATAAACACGAAAACCACATTCCTCCTACCTTCGCCTCGGTCCAGTCCGATCAGACTATTATCTCCGTTAGAAATAGTCTGCATAAGTTATCACAAATGTTTTGTTACTAAGCTCTGTCGTTAGTTGCAGAGCCTTAATTTCGTAGGAATAGTGATATCTCCATTGAAGCCTGTATTCGCTTTTTTGTAAAAAACTTGGCTTACATCAATGTTTAGCATGCAGAAAAGTTTTCATTTAGAAAAGGAAAAATTTCATTTTTTAAAATGCTGACTGTCAGTGTTTCTAGACAATTCAATCTTAACAACACCCCGATCTTTTATGTAACATACCATAAGAGTGAAATTAATAGGCAGGAGTTATGAAATTCTAAATCAGACATTTAAAAACAGTATCCCTGGCGATGGCTGGCAGCGGCGGGCTTATGTGCAGGGGGGTAAACAATACAAGTGGAAAGTACACGAAATCAAGCTCAACGGATTTAAACAAAACTGAATTACTGTTTAGGCAAGACAAAGAAGACTTTGATGTTTTCTCGAGAGCTTTTTTATGAACAAAAGGAGGAAGTTGCTGCAATGCAAGGGTGCTTTACCTGCGCCGGTTCGATCGCATGTGGTCTTCGATAACAATTTGTGCGGCAGTGCACATGCAATTTTAAACATAAGATGGCGGCTGTGCATCAATAAAAACGTGTCTACTGTATGCGAATACTTGCTATAGTGAAAAGACGGCCAAAAAGACGTGTGGAAGCAGGCTAGGCTCAATTTGTTGTTGGAAAACAGAAACAATGCAAAAAATAAAATGTCTTGAACTCACTGGCGCCCATAATTCATAAAGAAAAGCGTAATGGGCCCGGAAAAAGCCAAAAGGTTGTGCATCCCTGTTATGCAAAGGTTGTGCATCCCTGTGTTTGTCATGTTGCTTGAAGTCTGCTTTCTTTCTGAGGATTTTATGATGCTTGAAATTCTGGGCTAGTGCTTTGAGTCAGTGCTGCGGAGCTCTTGTAAAAATGAAATGGCTCCAGCTCCGGAGCTCCCTGTTTTCGTAAGCATGGCTCCGGATCCGGAGCTGTGCTTTTTTATTATGGCTCCGGATCCGCACCGGCTCCGGCTGTGCTTTATTAATACACTTTAACGATTTCGGTATTCCTAGTGTCCTTCTTGTAGCAAGTGAGCGTGTTGTTCCAAAATATTTTGAACTAATACTGATACCACTACCAGGCCTGGGTAGTAAGAGTCGGAAGGAGTTTGGTTTAGAGTAGTCGGAGTCGGTAAAACTTAGAAATAAATCCGACTCCGGTTTGATCTTCTGCCCGCCGATTGTGACTGTTTGTGCCACAAAAATGTCCGTAAGCGTCACACTTTGCCTTTTTGAACAAGGACGTAGTCTCACAAAATGCGCAAACATGCGCTGCGCTGGCGTTGACTGACTTGTCCACAGCACACTCGGCAGTTATTCCATAGTCTTATGTGACTAGAACAAGTCCCAACATGAAATAAAAACGCATTGTGACCTTAATTCCTGGTACAACAGACCCTCTGACTTCGCCGGGGCCACCTATTTCGATCAAATTAATTGGTCTCGCAGCATGCGCGAACCATGGCAACTGTCAATGCGCGAATGATAAATCTGATTTTTGGTCCTCGGTTATGTTTCTGATTCTAAAGTGTTGCAGGTTTTGATCCAATTAGTTGGCGGTAACACAGCTCCTTACCTACGTCCTCTGCACCAGGGGTCTCCAAACTTTTTTGTCCGAGGGTGACATGGGCTATTACTCAACAGAGCAAGGGCCAGACATCTTACACAATGTGATTGTTTAGGGATACGTTACATTCTACCAAATTAACAAATTTTCCGATGCTATATTATTTTTCCTTATGGGCAAATTGCCTTTGCGGGCCGAATGAAATGGCTTCGCTGGATGGACTTGGCCCGCGGGCCGTAGGTTGGAGACCCTGCTCTACACAATAGCAGCGCGGCAGAAATAAGTGAATAATAAAGTTGGCATGACGAAAGGAGTTGGAATAGACTTGTAATTGCTTGACGTAACAGCGGTAAACAAAAAGAGTTAAGTTTGGAGTTGGTTGGTAGGCTCAATTGCTTTAGCTTTTTGTTACGGTGGTTATAGGTATTCAAATAACTTCACAGTGGAGACTGCAGATCGGGAGAATGCACTTTTCCATTTTTCTTGTTTATTAAAAATCCTGGACACCCACCGATATCAATAATATCGGTTACAAAACTCACAGGGGATCTGCTTTAACCAGTTATTATCGGCGTTCAACAACGACTTTAATTGTGGCTATTTTAGACTTACCCGTTGGTCATCCAGTACAGACCTGTGTAAACAATCTCGGTGCAAATCCCAAGTGCGATCGGCATGCGGGCAAGCGTGTCGACTAGCCAGTTGTGTACATCACTGAGCGCTATTGTTTAGTCATAATTAATAATTGACGATAGTAAGGTACTGTGCATAGGCGTAGCCAGGAGGGGGCCAAAAGGGCCGCCANCCCCCAAATTGTTAGAAAACATAGCCATTTTGTGCTTTGAGAGGCGTTTTTCCATGCAAAATAGTGTTATTCGCCTACAATTAAACATTTTGCCCCCCCAAAATTTTTGAACTGGCTACGCCACTGGTGCTGTGTGGCGTGAGCCAGTTCAGAGAGCCTTGTTTTTCAGTGCACTTAGCAAATAATGTTGGATGATGCATCTCAGAAAGGGTCCGGATCCGGAACCGGAGCTGCTAAATTAACCACCAGCTCCGGTTCCGGCTCCACCGAAAATGACCGGTTCCGGGGTTGCGAGCTCCGGCTACGACTCCTCAGCCATGCTTTGATTGAATAGTTCTTTGGATATGGTTTTATGTGGCATTATTTTAATGTTGTGTTGCCTCGTTTTCAACTAAATGAGACTTTCAAAGCAATTCTGGTTTTGTGTTTTCTTTATTGCATCACTTTCCGCACATGGCTTGTTTCGGAATTTTTTTTAATAATTTTTTTGTGTTCAAAGTGTGTTTAGGGTACACTGCGCATTGAAATCCGGATGAGGAAGGACATTTTGAGTTGGTATTTATGTTTTATTAATAAAATGTCGAATCACATTTGAGAATCCGAGATTTTCATCATCTTAGCACAAGATGCAAAAAGCAAAAGATTTGATCAGTGTTGTCCTAACAGTAAATTAGTCATTTGTAAATTTCCTCTCAGTCAAATTTTCGTTTTGTATCAAAACCAGTTATATTCTTCAGATACACGCAGGGACGGATTTAGGGAGCGCGGGGCCCTAGACCATCTCAGTTTTTGGGACCCCACAGAGGTGTGACGTTTTTGGCCATTTGTCTGAAAAGTGTGAAAGTTTGGCCCTTTTATGTGTGGTGCCCCTT
>JGI24159J19872_10010369_pt1 | contig 12216 bp, 5 predicted proteins | sample Ectturendosymbi4_FD_19872 | JGI IMG/M metagenome (IMG submission 19872)
TGTGGTTTGAATTGGCAGTGACGTCACAAGTATTGAAATATTGCCTATACACCACGTGAAGGTCTAAAATACACTATTTTAGACAAAATTATTACGAAAAAACGTATGGGTAAAACTGAAATTCAAATAGGCTGGTACAGGGGCGACCCACGTCAACAGCGTCACTCGGGCTCATCATGCGATTTATTTCGACTGAATAAAACCGTTCGACGCTTTTGTCACTGAAATTTCCACTTGCTTGCATTCTGGCTGGCATTATCGCTGCTCTGTGACGTTAATTACTTAACAATAAATGGTAAGTGCTCATGATAACTTCTCCATTGCTGAGCAACGTACGTCACGGAGCAATGATAACGCCAGTAGGTTCATTCATATTAGCCCGAGTTGTTGGACAATTTTTCGTTCGTTTGAAATTGTTCTCGAAACGGGAACTGTCGATTGGATTGGACTTCAAATGCAATGTTCTACACCAGGCCTGCACAACTCAGAAAGCTCGAAGGGCCAAATTACATCAACATGAATTTGCCGCGGGCCCCAAATGTCTATTTCATTTTGACGTGGAAATTTCGTTGTAGCATGGAAGAAAGCCTGGAACGACAATTACTTACTCGAGGTCGAGCTTTTGCAACATCTTTTACAACTGAGAAAGCTCTCGCGGGCCGCATATGTCGTGCAGGGCTGCTTTACATACCATGGGTCAACAACGTTTTCGAAACTACGAGCTTCTTGTGAACCGATTGGTGCGAAAGGCTACTACTTTGATACACACTTCCGAAATAAAAATTTTGCTCAGTTTACCTTCAATTATGTCAGTATTTCTTCGTTAATGTGAAGACATCGATCATGCTGATGTTATTTTCAGAACAGGCCCGCGGGCGACCTACTTGGTCCTTGCGGGCCACCTGGTACGCGAGGGCACCACTTTGGTGACCCCTGTTCTATACAAATCCACTGCTTTAAAAAACATCCAGTCTGATGTGAATGATGCTTTAAAAAATACTTAATTCCATGTAGGCCATCTCGGGCTCTAATGAGTGAGCCCGAGTAAAGCGCGAGCGAACGAAGTCGAGAGAACACCTACCACGAACGATATTGTTTTATTCAGGCCACCTGTAGCATGAACGCGAATTGCCGGACATGGAAAGAAAATATATGAACAGTGACAAGGCCCAAAGTAAGGAGCCCGAGTTAACAATTTAGTGAAGTGGGACCGTGGATGGTGGCACCAATATACAAAGCAAGAAAGCTTGCGTTTTCCGATATAAGTCGTAATCGAAGACTCGGGCTAAACCCGAGGAGTCTGTGTGCCGGAGTCGTCACTGGGCTGTTAAAAACACCAAGAACACAGCTTAAAAAACAGGCAAAAATGACACAGCATTGATACCTGTCTTAAACACATTCAATATCACATCTCTTCCGCATCTTGGACACAGAAATAACATGACTGAATACTCATTCTACAACTGCAATAGATACCGGAATGCAAAGACACGACAAAGCATATGTAGGAACTAACAAGCTGTCTGTAAGGATGCCAGTTGTATTGCCAATGCAAAAATAAAGTGATTTAGAGTTGCCACTGCAAAAACAAGAACACAGTTGAAATTGATCTGTCAAATATTTCAATTTCAGCAAAATTGAACTATTTAGAATGATGTTGAAACGCTTGAAATTACAACGATTTTTTAATGGTGTGGTACAAACTTTTTTCTACACACGAGGATGGGTGTCGGAAGGGGGGGCAGGAATTTGAAAATTTCAGCAAAAAGGGCTTTTTTCTTAAGTTTCGAGTGGTAAAAAACAAACTTAACCATTTTTGGCCCCCCTAGAAAACCTTTTGGAAAAAACCACTAGTGCCCCCCCCTCTGGAAAAAATCCACGAAAACGGCCGTATAGTAATCTGAGCCCGGCCCACACCCGAGGCAATTCAGGACCTTGCCGAGGCACACACAACAGTATTAAGGATTGACGCAATGAAGGCGTACACAATTTTGAAGCCGTTAGGTCTCACATGCGTACGGTTGTTTTGAAAATAGGGTTCACATTCGCTGTGGACGTCACGAAAACACTGTACGTTGCACGTTTGAAACTCGACATGGTGTTTAAATGGCGCCATCTTGAACGTCACGCGTTTTCACAATTTCGACAGCAGTGTTTCCTCTATAAGGTGCGCAACTGCGCAGTACCACCAGGCAATTTGCACAGTGCTATCTCATTGTCGCACATTTACAACATTCTAAATTTCATGCGGTACATACATCGCACAGACCTTTTAACGCTGGGAACGGTTCACTGTTTGTGTGTCTGCATGGTTGCGCAGTTGCATGCGCTTAGTGCGCAACAAAACAAACATTTGCTCAGTGTCGAATTTTCTTAGAGGGAACACTGTCTGACAGTGTCGCGTTTATGATGCAACAACACAACGACTGTCAGTCTTTGACCCTTCCGATGGCACTGCAATCAACGAAAGCAGCGGTGAAAATAATAATAAAAACAGCACTTACCTGGGCACAGTGTACAAAAAAACATATGTTAGGCACAGTATAAAAAGCAAACTACAGAAAGAAAAAAACAAAGGGAACATTAGAAAATTACGACGTTCCTTGTTTCTGGACCGGCATGGTCACAGTCAGGCACTTCGTGCGTACGTCGAACTGCGCTCCGCAATCCTCTTGGATCAAGTTGTATGGCAAGAAAGCATCAAGCAAGTATCGTTTGGGACGAGTGCAAACGACCAACCTGTCTTCACCGATGTCGACCAATACGCTGCTCGCCTTCTCCACGGCGGGCAATTTAATCTCTGCTATCAGAAAGTCCGGGTGGCCCGGTTCAGGTTCGCGAATTATTTCAAACTTGGGCTTGTATACTTGTTCCACCTCGCTGATCAGCGGCGGTTTGTTTGGAATTTCCTGAATAAGCGTTCGCTTGCGCAAGTTCTGTTCTTCGATCCTGCCCAGAAACTTCTTGGCTTTTAGCAGAATCCAGTTTCGGTCGAGCTCGGCCTCGTACTTGTTCAACAGACCTTCGAACACCACGCTCATAAAAAAGCCGAAAAACGTCTTGCTGGCATTGATCGTATGCAAGAAATTGGGGTTGATGATCACGTCGTAGGCGGTACAGCCGTTGCCCTTGTTGTCGACTTCAGCGTGCGGCTCGCCGAGGCTCATTGGAATGCGGTAGTCGACAATTTCGTCCGGGTCGTCCAATTTGTCCAGCATGGAAATGAGCTCTTGCTCGGAGATAGTGTCCGGCGCTGGGACAGAACTCGACGTGCATACGTTGATGAAAACCTTCTCGTTAGTTTTCAAGTTTTTGGTTTTGATGCAACAGCCTGGCGTCGGCTTCACTGTGCTCCACGGCTTGTCTTTGCTGCCTTCTTCTCCGCTCTCGCTTTGCGCTTTCAACAACAGGTTCTGATAAAAGCTTTGCACTTCTTCATCGCCCATGCCGTCGAGATTCGAACTCACATTGAAAAGTTCAGATGGATCAGCGTTGCCCGCCATTTAGTTTTATTTCTAGGGAATTTAGTTTCAGATCTACATACGACAAGAAAAGGGTTGTTGACTAATTGTACGAAGTAATCATACAGAACTACACAGTACGGCAAAACAGTGCTTTAAAACACGCGTTTATCAACCATCATCGTTGCCAACATGGACGTTAAACGTAATAAAAAGAGTTATTATTTCCAATCCGGCTTCGTAAGACCTAAGATGCAGCTTGCTCCAAATGCGTTTAATTGCTTTCAAAAAGTTAGTGTAAGTTCAGGTTGAAGTGAAGAGCGGAGCTGACGGGTGAAATGCTGGGTGGCGTTATTGATAGTTTGATCAATCATGGCATGGAACGATTCATTGGTAAAACCTTGAATATTTCTTGACGTAAAAATGGGATGGTGAAGGCATACTTGGTGAAACTGAACCAACTTAAAAAATTCAACCAATTTCTAAAAACTGCTTTCAGCATCACTATTAGTGATTAGAATTGTTTGACCACTTGAAGCCAGACAAAAAGGAAGAACAAAAACACTGAAAACAAGGTACTGCCCAAAATACTCCATCGACAAAGTCATTTCAACAGATGGAATTGCAAAAGTTTTCAACAAAAAAACACTCGTTTTACATCTGCATTTCCAAACCTTATGATGGGATTGAATGGCTTATGAAAACTTACAGGTTGAAGATCTAGAGGAAGTAATATTTTTTCAAAAACATAACTTTCTTTGCTGCATAATGAACCTGCAAAGACCTGGCATTTTAAGATTTAAGAAAGCATTGACAATAATATTGATATCATAATAATCCTTACAAGAGAAACAATATGACACATGATAACAAAGCTCCAAGGACACTTTACAATGCTCTAAGCTATTATGGTTTCTTCAACTTTGCTAATAAGTTGTAACATGACCAACAATTGGCTGTCAATTTTTTATTTTATTTTGAGATTTTGAAACAGACACGAAGTCCATTGAGTACAGCACAAACTGTCTGCACAACACAGAATGATAACAGCCACAACATAACATTTTTATAATGACGTTGAGGTAGAACAGGATTACAGACACTTTCTTAACATTGTTCACTAACCTATAACACTTGGTACAACACTACATCCCGAGTAGGACACTGAGTCTAAGCCTGGTCAAGGCCAGGTAAGGTAGGAATATGCTGTGGCATGCACACACCCTCAAACAGACTGTAAGGACCTCAGTGATAAAGTAAAATGGGTTTGTAGTGTTCAAAGAATAAGGATAAATATAAACAATCTGACTGCATCAAAGCATGCAACCTATGTTGTTCGACTTTCTGCAATATCTTCAAGCAGGAAGTACATCAATATTTTGATGATCGTATCACAATTATCTGAAAAATTGCATCAGAAGTTGCAAGTTTTGGGATATTGTACCAAAAACTTTTCTAATATTTCTCTCATTATTCTTATTAACTTCAACAATATATTGATACATGACAGTTGACTTACAAATGCTACGACATTGCATTAAAAAAACACTTCAGCTTTGTTCATCTTGGCAATTTCTATCAAGATCAAGCTTTGAAACTTAAAGAAATAACAATCTATATATACCAAGCAGTCACACTGATTAGCAGACTTTGCAAATAAAACAAGGCAGGGGTAAAATTGTCATCATTTACACCGATCCAGCTCTTGCTATAGCCATGCCACCAGTTTCTGACTGACTGAACCAGTTGCTCTTAACCACTGGTGGTCTGTGGGCACTGGGCCTGCAAAACCAGCAACACCTATGACCTCATACACTTTAAAAACAGATTTTATTTAAAAATATTTCTGTTCCATTATTTTATTCACCACGCTAAACAGGTAAGCTGGTGACAGCCTCTGGATGTGACTCTTTAGCCAAAGCCTCCAGGTGCCTGTGGTGTGGGAAACTACCATCACCCAGAAGAGAAATTATGAATTAAACCAAAGCCACCCAGTTCACTTGAGGATAGTTACTACCATCAGCTCTTCCACTGGCAACAGCTTTAACGAATCTATTCCCCAAAATTTTCTTGTAGAAAACATTCACTGACCAAAGATATTGGCTACCTACAAAAGATGAGGATCAGAACCTTCTAGTCACAGTCTAAAAACATGGAAATCAAAGTTTGCTGTTACAGCAGTAAGACATCACCGAAGCAAATGCTATGGTGGTGTCACAGAAACATTGGAATTAGAACAAGCATAAAGCCACAATCCTGAAACTTGTGCTATTTCATAAAGATCGCTGATAATCCCCAAACTATGTAAAATACCACAACCTAATGTCAAAGCCATAAAATTTCAAGTACAGTGTAGAGTTAAGCTTTTGATTCTGTCAACATGGAAAACTGTGTAAACACAAGTTGAAATGAAATAACTCTTACCAAAAAATAAATTTTGCAAGAACTTGAAGATAGGTGGTTATTCTGTAGCACATGACTGACACAATACACCTATCACCAGACTTAACTATGTGACGGATTACTGGCAAAGCAATCGCAAGACCACTTTTGTTCAAACTATTAAATACTAATATTAAAAGCTCTAAGTTTGCTCTAAGCTTTTAAGGAATCACTTGAATGAACGTGCTCTGCTTTCATCTTTTCGCAATGACTCAAACTTGCACAAATCTGTATTAGTCTCCACGCAGGTGAAGAGTTTCAATCAATCCGTAAATTTTTAATAGGAAATCAATTTTACATAACACCACGCATCGTCAGTCCTACAACCTTATTAAAAATTTGCAATTCAAATTCTTCACCTGTGTGTAAATGTGTTTCAGCAGCTAAATACATACAAACACTTTGACAAAGTTTAAAGTTGAAAGCAATAAACTATTTTTGCAACATGAAATAACTTGAATAACTAATGACGTTGTGGAAAGATAATAGTTCAAGAGGGACAAAGAACAATGTAAAGTTTCTAATACTATTCCAAACCATGCAGTTTGAGACACAATACAAGTTGAAGCCAAAAGCAGAAATCAGCCATGCATGGGATGCTAGAAAATGCAAAGGCAGGTGAACACAAGCATGAGGTAATCAACAATCACTACCTTTCATCTACAACTAAGATTATAACATTATTCATGCAATGTGCCACTTCAACTACTGGTAGAAACAAGTTAAGTGTGTGCTCGCTTTGAGTAAATACACAAGAAAATATAATGTCAGCTAAAAACCCAAAAAATAATGTTAGCCAACTAGAAAATAACAGAAAACAGTTTTTTATCTTCATTGAAAAAAATAAATTTGGAACATAGAGAAAGTCTTTCCGAACATATCTGAACCGAAACCGGGTGTCTACGTGCCACCAAACAGCCACTAGAGCTCCTGAAGTACAACCACCCAAAGTGCAAGTTCGCACTTTGTGAATGTAATTCGTGGTGTTCTTTGTCACGCATTACGCAATGATATCTGCACGCACCTATTAGTGGTAGAAACAATTTAAGAGTGTGCTCGCTTTGAGTACAATACACAAGAAAATAATGTCAGCCAAAAACCCAAGAAATAATGTCAGCCAACTGGAAAATAATAGAAAACAGTTTTTTTTTCATTGTTATTGCAGAATTGAAGTTCATTTTTGAAGTGTCAAAGTACACTTATTGTACCTTTATACTTTGTGACAAGTACTGTAAATGTTTCATAATATATTAATTGATTCACTCACCATCTATGCACATGGAAAGCGTTTGCACTTTACCATTGCTTCTAGTAATTGGCTGACATTCCTGAAGGCTGATTCCCACACCAGCATGGATTCCGCCATTCACAAGCACACAAATGCGACTTTTTCATGAAATTTTACATTGCATCCCTAGGATGCACTTTTCCAAGTCATTACCACGTTTGAAGTAAAGCTGGAATGTTCAATTGCACGACTTGCCCAAACAAACCAAAAGGTATAACAGAATCATGACAAATATATATAAAGTCATTGACAAACAAGCAATAACAGAATCTCAATCTCTTGACAAATGAAATAAGGTCTTGGTTGGATAGGCACTTTTTGCAAAACGAAGGTGATGACTGAAAAACGGTTATCATTTTTCGGTGCAGAATGCCAAACTATTTAAACACATTTTTTGTTTTCCAGCAACTATTGTTGCGCGTTACAATAGGCTACATCCAATCACACCAACGACGAAGCAGTCAGTCATCGAGTTCAAAAACAATGCCCGTACGAAGAGATATTTCTTTAAACCCACAACAGTGCTGCTCATTGAAAATTGCAACATCTTGAAAAGTAGAATATCAGATTATTTAGCAAAATTTTTAAAGCTACAACACTAATATCATTGAACCAATTTCATTTTAAAATTTTAATTGTATAACAAAGTTGATTTTTTAGACTAATTTGTTCATTTATTTGATATTTGTAGTTCTAGCGAAAATATATGCCGGCAACACTTTCATGTTTGCAAAGCAGTCGAAAAAATTGCTTCTTTCTTTCGGAGTCAGCAGTTCGAAATATCAAATCTTTGTCAGCTGCATTCATTTGCCTCAAATATAAGTTCAATATCCCCAAAGCTTTTTTATATTCTCTTTTTGAAACCAGCTTGCGAGTATAGAGGAACACAGTTCCGAACGAGCAAAAGGTATGCTTCGGTAGGCTCTTGAATTGATAATTTCAGACTAGTTTTGACGTTGCTGCGTTGCTTGTGAAGTTCGCAACTACAAAGAATCTATGCATGTAGTAGTATTTAGCAACTTGTTTACTATTTGCAAATACTTGCTTCGACGTTATCCAGAACAGTAGGCTAGGTCAGTTTGGTCTAAGCCCCCACAGAATGTTCTGAGATGCAGTGAGGAACTCTGCAAATTTTAAACATACATAGCCGACTTCTGAACTAAAGCTATTCTGGAAAACTTGGAAGAGCCAAGCTTGTATATAGGTCTGTATAGCACATGCAGTACTTTTACNGTTACACACAGCGTATTTTGCGGTTAGTTTCACTGACAATTTTTTCAGATCTAATCATTCAGCTCAAGTTTAACTTCAAACTTGAGTAACTTGAAGTTACTGAAAAGAAGAACTACTGTATGTCAATGACATGACACCAGTTATATTTGTGAAATAAGTGGTTTGTTCACATAAGTTGTGATGTTTTGTGAAACTCTACCTTAGAAGTAAACATTTCTCTCACTTACTACAGTACTATATGTGCTGTGGAAACATAGGCGTAACCAGAAGGCTCATGATCGATGACGTTAGTTTTTGCCCTAGTAATTTGCCCCTGCATTCGATTCTCTGGTCATTGCCACTGTGGTATTGATTTTTTGCAAGGTGAATATACACGGCACAGCAGTTTGAGTTTTATGTGACATTTCTATGTGTTTTCAGCAGACTTCCCATTATGACACCCTTCACAACAATTATTTTATTTATTTACGTCAGGGGCTTCAAACTCAAATTGCTCCGAGGGCTAAACTAAACATTTCTGAACTTAATGTATTATTCTTCTAAACAATTCCAGATATTCTACACTAGATTGTCTTGTGAAATTCAGTTGTTATAAAAAAACCTCCAAATTTTGTTAATTTCAGTGTAGCCAAATACTCCGCTCATTAACTACAGTAAAATTATTTTGTTTTTCAAGTACCCAATACTTACTGGATTAATGTTTGCTGCTAAACATATTGTAATCTGTTTGTAACTTTGTTTCTTCAACATCATTTGGTGACGCCATGTGTTTGGTGGGACATACATTTATCGATGTTATTTCCTCCATTATGTTCCATGGGTAATTGTGTTACTTATTCATGATTTGTGTGAATAAACATTGTTTTTTGCCCCTGCTACTTGCTTTCATAATAATGAAATGTTATGTTTTGATGCATTGCTGTCTACCTCATAACCCCTATTGTTGCTCACTTCTTTCACCTATATACAAGCTTCTCTTGCTCACCTGTACATATTCAACTCTTCACCCATTGCTTGCCCACCATCATCTGTGTTATGTTGTTGTCTATTGTGTATTTAATTCAATATTTGTGTTTCGCTAATATTGTTTTTATTTCTTATATCTTTTGGGCTTGCCATTCTCATTGGTTCAATTGGTCACATTAATATTTTGTCCACTATGTTTTATTTGGTCCCATTTTTTTTCATTTGTTTTTCGTAATTTGTTATTTGTGACTTTTGTTACTTTTGCATACGTTTTTTTGCTTTCGTATTTTTTCACTACCTGTCCATTTTTGATGTATCTTGTCTTCAATGAATACACAAACTTAAGTAAAATTTTCAATGCAGCAGTTTAAAAAATCATTGAAATCATTTTTGACTTTTCTAGACAATTGTTACCTGTTTTAACTATGCATGTGAAGCACGATCATGATAAGTACATAGTTCATGCTTGCAGTGTTTGTCATTACTATCTTTTCTTGCAGTAGCTGAGTTCAGTGTTGCGGCATGTGCAAAGCCAAAGTTATGATGCTAATCAAGAATAAAAGGAAAAGCCATAGTAGCAGCAAATGGAAATGTGGTGGTAAAGAGAAACTATGTATTTGGAACAACTTGAAATATACATGTTCAGTCTCTGTTAAAGTCACCTTAGGCCAGAATAAGTGGCCAAATTTTTTTCAAATGCATTTGCAAAGCATTAATCTTGTTCAATTAAAATGTAGCTAGTGTTGCGATTAGAAAGCCCGAGCGGCAAGTGCACGAAGCTTCACACTGTGGCAGCAAGCAACAATCGAGATCACCTGATGAGATCACTCTTGTTGCTACCATCAGGAAGTACAATCAGCTGTTCATCGGGTTTGCAAGCATTGTAAACGTCCCTCACCAAGATCACTCTATTGGGATCACTCTATTATTGCTTGTATGCGTCACATATATGGGTGTTATTTTTCGCGCACATCCCATTCGTGGTGAATCACACATTCAACGCAATGCCAACAGAGGGGTTGCAACAACATTCCCTCCTTTTTACAATGAACCGCACCAATCGTACATTCTTTTTGTGAAGTCTGCAATTGGCACGACCTTCACATCCTGGTCACAGCACCATTTTGTTGCGATCAGAAAGCCTGAGCGACAAGTGCGCAAAGCTTCATACACTGGTAGCAAGCAACAATAGAGATCACCCGATGAGATCACTCTGGCCGTTACCATCAGGAAGTACAATTAGCTGTTCACCACCAGGTTCGCAAGCATTGTTAAAGATCACTCACCAAGATCACTCTGTTGGGATCACTCTATTATTGCTTGTTCATACCACATATATATGGGTGTTGTTCTTCATGCACATCCCGTTCATGGTGAATCATACATTCAATGCAATGCCAACTGATAGGTTGCAACACTAGATTTAGACAGACTTGGATTTTTGAATTTTTCTTTTTTGTGTAACTGTTAAAGGATAATGTGTTTGAACTGGTTATGTCAAGGATGAATGAATCTAGATTAATTGAAGCATAGCATGTAAATAAAAAACTATTTTCTTGTGATGAACATGTGATGTTTGACAAGCATAATTAATGGCACACTCCAAATTCATTAAGATTTTTATCTGTAGTAGACAAGGTACCAATTACATACTACAATTTTGCAGCAACTAAGCGAAACACATTTGAAGAATTGTGGATTTGCTTGTTAGCAAACAATGAAATTTTTAGTAAGACTGACAATTTAAAAACGTTTGTATAAAATATTTACCAATTTTTATAAAATGTTTGTTTTTTATGGATATTTTATCGTTTTCAGTATTGGCCGTTGGTTTTATGTATGTCAACATCACTTTTGATTTCTAGTTCTATTTTTGTATTATGCATTGTATGGGAAGTTCATCGAATGCTTATTAAAACTTAACCTCAATTTTAAGCAAACCATACCAATGCACACAAGTTATTATTTGAACAGACCTCAACTATTTGTTTAGCAAATGTGATAATCTTTATTTTGATATAAATGGTACTAGGTTTGTGTTCACATTTCCATCATGCCGTCTGATGTCCACAGCAATTAACTACTAACAATTGAGCTAGAACATGTGTTCCCTTATCCACATGATTCATCATTTATCAAGGGCTGATGCATTTAATTTTCCATGGCTAGGATCTTTGAACTGGCCAGATATTTTTGAAATAAAGAAAGCTTGAGCCTTAATTCCAATACTCATGAGTTGAGATTTTATGCAAGTGCCCTCATTGATATTGAAGTAGTGGTTTAATACATTTTATTATATAAGTCTCCATGTATTTACAAATGTATTTTACAACCACTAAAGCAGGCACTGCAGCAACCGATGCCGATGTTCCAAAATGCCAAAAATACGGACCTTGGCAATTACTGCTTTCAACCAGTAGCAATTGAAACCACTAGTGTATATGGCAAGTCTACTGCCCCTTTTTTTAGCTGCTTTGCAAAGAAACTTGTTGATATGTGAAGCGACCCCAGGCAGTGGCAGTGATCCCACCAGTGCCTGTCCCTGGCTGTGGTCAGAAGGAATGCTGCCAGAATATTGACCTCGTGCAAGTTTGGTATGATATTAGTTATCCCCAGTGCATTAACCAGTGTTGCTGTCTGTCAGTTACCTTCTTTCAATGAATAGCTACTGCCTTCCAAATGTTTGCGCTTTCTGTAAGTCTCTTTGTCCAGTATCATTTTACTCCACTTTCTAGCTATCCCGACTACTGCATGGCTTATTATGAATCTACAGCATTATGACATATTTGCATTGCTTGAAACTCATGAGGCCTTTTACAAATCTTG
>JGI24159J19872_10010371_pt1 | contig 12215 bp, 7 predicted proteins | sample Ectturendosymbi4_FD_19872 | JGI IMG/M metagenome (IMG submission 19872)
CAGATGTGAAACACAAGACTTGTACAATACAGATACATCTGACATGAATGAATCACAGTCATGATCCTTGCCTTCGCTGAATTTTCTTAGTGCTGATTTAAATTGATTTAACTTGGCTTGATGTGCACATCTGATTGTCTCTCTTGAATCCTTGCCTTCACAGTGGCGAAACATGATGCAACCTCATCAACTGATGCTTTTGGCTTCTCAATATTCTGAACTTGCTCAACAAAAGCAACCTCAAATGATTGCAAATGTCTTAATGTGAACACAATTCGCTCAAAGAATTTCCAAAAAAACGTTTAAGAACAACAGTTGGCTTGTCGATCGACATGAGGTATGAATTTGAAGCTGGGTATAATTGAAGCATCCGTGGCAAGCCGCGATACATTGATAGCCATCTGGTTACGCTACGAGAAATAAGTTTTTGGAACTCAATATCCACAAACTCACAATAGTCTTTTCACTCTTCTTTGCAAACTGTGCAAATGCAACCACACGTAGTTCATTCAGCTTCAAAATGTGTTAGTTTTTGATCGCGCGGCGCGAGTGCGCGACCGCATTTTTGCACCCCTGGATTTGCTATGATTACTAGAAGCTACTACACTAAGTTATGTACAACACACTGATCACCGTATCACGGTTCATCAGCAAAGCTAGTACAGTATAATGGCGTCACCAGTCCGCACTCTAATGCCAAGGTCATTGAGACACTGAAAAAAGATTTACCACTGTTGTGTAACGATTAATGTGAAAACCATCCCGCCTTTTCAGCCGAGAATTAACTCAACCACAATATAGATCAATTACAAAACTCGCAGGCCCTCCCACAAACTAAGCTACGCCACTATCTCGTATGTTATTCCAGTTAAGTAGGCACAGCTGCATGCAAAAACAATATATCATAGCCAGTGACGTAACTGACGGGTGGAAGAGGAGCGAAATTCCCCCCCTGGCAACCTAACTGTGAAAACCGGACCGCCACCTTAAGTGATATTTCGGTTTTAGTATTCCTTTGGTTTTCAGTTGGTTGTTGTTTTTTTGCGTTTTTCGGATTATTTTCCGGTGATTTAGGGTTTAAGCATAGCTATCCACGTCCGGATTTACCATCGTTTCTCACGTTTTTTCCGAGTGTTGGCTAATGGGTCCTGTACAGAGGCTAGTGGGTCCCTTTTAGCTAAGTTTTCCACCCTGACTCAAAGCTCTAGTTACGCCACTGATTGTAGCTATGCAAAATACGAATGCAAAAAGGAGGATATTTTCTAATGTCTTCAGAGAATATTTAATTTCTCATGAAAAAAGTTGGCATGTACTTCAAAAAGGGGGCGTATGGTAGCCATACCTAGCAATGCTACTCATATGCGACTTGTGCAAATCTGAGTAAAGTAGACGCAAAATCTTCCAGTAACGAGTAGAGACGTAAGCTAATGTGTTCTACGTGGCTTGGCCTTGCATTCAGTAGATTCAGATACCTGACCGACTTTCAGGAAACCAATAAGTGTAATAGTTGTTTCGTCACAATATCAAATGTTCTTCAAGTGAAATACCGCTGCTTGGCCGACCGATAATTAATAGCGTCTACAAACAAACTTCTCTCACTAAAAATGACTAAGTGGCACGCACATGTCGCACATACGGCTAAACACATGAACATGGTGGGGGGGTCTGGGCCCGGGCCCCTTGCATCCCCCCTAAATTCGGCGCTGCCAGACTAACCTTGAAAATGGTATTGAGCCGATCTCAGAAACAGATGATGAGGCAGGTTCAAAATGCTCGCCGAAGCTAACTCGCAGCAGTGATGCTGTTACGATAAATTATTATTAGTGATGAAGAAAAAATACTACTGCGCACCAGAGGTGTTGTGCACAGGATCTCATATCCTGCAGGATCATGACCGCATTTCATTTTTGTGCTTTATTCTAAGTGCTGAGTATCACATAAGAAAATATCGACTGCTAAATTTGAAAGCATTTATAATTGACTTAAAATATTTCCACCACAATGGAAATCATAAATTGATAGGTACCCACTGCCAACTTTCTGCTGCGATTATTTGTAATTTTAAAGTAAGTCATTCTGACTAGTAGTGGTTGGGAGTGCCTACTGAGTAGACACCGACAGTACACGGTAGTGAATGTAACAACAATGCTCTACAGCTTGCGTTCTTGTTGTCAATCAATTGGTTACGATGTTCTGGCGAAATCAATTATTTGCCAAAGACGTATTTTCAAATTTTTAATTGTCGTAGCTTGTGTTCTGATTTATTCATGTTAGTAGTGAGTTTGTATGCTTTCTCTGCTCTTGTTTTAGCCTTTTAACCTTTCACCCGTAAGCATTGCTATTAAATTTCAGGACTGATGATGCGTAATTTTAAGTGACATCGATTTCCTATTCAAATTTTCCGATCAATTCCTTGCTTACACCCACTGTGAAGAATTCTTACTTGAAATGAAGCAGGATTAGGTTGGAATGGGAAATATCAAATTAGCAGAAATGCCGGTTTTCGGAAATATTGTATGTTGATGAGATTCCGCAAACTACCGTGATGTGTATGTTCTCATTATGTTAGATTTCCGTTTCTTATTTTTTCTTCACGTTAGTCCCATGGACTAAAAGTGTCCAAGTTCTTAATAAAATTGTGGCGATGTGCCTAACTGGTGTGCGCAGTTAGAACACTGTGACAGAAACTAATGTAAATAGTGTTCCTTTATCAAGTCTGAAGAACAAACTTAATGGTAGCCTCTGCTGCAGGTGTGGATGTGCCACCGCGACAACGCACATAATTAGATGACACGACCACCACCAAGGCCTTCTTGCCACCTCGCACTCGCCAGTGCAAGCAGTCGGCACCTAACGCTGTCGCAACGGCCTACCCATATACCAAAACCAGCCGCGCTCAACCCTGTGCAACCCAGCGCTGTGGAAAGCATGTTATTGCGCAGGCAGTGGCCAATACCAGCCAGAGGTGGCCGGAGTCACCCTTTCAGACTCCGGCTCCGCTCCTGTTTCAAAATGTTTGAATCCGGATCCGGTCTGTAATTTTTCCAAGTTTGAGCATCCGACTCCCGTTCAGACTCTGGCTACCATCGATGCAACCGAAATTCAGCAATGTTTTACTTTAATAAATGACATGTATAAAGCCCATGCAGACTCCTGCTACTTCCGAAAATGACACGTGACTCCACATCCGGGTCCGGTTTTTCACAAATTTTTCACTCCGGCTCCGGATCCGGGTCCTAGAAAAAAACGCAGACCGTGGCCACCTATGACGCCAACCAAAGCCTCAGCGCCAGTTGTTCCCAGTAGCGTTGCCGTTGCACCAGTAACAGCGAATGCAGTCAGCGCTGTAGTCAGTGCTGGATTAATCTATCGTGGGGTCCAAAGTTAAAAATACGCTTGAACAACTGTTAAATCATAAATTCTGTGGGCATCCACGTGAGTGTGACTAACTTAAGGCATACTAAATTTCGTACGTACGAAAACCTGGTCCTGAATAACAACTGGTGGACAATATGGGTTTCATATCTTGTTTACCAAAAACGTTTATACGTATCTTTTCACCAAGAAGGAATAGGCTACATTACTATACAGCTCACAAGTAAAGTACGGAGACAGCAATTAATGCTTCCAGACTCATCAACAATTTGATCATTTCTATTTTCAGACAGTGTAGTCACAGTATAAGCGTCGCAGTCGATTGTTCAAAGCAGCAAACCTACTGCTTCAGATAGCATTTTCTAGAATTTAACCTAGCAAATTTGTTTATGATATTGGTAGTGTCTAAACACAAAAAATGAAAATAATGCTTCATGAAATTTAACAAGAGCCAATAAAAGTGAAATTTATTTTGCTTACTTAATACTGTGAGAATACGAACTCCTGTAATTGATTGCAGAAAGTGCTTAAGGGTACAGCCTTTAAATTTTGTTCAACCTTATTCCAGAAAAAGGCTCCCCTGTACGATATTGATTTTTTACCGGCATTGCTTGAAACACGATGAATAAAGTAATTTTCCATATTAGCAAATTTGGTTTGATAAGAATCAACAGAAGTCTCTTGAAAAATTTCACGATATATTTCTGGTAATTTTCCATGGTGAAATTTGTCCATAAATTTTGTTAATTCAAATGGATGCGAGACATGTATCATTCAAATAACGCTCAACGCTTTGATTGCTTGCATTCGTTTGTTTTTAAACAAATATTTGATTGGAACGTGAACCCATCAAACAAACCCTTGGCTGCTCTCCATGAGGCATACATAACTCTCGATGAAATCGAACATAATCCGTTACTATAGACGCACTACAGTACTACGCAATTCGGTGAAATCGCGCATAGATCCTTTTTTTTCGACGAGCGGTTTTCAGAAAGTGCCCATTCCGGAGTGGTCACAACGCATCGCGTATGTTTGGTGAAAATTTGGTGGAAGCAACGAGCATAATTTTAACACAAATCTCCGAAATTTATCAGCAAGAGGTAGCAGACGCGAAGAACCAGTAGAACCATACGGATGGAAAGAGTTAAAGGAAGCAAATCAGGCGTTACTTACAAAACGGGGACGCAGCGCCCTTAGAACACCAAATCCGGTCAGCACGGCCTAATCGCGCAGCCGGGCAAAAACCTTCGACGGACGCATTGTGCTTAACTGTGAAATTTCCAATCGCTTCGTGCGTGATTGTTCATCGATTCCACGTGATGCAAATCATCATAGCATACCTGCCGGGCGCTCGGGAAAGGCATCTTGGCAAAGTAATAGCGACCCGTGATGTAGCGAATGGCAACCCCGACCTTTTCAGCAGCCATGGTGGGAACAACAAATACAACAGTCCAGTTCTGCCACTCTGTTGTTACGGGAAAGTACTCGATGTCATAATAAAAAACATTAGATTCACAAAAAAACAGTAGATTACAAACTTGATTAGTCTTCTGAAGTAATTCAATGCAAATTAGCTGCAAAAGCAAAAGGCAAAGTTACGCAAAATGAAAATGGCCGGAAAATGCGTTGCAATGCAAACAAAGACATTGCGCAATTCATTGCAAACCAGAGACAAAGAAAATGTGAGAAAGCAGCAACGCTTGTGTTTGTTTGTACAGGCCACTAAAGCTTATGACCACAGTGACTTCGTAGCGGTTTAACTCAAAACAGATCATATGCTCTTGTGTAATTTAAGATGCAATTAGTTAGAATTTTTTTGCAAATTGCAATGGCACATAATCAAAAAGGCGCAATTATAGTTACAATTACACAACATTGTGCAAATAATTACATTCAGCTCACTCATAAAAAACACACTAGATAGCTATGAAAAACCACTAGAACACTACATGAAATGCAAAAACACTAGGTGTGGCACCCAGTGGCGTAACTAAAGGTTTGAGCCAGGGGGTGCAAAGCTTAGATGAAGGGGGCCCACTGGCCAACACTCAAAAAATGTAAAGAGAAGATAGTGAATCCGAATATCGTGGATGTCTATACCAGCTAAAAAACGAAAACACCCAAAAAAGGCAAAAGAACAACAACCTGCTGAAAATCAAAAGAAAATTAAATACCAAAATGTCAGCTAAAGGGGGCCCAGTTTTAACATTTAGCTTCCCAGGGGGGTCGGCTCGCCCCATTTCCCCCCCTGCCAGTTATGCCACTGGTGGCACCACAGAAAGAGGCGCAGGACGCTCTTTAAAGTGTAATGCCGATCGCACCAACCGAACTCGTCTCGCCCACAGTGGGGAAGACCCTCCGACAAACGGTTCAGCATGAGCAGCAACCATCTGTACAAACAGCAAAGCGAGCCGTTCCGAATGGTAACCAAATATAACAAAAACGCGTCTGCGGCCAGTGCAAACAACTCAAAAAGCACCAGGCGCTCATATCAGGTGATCATGCTGAACGCGATTCTCCCCAAATTTGAATGCAGGTGAACGCTGGAATCGGAAGGTGAAGCGCGCACCGCTTCCATATGACCAAGCAAACTTGCGCAGTTGCAGATGCTTCAAGCTACAGCAAGCGTCGGTTCCAGTGCTTCTCAAAATTTTTGTCGCTGTGGACCTCTTTCCACTGCACCCAAAACCGCTGCGGGTTGCGGACCCCTTCATTTTGTCAACAGTTTTTCGATTATTGAGAAATTAGATTTCGTCGCTTCTTAGCGTGAAAACCTCAGCCGCCCCGGCAAGAAGCAAATTTCAGGCTTCGGTCTGCCGCCAATTGCTGTCGCCAAATCAAACAAAAAAGGTCAGCGGGCTTGCAACGTGAACATGTCAGGCTACATTTGTGGTACGATTAAGCTGAATAATGGCCCGAATAAGCGGATAAAATCTAGTGGATTTTCTTGATTGGATTTTGGTTTACGGACTCCCTAAAACACAATTCTGGACTTCTAAGGGATTCACAGACCCTGGGTTAACAACCCCTGATCTATCCGATAAAGATGATTTGTTACAAATTAACGCCCGAGGCGCAAAGGGGTGACATAGACAATTTACTATTTCAGCTCAGTAGCTAGGACTTTATTTTCATCAACGAACAATTAAGGCCAGCTTCGCACATTTTTGCTTGAGTGGGGTTCGAACCGTAGTGTGATTGGCAATTCAGTGCTGACACGTAAAAAGATAACTTTACAACTCTTTGACTCAAGCAACTAACGACAGGTGTGGCTTGTGTAAATGTTCGCTATCATCACCCTACATTCCCTTTAACGTTTTGTTTTGTGTTAGCGGACACGTTTAAATGATAACCTCATTGATGTTCATGATATTCCTTGTTTCTGCTCGAGTTAATGTCGCACACGTTTCATTTGTTTGCTCCTCAAACGGGCGTGACGGCTCATGCTAATTACCCCTCACTGATCCATCAAGATGCTATTGTGCGTCTGCACTAGCCGCAAGCTACGAAACCCACTCCATCAACGCAATAATATGTAATCGATCAGGAGTGGGCCACGCAACGCGTTTGACAAGGGAGCATGATAATGCTAAAAAGGGGATAGCTGATTTTCATACAAGCTCACGATAACACCAGGAGCGGATCCAAGGGGGGGAGCGATTGGGGCCATCGCCCCCCTTAAAACCGACGGAAGTAATTTCATTCACCATAATTTTGAACAATTCGGAAAACAGCATTCACGATATCAGGCCATTTTGCCTTTAATTGTTTTGTCAAAGTAGTGTTGTCAAGTAAACTTCATCTCTCTTACAGTAGTGAACTCATAATGAGACTTGATTACCAAATATATCTGAAATCGCCCCTGCCCTAAATTTACTGGCTGGATACGCCCCTGGATAACACTAACCAGTTGCTAAGCCTTGGCAGTGACCTTTGTATCAGCTAGGACAGAACTGATGACGCAATAGCTCGTCATTCACTGTTCTACGCCCTAGAGCTATGCATATGGCTTGACACTGTAAGTTTTGCACGACCTTACCTGCCTATTCTCGCTCACGATCAGAATATATTGAACAAAATCCGCTGCGACATCTACGTGAAGAAGCCGAAACATGTTTACATAGGGTGGACCAAATGTCAGGTTCGAAATTTTGCAAAAATCCGTGATATAGTCAGGACTTCCGTTGCAAGTTACAATTGTGGTTCTGGTCACAGATGACTCTGATGTTGCCATTGACGGTATGCTACATTTACCAAATGTATATAAAACTGTTTACCCAACTGGATTTTATAGTAGGGGCTTACTCAAGCACAACAAATTATTGCGCACTTGATAAAAATTTGTGGTGTTCAACAGCGCGTCTCATATTTTCATTATTTGGCGGAGGAAGGCAAGTTTTTGGTCTTTGAAATGATGAAATTCCGTTGCTAAATTTACTAGGAAAATACGACGTTTTCATGTTCTCCTACCTGGAGAGAAGTTTTCAATTTTTCTGCACATTCACTACTATTTCGACCAAGTTTCGAAAAAGTTACAGCTTGACGTAGCTTGTACGTTGATGCACGTACCTTGTGCGTTTTAGCGTACGTACCTTGTGTAGATGTTTCGCAATCGCCGAGGTCAACAGCGTTACGTAGCTGGAAAATTCCCTTAGTGAATGCAAACCAAAGTGCTTCCGGAGTTACAATGCCTGCCACGTTAGTCTCCAGTCACGCCACATTGTAATCGAAATACCACCGAACATCAAACAACCGTATCGTGCCATCTCACTTTTGTAGTTTAAAGTGTACGTTCCGTTGGGAACAGCAGGATATAATCTCAGCTGATGTTGAAACAGATTTTCATTTCATTTCGCCGACTCCTTCCTAATACCATTCATTGGAGTGTTCGCAATAGCTGTTTCTCCAGGTTCCTTAAATCGCTCCCACGAAAAGGTTTGCGTTGTGCCCGGATTGCAGCTTTTCAATGTTCAAGGCGGAAAGTTGTACCTCGAACGGCATCAGCGCTTGCGATCCCGCTTCCAAACTTGGAAAGTATGTGTTCGCAGCGGTCAGTTAGAGGTGCCGTTGAGCCTGAGAAAACGACATCGCATCCTTCAATGTTATACAAAGATGACTTTTTCGGCAACCTGATTGTTACTGCTTGTTGACGTCTCGAAGGGCGACTTGAAGAATGAATGAAAGTGCTGCTATCGTGAGGTCAGCCAGGCACCTATATCTTGCATCATGTGTAAATACACTCGTACACACCTAAGATAACTTCCAAGGTGTCGAACGAGCATGCTGTTCATTGTTCTGCAATCCTTTCAACTGGGACTGTCGCTTCCATTCTCAAACGACATGCTCCGCGGCTGCGAAGTTGACGCCTTCAGGGAAACGATTGAAAGTCACAAGCAAAACAGCTATTCCGATACCAGACGAACACCGGGTTAGTCACCCCCACACTTTAACTATCCTTTAGGATTACAAAGGCAACGATAAGGAACGACTTCTTCTCGACCCCACTTTGGATTCATGATGTCTGAAAACCAAACTTATCAACAACATTATTTTCCAACCGAACGCTATTTCGCTATACGTATGAAATGTACGTTTGTCGATGCGGAGGTGCCAAACGCGAACGGTTAATTGATATTTCCATCATCCTGTAGACCAGAGGTGCAGCATGCGTTAATCTCTCCAGAATATCAAAATCACTACGATTTAGGCGAGGTGGTCGGAATTGGGATGGCGACACAAGATTCATATGCAGCAGATGCGAAGCTACGAGCTTTTCTATACAATAAAACCACTCGTTGTTTCAATTATAATCAATAACTGGCGCTCGAGCATTTACTGAATGTACCTCAAACGGTTTCAATAAATAAAAAAGGTCGAATTTGATTTTCTCATATTCTGAACCGATTTCACCGTTTGCGAAGTGCAACCGTTGGACCTGCTACCAGTGCTTCCTTTCAAACTTACTAAATCGAAGGTGTCATTCTAAGATAATTATAAGAAATATGTATCATCACAATGAACATGAAACGGAGAACGAACAACGCACGTACTTGTTCCACGAGGACTATTTTTACCAAAAAGTGCTTTTCTGGGTTGTAAATTCCACGGATCTGCGGATAGCACGCATCTTGAAAACTAATTATGATCAATTTTATACCTGGACAAACGATAGGCAACCTTATACACGTGGGTGAAACCAAGATGTTTGTAGATTTTGTAAAAATGACTTCGAGTCATTGATTGTGACTCGAGTCGAGTCATTCGGTAAAAAAGTGACTCGAGTGGAGTCATCACAACATCGTTTCTCAGCGTGACTCGAGTCGAGTAACCAAAAATCGTGACTCGAGTCGAGTAATTTTGACTCGTGTCACGATATATCGTTGGCGGACGATATTGTACTTTTGTACGACGACCAGGCCCGGATTTATAATGGGGATAGCGGGGCTTAAGCCCGGGGCCCCCTGGCAAGAGGGGTCGTCCCGTATACCTTCCAAAATTTTTTAAAATCCTGCTGAAATAGCTTGCATCCTTGTCGCACAAGCTTTGCAAATGCCAGTACCTAAACCCGGTTGTTCAACTTGCCTGTAGTCTCCATAAATCAAGTATTGTATTTCGTATGCGTTGAGAACGCGGTAAGGGGTGCTAATCAGTAAGCATAACATAAAATTGCAATGAAAACGCTTAAGTTAAGGTCTGTTGTGTTCGTATCTCATCTGCGCCTGCTCTCAGAATGTGTTCAGACTGGAACATGAGATTTGTGAGGCTATTTTCAGGTCTATAGTTAAGACCGCTAAACATTTTAAATGCTACAAATATGTTTTATCTAAATTCTAAACGTTTAACATTTATTTTTGACACAATATGTTTAGAAACGTTTTATTCATTACGATGAAACCTGATAAAAAATCAGNGGCGTAGCTACGGGGGGGCGGGGGGGGGTCCGCCCCTGGCAGCACTTTTATGAGGGCAGCACTATTAGGCTATAATCCTGTACAGGCTGTATTCAAATAAAAGTGGTTTTAATGTCAGGACACTACTTGCAGTTGAAGGACGTTTTTGATTTTGAGTCATTTAAACTGTGTCATGTGCATTTTAAGCGATTATCTTAGCCAAACAACAAACAGCCGTGCATCAGGGATGTTTTATCAATAGGCTTTTTACATGACGCTGCAACATGGTTCTCAACACGCTTATCAACTCACTTGATGACAAATTTTACTGATTCACTACACCAGGGGTGGGAAATCTATTTGCTATCATGGGCCGCATGAATTGCACGTTATCGCTGGCGGGCCGCAAAATCATTTGATTTTATCCTAAAATTTTACCTTTATCTAACTACGAGGAAGAGTGACTTCTCTTGATTTACTATCTAAGTACCTGCTCAACATGGATCTTCGCTTTGACACACTGTTGCACTCTAACTTGGGTAACAAAAATTCTGTTGCGGGCCATATAAAGTGATCACGCGGGCCGCTGGTTCTCCACCCCTGCACTGCACGGTTGATTGATCGAGTGTTGGGTCGATGTTCGTGTTTGATCGTAGTCCTTATATAACGTCATAGAACTTCGAAGGAGTATGTTGGATGACTGTGGGCAAACATGTGGCTGTGGTGAGCTGTCAGCTTTCGTAAGTGCTCTTAATTTTTTACCTAAGAGTAAAAGCGTTTNTTGAGTCTAAAATACATTTCCGTTTAAATCTAATAAATGAGTAGTTGGATTTGTCCTCGTCAAAATGGATTTCTGTGTGTGTGGAGAAATATACTCTAGCTCAGTATTCTTCATCAGGGGTTCCGCGGAACCCTAGTGTTCCGCAAAACATTTACACGAGTTCTAAGGGTTCCGTGAGGGTTCCTCGTTTTGTTTAGGGGAAATGATTTCTTGCTTGAGCATACTGATACGTCATTATAAAATATTTTAGATCACCGTGCTGCATTCAGATTCCAAGTAGGCCAGTTAGTTGTGTAGGAGGTTGAGTGCAGTTAATACAGTTGCCGAAAAAGAAATACTGATAGTTGTTGCGCCGCTTGTTCATTGTTGTGCGATTAAGAACAACGTTATTGTTGCATCACAGTTATACCATGTTGCCGATGTGCAGTTCACAACAGAGAAANAAACTTTTGCAGTTTATTCAAAAGTAGCCTATAACCTTGGGAATTCTGTTTCANATATAGTNATAATGCTGCGGATTTTCCTCACAATTGCCTTTAGNGCTGCTGCCTGTGAGAGGAGTTTTTTTAAACTAAAACTGATCAAGAATTACTTAAGATCTAGTATGAGCACCTTGCGGTCGAGAAATCTTTCCATACTGTCTATAGAGCAATAATTGACAGATGAAATAAATTTTGACATTGCCATTGAAGGATTTGCCAACCAAAAAGCAAGAAAAGTTATTGTGTAGAAAAATGTAGTTTTCACTTCAGAAATAAAGATGGTCCTGATTTTTATACTATTTTTGCTACTTTTCCCTATATGTCATTTTTCATTTTTGTTTAACTGTTACTTACAATGTTTGAGTTTTTTGATGCTAAAGCATACCATATTTGTGCATGTGACAGTACTGTAATATTTAGGGCAACCAAACGTCAATAATGTCAAATTTTTTCTGCATTTTTCAAAGCTTATGAAACGTCCATAAACCAAATTTCACGCTCATATCATGAGGGAATCCCAAGTTATTAGGTAAAAAATAAGACAAAATTTGTCATTAGGTCAAAATTCATCGTAGGGTCAAATTTTGCTTGCAGCACAGTTTTTTCTCTTTATTGATATTTCATTGAAACCACAATAACAGACATTGTCATACTTCTGCAAGTTTAGTTGCAATTCTGTAATAT
>JGI24159J19872_10010373_pt1 | contig 12214 bp, 4 predicted proteins | sample Ectturendosymbi4_FD_19872 | JGI IMG/M metagenome (IMG submission 19872)
TACGCAGTTACGCAAGAGAAATCGTGTACAGCTGAATAAAGCCATTTATACAAGTCTGCGCAGAATCGGGCAGACAGACACGAGATTACGTCACCATTCAAGTGAAACCAGAAGCACGATTAATAACAGAACGCGCAAAAACCACTGGAGAATTTAAGCAAACGCAAAGAGTTTTTACTGCGTCGCATGAAAAATAAAAACAAGATACTGGAAGATTAAAATCAAAAGTACGTGGTGAAAATGAAAACGAACATGGTCGAGCCGAAATATTCAAGGCCGAGTTAGAAATAAATTAAGAAAATAAATGTGTTATTAAATTCATTAAAACGAAATCAATCCAAAATTTAAACATTGGCAAACAGTTATAGTATACATGAATCACTCAGAAACCGAATTTGAACAACCGCGAATTACTGGAACAGATTTTAAAAATATAAAAGAAATTGAAAGAAATAACTATAAATATATCGCCACTAATATATCAAAATTATATGTGAAGTTTGCAAAATAAACCAAATGATGTGTGTCAAATAAAAGGTAGCTGAACTAAAAACAATATTCAAAAAATTATAATTATAACTGGCGTGGATGTTTTGTGATGTTGTAAAATTATTGTTCGACGCCTATATATTGCGTGCAATCAGCGACAAGATTTCAGACGGCCTGCGGGCCAGGTACATGTTGTACTGAGGGATGCCCTTTGATCTCGTGATAAGGGAGCGCTTGGTTGGATGTACACTGGTCCTCACTAGTTATGGCACGCCCAGCAGACAAAATCTGGGACCATCAGGCCCACAGCGAATAGATTTCGTGCTGAGTAAATAGGGAATGCTCCGGCAGCCAGTGTCAAGAGGGACACACTGGTTCACAAGCAAAATTGAAATACGTCAACCAATCGGTGACTAATTGATTTCCGATGGCCAAAAGTGTGGAAACGAATTGAATGAGAGCGCTACAAAAACGAAGGTAGCACTAAAAAGTCATTCCGTGACGCAAGCAGGCGACACCCTCAAGAAAGTCGCAATGCTTACCAAAAAGAAATGCACCAATTACGGCTAGTCATTTGATAAATGTGTTTAGTGTAACAGTGAGTAGAAAACTAGGGAAAGATGAAATCTTGTACTGAGAGAACCTGTAAGTTGTGTTGTGAATATTTGAACGTTGGTTATCATGAGTCCAACAAAAAATATGTGTATTAATTTCACTGAATTATACCAACATCTGGTTACATGCTAAGGTGTTGTTTGTGATTCAGAATTGTATTAAATGCCTCCTTGAAAAGAATAAGAGAAGGGAACCTACAAACGGATAGTCGTAAAAGTTAAAGCCATTGCTTTGATGAATAGACTTTTTCGTTAATGCATAGCTATGTTAAGCCGAGGCAAAAATGTAATACAATGCATTAACCTAAAAAGTGCCACACAGGCGGTAAGTCTTTTGTTTGGTTTCTTTCAAACTGGACAGTGGCAAATTTCATGGGAGGAGAGTTTCCGTGCGTTTCAAAGCGAGCAAACAGTGAATCTTTGCACTACCACCTTAATAAATTTGGCAGTGTATGAAATGATACGTATAGCACTGCTACGCAGAGGTTCGGTACATGTTTCAAACATTTTAATTCAAAGACGTGAAAGAACAACAGTTGCGTCTTTTATCAGACTCCCAAACAAGAAAAAGGGTGTTTGACAGTGGCGTAACTAGAGGTTTGAGCCAGGGAAGGCAAAATGGGTTGAAAGGGGACCCTGGCCACTGAAAGGAGCCACTAGCTAACACTCAGAAAAAAGTTAAAAGATGAATGTGAATCCGGATGTCGCGGATGTGTATATTAGCTAAAAGAAAACGAAAACACCCTGAAATACGCAAAAAATCATCGATCTACTGAAAACCAAAAGAATACCAAATTTTATATCAGCTGAAGGGGGCCCACTTTTTACATTTACTGTAGCTTGCCAGGGGGGGCGGCTCGCCCCGCTGCCCACCGTCAGTTACGCCAATGGTGACTGATAAAATTACATTTGCTAATTGCCTGTGTGTTTTGCGCTGGTAACATCTGAACTTAATTGTTTAGTTCAGAGTCGGAGTCGGATTTATTGTGTATGACGTCTTCACTCCCACACGCAACGCGCGAGGCTTAACCATACATCGCAATGACAAGGAACATACAAATACTTCAATGAACTCGAGGATACATACATGGAACTAGTAGAAGAGTATACGCTTGATGGCGTTAATTAATTTACTTTGATAAAACACAAGCATTAAGGGCATACGCATGAATGACGCCATCACGATTATTATAATGTAGTGCTGCGATGACTTTCCAAGTGCACCGATTTATAAAATGCATTGGGGGGTAATGGGAGACTTCAGTTTCAGCATACTCGCTTTCTGCGCTCTTCGGGAATGTGAAGCGTGGTCTGCAGCTCCTAAACTTTGGAATAAGTTAAAACAAAAGGTTACCGTTAATGCGACGATAACAGTGAAAGCTTTTTTTGAATTTTTGTAAAATCGGCAAGAATGACTCGGTTAGGGTTACTTTGTAGCAGAACAGAATAGACTACACTGCTGGAGAAATGCACTGATCCATCTGCAAAGAGTTTCTTGCTTTAATCGCAGTGAGGTATTTTTGCTTGCCTGTGTTGAACTGGACAGACCTTCAAGGTCGTTTGCGACAGAAAAAAAACGGAATAACTTAGGAGCACTAACTTTGAAATGGTGTTGGCCGTCTGTGAAGAGATTTCGTCTTGAAACCAGTTCGCGTTTAAAAATACACTGCACAGAACGAGAACGTCACATTCTGTTGCTCAACAATCGCTGCAGCAACACAAGATGTCGCCGATGTGCCGCGCTGATGTTTACCCACGTGCACGATTTCCAAAAATCCAGACAAACGTGGTGCAAAAATTCAGCACAACCGCATGGTGAACAAATTAGGCAAACAAACGTTCAATGGGATTAGTTGTAAACTAACAAAAAGAAACTCGGGTTTGCCCTGGACAGAAGCTGTCAAGCACATCAAACCCAACTAACCAGGTAGACGTAATTAAGAAACTCTGAACAAGATGATGCGAAATCCATCGATCAAAGACCAATATGAGGTTTGATTCATTAAAAAGTCTAATCTAAACTGCACTGATGCAAAGGTTCTGATCAAACACACGAAAACCTCTCTAACGAGAGCTTAATTAACCAAACAAAGGGTTGATGGGGTCCAGCATGACGCGAACATTCGACTTGCCAGAGGAACAAATAAAGCCATTTGTGACAAAAAAACTTATTCAAAAACATACAAAAATATTTCAACAGAAGTTTGAAAAAAATTATCGTAAGCAGCAGTTTTGAAATGCCTGTCGTCAAGTCCACCTACTACTACTTGGTCTTTTTTTTACACATTTTTCGTTGGTTTGATTACCTTCCATTGTTGGTTGAGAGGCAGCGAATGATTGTCGAACGGAACATGCGTTGCAACTACAGTAGCACCTGAGCAACATAAAACAGAAAATGAACAATTGAATAATAAAAACTCACAACTCTTGAGACAACACATCTCTCTAAAATGGAAAGTAACGTACAAAATGAATCTACAAGCGCAGCTGACTCCTGAGAGGTCTTCCTGATGATACGTCATTGCAAGATTCAGTAATAATAGTTGAATGTTTGCTGTCCACCATACTGTAGATATTGTAGAGACACAAAAATATATGATAGAAACCGAAGTTTTTAACAGTTATGATTAAGAAATGCGTGACATGAAAAGAAACAGTATTTCTTGCAGTGAGATAGTTCATAAAAATGAACAACTTACCTTAACCTTTAAACAAAGATAGGCTATATACAAAAAATATCAAGACAAAGTGCATGTATGTATATGCTGAATTTTGTTCGTATGTTTCTTTTCTGAAGCTGGAAAACTAATTACAGTAAGTCAAGTTAGAAGCGAAGTTATTAGTAAAATAAGCTGAGACAACCAACCTAAGAAGGAATCTCTGCAGCGCTGAAAGGCAATCAAGAGATGTGTCATTCAAGAGAAAAGCTTAATAATGTTAGATGACACAAGTAAACGGTAAGTTTTTCTAGCATTACAGCCAGTCAGCAGACTTTCCTGTGATAACTCACATTGGGAAACATCAGATTGCTATTAAACAACAAAATATCCCAGACTCACTGTAAATGGATCCAACCTGACAAGATCAATCACAAGCCCTGATATACGACAGAACTCTGATGCTCATTAAAACTCGTTTTTAACTACAAAGAGCAACAAGCCAACAAAAGGTTACCAAACTTACCATCATAAAGAATACTGCAATGAAAACAACTGAACCTAATCAGTCAAGCCAGATAAAATCTTAATATAAAGCTGAGCCCAAAAGCAATTTGCCAGCCACTGCAGGTACTGATTTCGCAATCGAAGACCGAGGCGATTCGTTACAAGAGCGGGTTGTCTTGCAAAACTTGCAGCACATTGTACACAACACCAACATAGTCCAATCATTTTGAAAAAAATTAAGAAGCAAAGTTGATTGAAGAAGCTGCAAAAAGCTGAGACAACTTTGTGTTTCTACAGTAGTTTCACTATCGCAACCTTCAGGGTTTGCAATTATACCGTATATCCTAAAAAAACTCAATGACTTGCAATCTTAATGTTTGTATAGTGTTGCTCAAACGAGATGTAACATTCCAACTTGTGGCTACAAATGAGGATAGTCGTTTGTAAAGGAAAGTGCAATTGTTACGATACAGCATAGCAACGCGGAAGCAAAGACCGCCAGAATACACTCGCAATCAGGACGCCGACAAAATCCACAATGCCACCACGCACATACACATGAGAAGCGTTGCATTGCAACGCAGAAATACAATATACAAAGCACAAACTTGACCAAAAACAAGCAAAAGAAGGTATTACACCACTTGAGAAGACAGCACTCGGTCCTAAATAGTCTTTTTTCCAGAATTTGTACAAAACCCTTTGCATGAAATAATTTGGGTTGTTAGCGAATCTGGTTTGGAAACAAATTCCTGTAAAACATGTACCTGTGTGGAAGATTTAGAAAAAAAGCTGCAAATGAATTCAAAGTTTGAAAAAGAATTTTACCCCTTGATAATAGAGAATTCATTGTGGAGAACCAATTTCAACATATACGTATAGGATTGTGTAAACATTTATAAGGGGTACTCATCCAGGACTTTCCTCTGTAGTCCATTTGTATGTCCACTCATCATAATAGCTCCATCATACGCCTGCAACGTGTCTTGAAATTGAATATTTTTCAATACCTTCACGACGTGCCCAAAAAGACCAAAAGTAGTTCTGTAAGCACTGGCATAGCAAAAATCTTTCAAACATTTTGCCTTCCTGAACAAAACGTAAAATTGAAGAGAGCTGTGATTTTAAAATTAGGCTACGTCTGATCTTTCTGATTTCCACCAAGGAAGCTGCGCCGGTCTGCTTTTTTATGTGGTTAGCGATAACTTGCGACATAGCTTGAATAATGTCATTTTTCACAATAGGAGATTTTCTATGCAATGCAGCTGAAGTATTCAAATGTTTGTTTAAGGGTGGTAGTAAATTAAACAATTCTATGTATTTTCCTCTCTTGGCTGAAAACTTGTATTCATTATAACATGGCAATTGAAGTTTGTGTTTTGTTGAGTACAATACTTCATCAATTTTAGTTTAAAGAATATTAACTTTTATCAAAAATTTTCCAGCTTTCTTTACTTGCTCATTGTGTCTGTTTACATTAGACTTTCGCTCACTTTCAATTAGTATATTAATTCTCTGTTGGGCAAACATTCTGTAATCTGAAAAAGCTTTGACATGAGCTTGAGATCTTTCATGTTTTTTGTTGATGATGTCAAATGGCTGATATTAGAGCAACTTTTTTTGTTCTACACACCACTTTCTCTACAAAACAATAGACAAGACCAGCAGAAACGTCTAGACCAGGGCTTTTCAACGTGGAACCTAACTCCATCCTCTGGGCGTTTTGGTATTTCAGAGTGGTGTGTTTTGGTTGCATAACTCTCCACGGGGCCGCTCAAAGGGGGTAGGGTTTACAGATTGCAAAAATATTTATGCGTTGGTTTTTGCACTCGCAATTGTTGAGTCGCAACGGCCTAAGAAAAAGTCAGAAAAAGTGTATCACACTACTTGCATTGAACAAATGAGCATCATGCGCTCAACTAAGTTTTTGAACTTCGTTATAATTGCTAATGGAACGAAGGCCATATTCTGGGTTTCATGTTAGTTGGCCAGTTGCGCCAGCTTGCTTCGCTAACAAGCACATTTTCCCATAAAATGTGTTTTTCAGCAAAGAAGACAGTATTCAGTCGAGTGCTTAATAAGCATGGTTTCATTGTCAGCCCATCCGATACAAGGTTAGTAATGTTTCTCATTGTTATTTCCGAAAGGACCATCTCAAATGAAACCACGAGACCGTCCCGTTTGAAAGAGCATTTTAAAGAAAATACCCAGAGAAAGTAGATAAAATTATTTGCAGAACCTAACCAAATATTGCAGCACTTTCCAGCAAGGACCAAACGTAATATTCACATTCACATTAAGTTAGCGTATCTCCGGAGCAAGGTCGATGTTAGTTTTTGTTTTGAATTTATTCGTTGTAAATATCTTTGTAGTACAAAGACAGATGACATTTCCCGTGGCTGTATTAACCAAATCAACTTTCGTTAACAAGCGGCTGCAGATCATGACAAAACATTTGTGGTGTTTTGGCAGACTGACATATTTTCAGTTAATCGAGCAGTACATAATATCACCTGCCGAAGAGCAGCATCCAACCTCAAGAAGAAAAACCGCCCTTGTTTCAGTATTTTCTGTTTGTTTAAAGTGTGTAACACCAAAAATGTGTTTTTCCGCGATTTTTCCACCAACTGTATTTTTAACGACTCAAAGCATTACAAAACATAAAAACATGATTTAGCAGGTGCTGATATCGATATTATTGCTATCGCCTTTGCAACATTCTCAGACTTCAGATTGAAGGGGGGTGGTAAGATTGTTATAAGTCAAAAAGGGGGCGATATTATAGTAATAAACATTGAAGAAACTCTTGTCAGACAGTCTGCGTTTTCATACTGTGATGTTGAGTAATGTCTCACATATTCTTTGCTATTGTCTCTGTGGCCAAAATCCAAATTATGCAGAACTGCCTTTGGCTTGTCACTGTTTATGACTTGTGATTTCTCTTCGTAAGTTCTGCAGTAAAATTATCTTTCCTATATATCTTTAACACTATTTGTCACGTCACGTTACAACCGATCGATTAGAATTGGCGTGGCGGCGCACACCCAGAGAAAATACACCTACTTACTGTGCATTCGATTGTTTGTTGTTTCTCAAAAACAAAGTTAAACTTTGTGTGTTCGAGCTGAAAATGCTTTACCGTGAGCAGAAATGAGCGGGTCGCCAATAGGCTATATCTTAAAATTTGATGACACCGGACTCTGCAAAAAGATAGTCTTTCTCTCGTTTGTGTGTAAAGCAGTTTTAAGCACCTTAGTGAATTAGCATCGTTATGCGACCAACCGTATAAACGGTACTGTGGTTGTACATGGTGTTACGGGTGAAGTTGTTGGCAATAAAGAGCGCATTATCGAAGCAATTCTATAAATATTTTGCAGCACAGAACCCAAATCCGAATTAAAGCAACGTGGTTTTGAAGGCGGCGTGCGGTTTGGCGTGTAATCGTGACCTGATTTCCTGCAGCTGAATTGAATGACATATTGACCTAGGTCAACTGGATCCAACTCAACGCAGTTCCGCGATTTACGTCAGAAGCGTTCAGAATACTATGGAAAAAAGTCAACAACAACCAAATAACCACTCTTCCTCAGCTTGGATGGCCATGGCTGCTTTCTAGATCATATTTTGCCGACAAGCGTAAAGTGTTACTCAAGTTTACAGTAAAAGTTACCTTGATTGATATGAAGTGATCTTAATGCCAGCTGAAGCATACTTCGAGATATGATCTTTAGGGCAGAGATAAGCAGAAGCTTTCGAGTTGCTTAGAAATATTAAGGTGCAGCTTGCATGGGCGTCCGCAGAAATTTTTCCAGAGAGGGGAAAAGTCGATATTTTGCTTATCTTTTTCAGGTTGTTGGAGTTGCAAGGCAAATGGACGAATACAAAAGGAAAATGTCCGCTGTTACGGCAAAAGTTGCACACAGTGTTTTCCTTGTAAGAAAACTTTACACTCAGCAAATGTTTGTTTTCGTGAGCATGGATATTTTAAGACTGAGTTAGCATAGTTCTACATGAATTACAACTTTGTGAATTTTTAGAATAAGTGTAAAGTCTTATGAAAATACGAACAAACTACACCAGCTATGTCCAACTCAAATGGCTTACTGAGCCAAAAAGTATGTCACTATCTTGATCAGGGCCGCACATTGAATGACATATTATTGAGGGCCGCACACTGAATGGCTTACTTTGATCTTAGCAAACCAAATTTGACTTAAACTAATATACTGAGAGTGTTTGAATCCTAACTGCAATGGTAACAGACGTGACAAAGTGGCTCTGAGGACCACCTGCATCAGAAATTTCAAATTGAAGCTTATGAAAACAAGGACAGCTTGTGAGTGTGTACGATACTTATGCTACTGCGAAAACCTAAACTGGGCCGCAAAACCCTCGACTGGGGCGAGGGTTGGACATAACTAAGCTGCACATTTAATTCAGATAGCTTCTTGTTTTCGTGCTTTTCCAATGATTTGGAATGTTGCAAGTGCGCGAGATGAGATTTCACCGAGTAAATGTTCTGGTGGTACAGCGCATTGGCACACCTTTAGACGGAGCATTGGTTGCAAAAATGCGCTTTGTTGGTAGCAATGCTTCTTTACACATAGTATAAACCAGGGGTGGGCAAACTTGTTCAATGGATGATTCGTTTGCAGAAAACCAAAAACGCCAGCAAGCTGCAAAAACAGTTTGTAGTGTCAATACAGATACGGTAAAGAATGCAAGTTTTACATTAAATGATGTACAATAATTGTCAGTACTAACTGTTTTGTTTGATTTTAAAGTTCCCTAAAATTGGACAGTTCGTTGCCAGGGCGGACGCAAGGGGTGGGGGTTAGGGTTAAAACCCCCTTGGGCTTGATATTTTACGAAAACTTTATTACCTGCGCAAAGGAGATTAACTTTTTTCGCATACTTTTTACTTGTTAATGTGTCGACTTAATGCAAATACCACGGAATAAATTTGCATGCAAATTTCAAGGACACACGGTAAATGGGCCAAAAAGTAACAATTAGGTTTTGGTGGGAATTCGGGCTATCNTCTGCGTCCAAAAATCACCTCACCNCTTTTTGCAAACCCTCCANCCATTTTTTGCAAACTCTCNATCGCGTGTTTAGGATTGTGTTCCGCGATCGTTCACTATATCCGAAACAACTGTCTTTATTTTGTCTGCTAAGGCTGATCAGCGCAAGCGCTAAACGCATTGGCTACATTACCAATTTCTGTAGCAGGATAAAACTGTTCCACGAGCTCAAAAACCGCAGTTGTTAAAATGGAAGCATTCAGGAATTTGATAATGTCTCAGCAGGGAAGAAGGAAAACTAAACGTTTGCTGGACTTCCAGGCCCGTATCCAGCTTGGGACACCAGGGGGGAAGAAGAGTTTTCTGAGAGGGGGATATTTTTTTAAGACTATGTCCAATAGTCTCAAAATACGTCCAACCCATTTTTCCTGTGGGGACAAAAATTTTTCTAGGGGAGGCTTCGCCCCCTCCTGATTACGGGTGTGTGGACTTCTGTACATCACAAAAAACAAACGTTTTCTTGCGTATTTTATGCGCATTCTCAATTCTTGTGCAGTTCAGTAAAATTCGATCTAGCAAACCAGAAAAACACAATGCAACTACTTTACTAAGCACATTTTTCCTGCATCAACATAACTTCTCTGCTAAAATAAGTTGCAACGAAATTCAAACCGAAACTGCGCGCATCCACCTAGTGCCTTGACCCGCCCGAAACTCAAACTGCAGCAGTGACCCTCCGATTGTCCGGCTGAGAAAAAAAAGATGGCGGAATTTCCTATCCCGGAGTTTCTAGATATCCCTGGTTTCACTCCCCTGTTTCAACGTGCAACCTGATATTTTTGCAGTTATGAACTGCTGTGTCGTAGCGTTGAGTTTGTTTTAGTCCGATAGCCTAACTTAGGAGCGCTGATAGTTTATATTCTGTGCAATGACACATGAAATAAGAGGGGTGCGTGTAGAAAGATNTGCATTTTTATGTCAACAAACTTCGCCAAATCGTTGGTTTGGAAACATCGAAATGANGTCAAATTNTGACGTCACAAACAGCGCACACCAAATACAAATGACCACCATATGACCCTGACCGTGACTGGTGCATCTTCGAAGATTTGTTGCCATGTTATTGTTACGCAGAAAAGGTCAATTCGCTCCCGAGTTTCGCAATCTGTCTCTGCAGGCAAAGAAGCGGATTTAGTGAACTGTAAAGATCATAACTGCATGTTACCAAAACAGTAAACCTAATCCTTGTGCAGTGTGAGTGTCATATCGACAAACAAACTTAAACTGCTGATTTCACGTTTCCAAAAATGTTTGCTTCTTAGCCCCAATTTCCAGGGGAGCAAATCCCCGGTGTGACCCCCTGCAGACGCGAATTGGGGTTTGTATGGCGGTCCAAACTTGCCCACTGACATTTTTAACGAGACTGAGTTGCAATGTTTTTGACGGCAGAACAGAAGTTAGATGTTTCTTGTCAGTGACATAGTCGTTCACAAACCTTGAAATTTGACTCGACTGCAATGAATGAATGAAAAACGAAAATTGTTATTTGTGAAATATAAATCTTTCGAAAATACAAACAAACCCTCATAAAAGACCTTTGGGCCACATGGAAGAGTAACACAGTTGTACCTTGTACGCCATTGCGGAATGCGTTAAAAATCCTTCAAATGCAAATTAAGTGAAGCGCCACACTAATTACTGACATTGTGCTCATCAGCTGGTAAACAGCAAATGCCCCACATTGTTGCGGTTTTAAGTATTAACCGGCAACGAGCAGTATAGCGAATACGAATAGAAGAAAATGCACTTCTTGCTCTGGAAAATCAGGCATTGCGATATCTACCGCAACCACTTGGATCTGTTACTGTCGAACGCCCAGTATTTATCGCGAAACATATGCACTGGTAAACTCATGTTTTATGACAAAATGTGTGTGGCAGATGTTTTGCAACTTTGGTTCCATTTTGAATTACCACTTTTCATCTTTTCCACAATTCCAACTGGGCTTACATTTTTTTTCTTTGACCAACACGATTTCTTGCGCCGAAGTCACTAATTCAAAAGCGCTAACCATTAGTGCAATCGTTCTAGCATACCATATAACATCATGTCGTTACTCGAGGGATGCATTCGCCCGATCAGGAAATGCTGCTTTAAAGTAACTACCCTAATAGGGCAACTTTGGGTAGCCTGGCCCTGGCAAGCAACCGCATCTTCTGGCAGTATTGATGTGAGTTGCCATTCATACAAACTTTCGAAGTTTTTCTTGGAAAGGTATTCCGCCAGTTTTCTGAAGTTAATCGGGTACGCATTGGAAATTGCATGTGAATTGCATAGCATTTCTCACTGAACAGGCATCATGACAAAGCTTCGAAACGAAGGAGAGTGTAAGAAAGCAATGAAACATGAACCGTCAGCGCCTCAAATGACACTCTTCAATGGTTTTCTTTGACCACTTAACAGAACCGGACAAGCGAAATCGATCTGAAATGGCGGATATGACGTAACTTCCGCGGAAAGAAAGGTAGTGATCTCCGTCATTTTCATGCATAAGAATTTGTTCGCTGCAGCCAGCTGCAGCGATCGGGTTATTCCGAGTTGATACAGAACAAATTGAAAAAACACTCTTTTTATTTCTTCGGTGTTTAGCGTCTCAATGCAGTTTTCAGGAGGTTGACAAACAACTACGAAGTTGTGGAGACAGGAAAGTTGATTTTTAAGCCAGTGAATATAGCAACAATACCTACGGCAACTTCAGTAAACAACACGCTTCTAAAACGTTATTTTGATTGGTGTTTCTGATTGAGTTAAGGTCGTGAAAGGCAGCTTCCAAAGACAGATGTGACAATGCGTACGTGAAAATAAAAATAGAAAAAATAGGATTTGGGCAGTATAGTTGCCGCCATAAATTTGCAACTCAAGA
>JGI24159J19872_10010376_pt1 | contig 12213 bp, 9 predicted proteins | sample Ectturendosymbi4_FD_19872 | JGI IMG/M metagenome (IMG submission 19872)
TTTTATTTGCGTGGGGAAATTGAAAACTTTATGTGCTAATAATCATTTTCAGATAAGCTTGAACTTTTTGCATTAAAGTTATGAAAACAGTTGGAAGATGTCAATACTTATAACAAGGGTGTTATACAGTGATTACATTGGTCCGGCCCGCTTGAGATTAAATTTGCCTGAATTGGCCCCTGAACTGAAACGAGTTGACACCCCTGCTGTAAGTCAATGGTTCTTAAACTGGGTTCGACGGAGCCGTTTCAGGGTTTCGACGAAGGTCATCTGCAACATGTAATCCATTTTTACTTTCTGTTATATTGGGCAAAAATGGGGTTCGACAAAAGTTTGTGAAGGATAAGACCCACTGCTGTAAGTAAGTGGCAGTGTCAATGGCCTCGACACTTACAAAATAAAAAATCTTTCTACTTTCGTTAAATTTTGCTACTGACTCTTCCAGTTGCAGTTGAATGCTGCTTTCAAATTTACGGTAGAATAGGGTGGCAATTAACATCAGGTGAATGTTGAAATATTTTCCGACCCTGTACAGGTCGGATCCTCATTCCTTGAACAAGACCTTTTCTACTCGCCGGCAAGGCAAATAGATATCATTGATGAAACAGTTAAGGCTCCATATATTTGTGATTGAACCGTCACAGTAGGTCTATATGCCATCACAACTAAATATCTAGAATAAATAATGCTATTGTTGCTAAACAGTCTTTATGGCCTATTTGCGTAATACAAACACTTAGAAACTGAATTGCTTCTTAGCCAAGGCTTGAGCTTCAAGGCAAACAAAACGTATATCTCCACTATATTCACGCATTTAGTTGCAAAACTCTACAAAAACAAAAATCTACGACGTTCATTTAGGCCTAAAGCTACGGCTGATGCTGCAGTGCATGGCAAAATATACAGTATTTGTTGCATGCCAGAATTATCAGAGGAATTTTTGCAATGGTCTTGAAATGAAATTTGCATCACCATTAGGTGCGATACAGCAAGCTGGTGCGCCAGAAACAGCTGCGAAAAACGTTACTCCTTGTGTTACTTTCGGTAAGCGCGTAGGCTATATACAAGTTTGTATTTCATTATCACCAACTTCCACACGGAGCTTAAACCTTAGGTTAAGGTCAGCCATGGCATGAATTCTCCAGCATTTGCACTATACACAGTGTTTGATTAATCATGGGCAATTGGTAAACCACAGCCTACCGCTTTGATCAGGTTCGACTAAAAGTTGAAGTAGAGTAGGTTATTAAGCAGCTTCGTTGATTTGCCCTGACGCATTTCTTTGGCTTACACATCACAAGCTTGATTAACCTGAAAATTGTTAGTGCTACTTTCGGAATTGGGGGGCAATCGCCCCCATTGTCCCCCCATGGCTACGTGCCTGAGCATGGGTGTTGGAAGAGGGGCAAGAATTTGAAACTTTCAGCAAAAAAGGCTGTTTACTTAGTTTCTAATGGTAAAAACTAAATTTCATCACTTTTGGCCACCCCTAGAAAAACTTTTGCAAAAATCCACTAGTGCTCCCCATGAAAAACTTCCTTCCGACGCCCATGCACACAAGCATGTAAAATTACACCACTTTTTGCGAAAAATTGCGTTGTATTACACCATCTGGAAACACTGTTCAACAACAACAATGCAGTAAGCAATCCACAGCAGGGAGACTGACTGTGCACGGTGTATTCTGCCAAACAATTACGAAATCCTGCCAAATTACAAATCGACAAAATGCTGCCAAAATTCTGCAACTATTGTTTCATTAAACGATTTACTTTAACACTGGACCCAACACTAATGTGTTACTTAAACTTACAATATTTAGGAAAAATTCGACATGTAAAAGTGGGGGGCCTAGGCCCATGCAGCCCCCCCGGTTCCGCCACACCTATGGTTGAGAGTGTCTGTAACCCTGTTTTTCTGCTTACAAACTCGTTCTGCTGTCTGTTTTTATCATTCTGCGTTGTGCAGACTTTGTGTGTTTGTACTTAATGGACTTCGTGTCTGTCACAAAACCTTAAATAAAAGAATTAAATAAATTTACCAAGAAATACATTTGATTTTACAACTTATTTAAACTCAGGGGGGCGTGGTGCAAAAAAGGTTTAGAACCACTGATGTAAAGTAATGGGCTTTTAGAAGAACATCAAAGTATTGTATGAGCAGCAAACACGGAAATTGAAGATTTAATGTTTGTACCAATGTCATTAACCTTTTAGGGCTCGCAGAAACCGCGATGGCTCCAGGCACGTTTGGCCATAAGTCTCCAACCGCCAGAGAGCTGTAAAAACCCTCTGAACATGCAGAAAATCTTGCAGTTTCGAAAAAAAAATTTGGAAATTTGGTCTTTTTTGTGGGTGACGTCATAATTGGGGTAGATTTAGGGTTTTTGGTCCATGTCACGGGGCCCTGAGCTCCAACCACAAGAGGCAACTTTTGTTTCTTTCTTAAAACTAGGGTTGTTAGGATGTTGCAAATTTCAAGTGCGCGAGAATGAGATTTCACTGCGCAAATGGTCTGGTGGAGCTACGCATTTGCGTACCTCAGAGGGAGCGTTGGCTCCTGTTGCAACAACAACGCACTGTGCATTGCAAACACCTTTCTTCCAAAGAAGAAATTCTTTCGGTCAACAGTCTCTCATCAACTTCTGCAGTTTCACATGACTTGTTGTTATGTTGGACGTTCGGTGCAAAACTGTCGGCCGATCACCACCTGGTGGTCTGCAAGTTTCGTCTTGAAAAGACAATAGGGCCAACACAAACGTGCTGGAATAGGCTGCCTACCGCACTATGTGGGATGCTCTGGTGGACATAGATGTAAGGAAGGCCTTTGTAGAATGTATCGTCCTTGATCCGAAAGCTCCTGGAATACACAGCGGACGCGTAGTGGAAATTGTAACTTCATCTTCCCGGGTGAAAAGTAGCCCCTTCGTGGAATCAGGAGGCAAAGTATGCTATTCGAGCAAAGAAACTAGCATACAAGGCCTGGCTTCAGAACAAAGCCGAATCTTTGCATTCGCGGTGCGCTCAGGAGCGAAATGTCCGCAGCCCTCACAGTGAATAAAGTCCAAAATCCAACTTGGGAGAATTTCGGTCATAAACTACATTCCAGCTACTGGCAAGTCAATTAAAGTATTCTGGCAAACCATCCGTGTTTCCCAAGCATAAACTCTGATACTTTAGATCAGGGATGGGGAACCTGTTTGCCATCACGGGCCTGAATTGTGGAATATCTTTGACGTGCTTTCATTTTCCTAAAGAAAATATTGAGAGAAATACACTACGTCAATGAGAGAGACTTCTCTTGAGTTACTGTCTACGTGTCTGCTTCTTGTGGTGTTTCACTTTGACGCGATGTTCTGTTCTAACTTGGGTAACAAAAATTCTGATGCGGGCCATATTAGACGTTCACGCGTGCTGTAGGTTCTCCACCTTTGCTTTAGATCCACCAAAGAAATTTGTGTCTTGCTCAGCAATGAAGATTCCTTGACACTCGGATAGTGTTTCAAAGATCTTTATGAACTCAGTCACTCTCACCCAATGGAACATACAGGAACGTGCATTCGAGGAGCAAACACCACGGCCCTTAGCCTCCCCGGAAAAAAGTAAGCCAAGCAGGATTGTGGAGACGGTACTCAAATTTCAGGCTCCAGGCATCTGAATTTTTTTGCCCCGGCTCCACAACATTTTGGTCCAAAAATTTGAAAAAAAGCTTGCTAGTATTTGTATCACTCGCTTGCCCCAAAACTACATCTGTGGAACCGGAGCCCAAATTTCAGGCTCCGGCTGCAACATCTAAAAATTTTTTGCTCCGTCTCCACAGCCCTGAGTTGCCAAGTGCCTCGAAAAATGATGTCGAGAAGTGACGGAACCGAAGATGGAGGATACCCCGTGCGGTTTTTATCCTGGATGTAGCACTACAGACCAAATTTAAGTTATTTTTTCGGTCATAAACCGAATTTTTTGGAAATGACCGAAAAAAATAAGTCAANTCAGTTATGATGTCCAAAACGTAGGCTGGTGAGTACTGTTACGGCGAGTTTTAATACTATTATGGGACAAATGANCGAGATGTCACATCGAGAAAAAAAAACAGGACCAAATTTCGCNCTCCAGCAAATTTTAGAAAATCAGCTNCTGAATGAAATGGCTTNAAACGTTAATTCTAACCATAGGTGCAGGGCAATTTTGTAGGACTAGGTGCTGGAGCTCTTCTGGGCATGAAAGTGACAATTTTATAAGTGCCGGAGCTCTGCCGAGCATTTTCGCTTATATTTGTAGGCAACAACCCGTCCTTCACCGGTAGAGATGGCGGAGCGGGGCTCCGGGAGCACTACACCCATGATTGTAAGCAGGGTCGGCCTTAAGCCGATGCATTGGTCCCCGCTCCATGGTGTTTAGGCAGGTTGTTCATTTTTTCCAGGTACATCTTGCGCTCGAGAATTCAGTAGAAACAGCTTATAAATCTCATTGTTAACAAACAACGCTCTCGTTAGAACTGGCGATGAATTTTCTCTATTATCGAACGTTAGCAAACTTACTCAATTCACGTGCTAAGGTTTTATATCTGCGCTCTACTGTGGTCGTATAGCACGCTTGAGTGAACACGATGACGTCATAAAACTGCCCAGAGGGCCCCGCGTCTAGGTCTTGCATTGAGCCCCGCACCTACTAGGACCAGCCCTGATTGTAAGTGTTTCCAATATTACGTTTAAAACTGCTATTGCCCTGTTTGGGCAAGGTGGTGACCTGAGCAGGGACATGTGCATTGTGACATTTGCCCGCCATGTACCCTTGAGATCGAATTCACGAAAGTCTCTTTACACCCTAAAACGAAAAAAAGCACGAGANAAAATTGTCTTTTGCTCCCAATTTAACTCCCACCCGAAATGCCTGAATNCTCCACTGTGCCAAGAAACGATCAGATCATTCCTAAACANCGATTTTGTGCTGGCGCGCGATTGAGNACCATTTTTCTTATCTCCGTATAGTGGAATTTTATTTAAAACTTTTAGATTTACAGAGGAGCTTGCGATCGAGTCTANAAATCTACTATCTTTAAACTTCATGACATGCGTTGGAATGTTAAAGCGACTTTAGCACAGTTAGCGATTACNATTGAAACCATCAGTGTCNGGCTACTGTGAACAAGCCCGCAAGTTCGACGAAGAAACGGAATGGCACAAATTCTGATAACTGGGAAGAACGAGATGAAACACGTGCGTTTGCACAACGCCGCGTCTCGCAACAGACACGGAATTACGCAAAGCAACAGAACGCCGTCGTTCACGGAATAGAACCATTTAAAAAAAACATTAATAAAACAACGCTCACAGCAACAAGTTGATACAGCTTGGACAACTAAATGCGAGCAGAATTCCACAAGAGTGAATGAAAGTATAGGTAACGCCATACATAAAAAGCAGCTTATTGTCAGTACGATCACGTCAAGAAACTGGCAGTGGCAGCTGTGTTACTTGTTTGCGCAATGGCATGGGCTTCTCAATAACCTACTGCTATGCGGCGACATATATCGGTATCGATGCTTGCATAAAGACAATCACGCGCTCTTACGAGTGCCTGACCACGAAAAAAGTTTAAGCAATATGGCTACATACATACCTATATGACGATGATCTGAACTTTTTTTTGGGAAAATTGCCCATGCCTCAAATGCTTTTGTTTATGCAGCGTGGTTTTTCGTGTAAGCAGGGGCAAGACGTTTGTGTACGCAGGGAACTTGTGCATGCGGCGTGTTTTTTTTGTGTACGCAAGGGCAAGACGTGGTTTTCTGTGTACGCAGGGAATTTTAAGTAACACAACTCGTGTACTGTATAAGTAGTATAGTTTCACGGATAAGCCAGCGAACCAGCTTCTCTCGCGCGTTTCAACCAATGCAGCCGTGAACTGTTGTACGCCGCGGAGACTGGTCTTAATGGGTTCGAGCTCCGCAAACGGAAACTGGTCTCAGCGGGTTCGAGCTCCGTATAAAAACAGAATTAAATTTCCGCATCTGACAAAACCAACAACGAGCCTAACGTTCACGCTTAGGTGAACACTACTGGCGTTAAAATTATCGACGCATCACACTGACAGGTGTGGGCGACGCATCACAGGACCGACACGACATTGTCGATTAGCTGTAGCGCATCTAATCAAGGAGGCTGGTTCTTTGCTGCAGCAGCTGATTCTGAAACCGGAGTCGTGTGCGCGCGGCAACACACACGGACGGACGCAAAAGTGGAATGGGTGAAAAAGCATTTGGTGTCATGAAAATATTTGGAGTGATGAACCCCCTCCCGTTTCCGGGAGGACACGCATGGCTAGATTTGATAAACAAGACCCGCTGCTGAAATGTTGTCCCCGGCGCCAGCGGTCTGGTAGACGCGCGTGCTGACCAAGGTCGGCACGACGCAAATCGTGACCAAGTGCCCGTTGCCGGTCACGTCCTCCTCCCAGCAACTCACCGGACCGTGACGAGCGGCGAGTTTCCCGATCGACGCGACAGCGCTCGAGAGCGAGTTGTCGAGAAGGATTTTCGTGCGGTTCAAATCGACCTCGTACTGTCCGGACACAAAGCGATGGGCGGTCAGGGAGGCGTGCGCGGCCGCCGCCATCGTGTTCCTCCACGGAGCACTCTGTCGCGTCATAATCGCCTGGAACGCGACGGTGTGCACGTGCAGACGCGAAACGCGCCCGTGCCGACTGTAAAGCAAACGGTAGAGGGCCCGCATTTGGCCCAGGACGTGGGACACGTGCGGGTACGCGTCCGAGAGCATCGTTATCTTTCCGTTGCGCAGGAAGCTGAGCAGGTTGGGCAGTTCTTGCTCGTTCATGCCGAGCGAATCGACGTGCGGGATCACGTGACTCGCCAGCACGCCAATCATGTCTGGTTCGACAAAGGTCGCGCCCTCGAAGTGGATCAGAATGCCCTGGCCGTTCATTTCCGTCATGAGACGCCGCAAGGACAAGAGGTGCGACAGCCTTTCGTTTGAAGTGCTGCAAAAGACACAGGCGAGGCTCTTTTGCGTTCGAAATTTCTTTAATTTTCGTTTTGCGCGTCGCTCTACAATCGCAAGAAAATGGGGCACAGCTGCACAGGGCATCTCTGTGTGAATGGTGGTATAATGTCGCTAGCGTCAGATATCAATTAAACGTTGGTATTAACATAAAAATATTTACTCGCTAATTCTACTCAAAACAGCATAAAACTGTAAAGGTTGTCATACAAAAGTGACTGCATCAAGTACCAAAACAGTTTCAATGTGTTTTACTTGCGAGTCCAAAAACGCTGTCGCATATATATTTATCAAATTGTGGCCTTAGGAAACAATCATCCAAGTCGAATGGTCTTCAGTGAACTAACAAGCTAAACACAGCATCTACACGGCGCGTTTTCACGTTGTCACCCGATCTAACCAAATTTTTAAGCAAGAATTACCTGAAAAGAGCATTTTCTAGCAACTGCAGTCCGCTCACAACCATCAGGGACGGTCTGAATTGCTGACATGTTGTCGCGAGGATGTCCAGAGATTGCATTCGAGGATTGTGCTGGTCAGAATGCATGATGTAGCGGTTCGCACGAACCGATGTGTACTTGCCCCACTTGTCCCCGACGTTGAATTCCAGCACCAGGTGAACGTCGTCCTCGGGAAGCTCAGCGCCGACGACCCGCACATTCCCGCGCAAATACCGTTTGAAATTTCTGCTCGTCAGCGACGCGAACAGCACTTGGGCGCCGTCCAGAGCGAATCGGTTGGCCATTCTAGGCGCGTTGCCCCCCATGGTCGTCCGGCACGACTTCATTGTCCGAGCGGTGCCCACCAGACGTCTGAACAAGGCCTTGTCGCTCACGCAACGCTCGACGGCAGCGCCACGTTCGAAGAAGTGTGCGAAGCTCTCCGCCAGGTCGCGCGTGCACGTGATGCGGTCGTGGTGCTTTGGCGTCTCCGGTGGCCGGATGCCAGCCTTCTCGAAGAGCGACACGGCGTCGACCGCTTCGTCGACGCAGCTCCCGAATCCGACGGCGACTTGCGGCTCCGGCGACGAGCGCTTCTTGCCCTGTCGACGATCAGAAGAAGTTATTAAAAACTAACGCATTGTAGCGTTGCTTGACGCAGGGCCGTGGGCGCAATTAGGTGGGGGACACGGGGAACGCGTTGCCCCACTTTTTCAGACAGTGGGGGTATAATATGCCATGTCCCCTCACATTTTCTCTTTTGGTTTCGTAATATATTGGTTTCACACCAAGCTGTCCCCCTCACATTTTACAACAAAATTGCTCTCATGTGCAGAGCTCCCATACATTTTTAAAAACCATTTTCAGTACTTTTCAATATTAAATTAAGAGACTAACACCATCGTTTAGTTCTATTTTTCAAAATTTTACTCAAGGAACACAATGCAAAAAACATCTGCAGAAGTCATCAGCGCTGAAGAACAAAATTTCAACAAACAAATGGCTGAATTTACAATTTCCATACCATTTCAATACTTTTTGTGTACATTTTGGCCAAATTCAATACTTTTTCAAGATCTTGAAAATCGATTTCACAATTCAATACTTTTTCAATACTGTGTGGGAACCCTGCTGATGGCTTGACTATATTTTAATGAAATTTGCATGATAGACACCTCTTGGTAAAAAAAACTTTTCACGCTGTGCACAGCCTAGACGTGACAAATGATGAGAAATCAAACGGAGGTGTAAGTCCGCTTGAAGTGTAAGTATAAGACCAGAAATAATGTGGGATCCTTAGTGCTTTTCAATAAAATTTTACGTGAAGCTAAAATGCATTACGTATGAAGACAACTTGGACATTTTGAAGTTGAGCCTTTTTACAATATACTATACGTTCAAGTTAAGTGGATAAATGCTTTGACTTTTCATAACACAATTTGATGCATTTTTCTTGACGTATTTCGAAAACCAGGTAAGTTTTACTTTACTTGCTGAAAAAAGATTTCCAACGCAGAATTGAGTGCCAAAGATTTAACTGTACATGAAATGATCAACCATTACTATAAGCACATTCGTTTCAAGCTAAGCAAAGTTTCTTGGCTGGCCTGATTCATGCTCATTCAAGCAACAAAACCTGTAACCAAAAGTGTCCACCATAAAAAAACACCATTTTGATAAACTTTTTTTCCAAAACGTGGGAAAATCTTTGTTTTTTGCATATGCAAACTTTTTTCATTGTGTCATTCCATGTCAGACCACCCACTGGTGTCAACACCACCATCACAGATTTGCTTCAAAATTAGTATGCGTGTAGATTATGAACAGAAACGCAAAGTTTCAAAATGTTATCTAAATCCAAACAGTACTTTCGGAGATATTAGCGTTTGAAATTTCAAGTTTTTGCCAAACTCCGCGTACCGCCTAATTTCTTAATGCCGTAACCACTGGAAAGATTTTGATGAAATTAGTGTTAATTCATAGAAAATTGTTTGAGGATTTAATTTCTGCGGTTTGCTTGCATGAATAAGCATGTTGAGGGAGTGGCCTTTGATCTTTTATTCTGAACTTGACTTTGTCCTTGTTGACACAAAATAATTTTAACATTAAAAATATACCTGGACATTATCTCCATAACATATTGAAAATTGGGAGAGGAAATATTTCCACTTTATCCGTAATTTTCACTCAAAATAGATGGCATCTCAATAAATTCGCACAAAATTCAGTTTAAAAATGTGAGTTTCACCGCTACACAGTCAACTGTGTGTGGTCTATTCAATAAGTGTTACTGCATTTATTTGATTGTAAGTTGCTCTTTAACTTTAAAAGACATCAACCTTTAAATGTGAAGCAAGTCAATCTAAGAACAGAAATTGAAAGGCAAACGAAACACTGGACGATAGTGTCTGACTTGCTACCACTAACACTGGTCTTGAAAAAGAAACGAATGTCAGAAAAGCCTCGACCACACGCATCGCACTGATAGAGATTTGTAATAAATTGCTATTGTGTAGTAATTTCAATGACGCACTCACTTATCTTCCTTTTTCTAATTTTAAATCTTGTCTATCTGTTGTTTCACACATCAATTTCTTGGAACTGGCCCACAAAGTTGTCACGTTTTTGTAAACTGGCCTGTAGGTCAAAAGTAGTTGGACCACATTGGTATAGGAAATTGATCAAGAGGCCGGCCAAGGACCAGGTAGCATGATTATATATATCTAGCCTGACTTGGCCNTGCTTTGGTGTGGAGGCAGAAGAACTACCATAAATAAACCAGCTATACAAGATGAAGCTTACACTATTAGTTTTGTAGAACAACNCAGTTTTCATTATCTGGATACATGAGAAGATAGTTTCACAACTTAACACAGAAATTTACCATATTTTTTGGGATTATCTATGAGGGAGTTTAATCTGTCATGCATGCTAAATCTGCTAGACACGAATGAACTAAAAGCTGTGTGCATGCTTGATTCAGTGTGTGCTAATGTAGTCAGGAGCCTCGCAGAGTAATACACATAGCTCTGCACAGAAGCCTTGTGGAGTAATACAATCTGTGCATCAACATTAAAGCATGTGCTAGCTGTTCACGGAATCACATGTCCTGCTCATTGCAATTGCTGTTGGTTTATTATGTAACACGATAGCCTGTTTACAAAAAAATCGTTGTGATTTTGAACTAGCAATTAAATAAATAGCACCATTTACCACACAACATTGGTTCTAGGTGAGAAAGCACAACCAGAGTCACACATTAGGTGCACCACATTATAAGACACACTTCTGATTTTTGAGAATATTAAAGGAAATTAAATGCACCTTATGGTCTGAAATATATGGCACGGTACAACTTATCTAATTTGTCATCGTTTAATTCATCAATTTGCTTCATTTGTTACTTTTTCGTCAGTCTCGGCAGAATTCCTATCTTTTGTGTAGATTTCTGTTCATCTAATTTGTCAATTTGCTCAATTCGTCACCTCTTTCTATCCCTGAGAAGCGTTTTGTTTCGCTAAACGGTCATTTACAGTTTTGTTTTTGATGTCTAAGCAGCTAGTACATGTGGGAATTCAAATCTTTATCTGAGAATTGTTGCACTTTGCAATTTGTTTATCGAATTTGTACACAAGGTGTGAAGCATGACCCAACTCCCCATTGAGAGAACCTGAGAAGTTTTTGCAGTTTGTTAAAAGATTTAAAAGGTGCTAGATTAAATGGAGAAGTCATGATAGGGTAAAGGAATTAATTGTTGTATTCCACCGTAACATCATAAACTTGTATTTTATTGCAAATGAGAGCACTATGTACACGAGTTGCTACGATAAAGTATACGAGCTTCTATGACAGAGTGTTTTCACCTGTTTGCACAATTCATCACTTTGTGTAAATCGTTACTTTTTTCTAATCCCCTTGAGATGATGAATTAGGCAAATTCTACTGTAATATTCAAAGTATGATCCTTCCTCATGTGAAATAATTTTTGCACCCTTTTGCATTGTTTGTTGACATGTTCTGATCTCTTTTACCACCCAATGAGCTAGTTTTTAACTCATGTCATGGCGTTTGGCATTCAATTGTAAAGCTGCTCCTTGGAGTGTGGCTGCCAACTTTATGAACACAATCCTGCTTAACTCATTCCAACAATGCTTTGTTTTGAGTCATAACGGCATGTTTTTGTCAATGTAGATCTATTGCATTGCTCGATTATTGGCGTCATATAGGTTTGAATTTTCAGTGAAAACAATTATTTGGGAACGATGTAATTATAATTACCAGTTTGTACATGCCACAGCATGTGTTCTGATTTATTCACTTCAGTTTGTTTGCTTTTTCTGCTCATGCTTTAGCCTTTTAGCCTTCAAACCAGGAGTTCTTAACCAGTGGGAAATTTCATTCATGCAGTGGGAAATTGTTTCTGATTTGGTGCAGTGAGAAATTGTTTTACTCCAATACCTAAGAAAAGAAATCTATATATTAAGTCATAAACTTATTTTTTAAAGAAATATCTACTTGTCAACTAGTGCATTGTTTTGCAATTATTGCATTTTTAGCATTCAACAATGTTCATAAGTCACAATCGAATAACAACCATTGCTGTTTACAGGTAACCGCGGTTTCTATAGGTAGGTAGTTATGTTAAGCGTACTGCGTAGCGTAAGTACGAATGATATGTAAAAAAGCTGACTTCAATTCATCAGCAAGGTTGAATTGAAATTATACTTTGCTGAAGATGAGGTGATGTTATGTTGTAAG
>JGI24159J19872_10010377_pt1 | contig 12213 bp, 9 predicted proteins | sample Ectturendosymbi4_FD_19872 | JGI IMG/M metagenome (IMG submission 19872)
GAAGAAAGGTTACTTTGCATCAAGCAGTGCAACTCTCATCAAATCACGTAGGTCAACTTTTGACTAAACTATATGCTGATATGCATCAGCTTATCAGACGAGTTTCCTGATGTGATGATAAAGTTAATTGTCTCATTGTTTGATTTTTCAGTTGCTACCAGCACAGCAACAACTGCGAAACGTGAAGACACTTCAGGTAGGCTACTTTTGCTTTATTTTGCACAACTTCGAAATTGTTTTGTGTGCCTAAATAGAACCAGCTTTAAAGATGCATTGTTTGAGAAGTTTGAAGAAAGCGAACAAAAATACTAAATCATTTGGTGAACAAACTTACAAATTGTAGTAATTAAAATGTTACCTTTCTGTCTTTTATTAAAGAAACCTTTTACGTTGGTGCATTGACGGAATGTGCACTCCGCCAAGACGTATGCATCCAATTCACTTTATCATAGGCATTACTGAAAGTTTTTCGTGCAGCGATTACTTTGTTCTCGTTAAGAACCTCGTTGTTCAAAGTGCAAAAGATGTTTGTGCTTAAGCAAAATTTCAAAACTTCTCATCATTTTGTTGGCGGAAGTGACAAGCACATCGATGACAGTCGAAAACTCAAAAGCAGCAGGCATTGCAGACTTTTACGTTTTGTTTTGTAATCTACGCCAAGGTTTGAACCGTACAAAGGACTGGTTAGTTACCTACAGAAGGTGTTGTGAGTGAATTGATTGTCAATCAAACGTTTGCTACTCATTATCCGACCGAATCCTTCAGAAGTGATTTTTACAAGTACAAGAAAGCAGTTTGATTCTAGTTTTTCATTTGGCACTACTCGCTGTCCATACATCTCACACACAAAATCAGTCAGTTGATTGTTAGTCATACGCTTCCTCTTTGAGTGACTGTTACTTCCTGCACATTGTTAACAGCAAATTATTCCACGGCGCCACAAGATATGCTTCATTGTGGTTATCTTTCACTCATCTGCGGGCACTATCCACTAAATCAATGGTTGTCAAAGTTGTCCGGTGGACCACGGTGGTGCACCTGGAATTTCTAGTGGTCATCAGAGAGTTCCATCAATCCTTGATGCGATGTTTCTGAAACATTTAACCTTATGCAATACGCTTTCGACTAGTTGCTTATGACGTGTCAGCATAGCAAAGTCGTCCATCGGATACGTGATTTAAGAACATGGTCCATGGGTCAAAAAAGGTTTAAAACCACTGCACTATATCAAATGCTGGTGACTACTCAGTTGCTTAAGTTTGCAAAAAGTTATTAGTTACTTTGAAGACACTTAGAATTTTCCTTAAAAGATTTAAATAAATGTGAAAAGTTTCTTCAACAATGGCTTTCAACAACCCCGACGTCTCGATGTGAAGTCTTATTTCTTGAAGAAGTGTTACGTCCAACCAGTTTCCTAAAATTGTTTATTTTTGTGAATGATTCTGTGCTTTGAGCAGAGTACTTTCAAACTGAGTAAAGTATACTGATGCAATTTGGATCATAAACAAAAGCAAAAATCGAAACACATCCACCCAGCCATAAATTGCATTTGATGCATTTATGTTACGAAACCCTACTGCACTGAGACGCACGCCGCCCAAAACGGCTGGAGAGCATTTTCGCTCAGTTATCTACAGTAAACTAACCATTACAGAGCGCTACTATGTGCATTTTTCTGCATGCAAACATAGAATGGATTTTTAACGTTTTTCAGCCTTAAACGCTTGAATAAATCGTTATTAACCTGAATAAAATTTAGAAGCACCTGTCACCCATATTACTCAACGCACATACTTTTATTCTCCATTGATTCCTGAAGTTGATCGCGGGTATTGTTCTCATAAACAAGAAATACTGGTATTCGAAATTTCAACAGATAAAATAAGCTTTTCCATGAAAAAAGAAAAACATTTTCCTTCATAATTGCAATTTTTAAGATTTCGTTAGAAACAGGTAACATTTTTAATGTATTTCTACAACATTGTTTGTTGCTCGGGTATCGCAGAATCCGTTAGTGTAAAATTTTATTGTATACGCGTCGCTAGCCACCTAATTATGCAAGAGTATCAAAATCTAAATTGGTCGTTAGCAATCCAGTTAGAGAAGAATGATTGACGATCAGGTGAAGCGTCTAAACACGAAACCCGCTTCAGCTCCTCGAGGCAATTTCGGCGGTTAACTCGCCGACCGATCGCATTATAGGCGTTCAGTGAAGACATCATAAGATGCGGAATTTCGTATACTTCTAATAAAAAAAAAAAAAACAGGAACCTATGCATTTGAAATATTGTTGCATGCCCGTTGCACTAACGGACTTGGCGTTGTTTCCGTTGTGTGTACGAATCTTCCAAAAGGAGCCGCAACAAAGTTGGTGGCCGGAACCGCCGCAAGACAGTCACGGCTTACTGGCTTGTTGTGAAAAAAGCTTTGAAAAAAATGCAAAAAAGAACTGTGAAAAAAGCTACAAAAGCGAAGGGTCAAACCTCTTCATCCAATATTTTTCTGTTTCAAGGAATAACTGATTTTTCAACGTCACATAACAAAGTCTGTCGATAAATTAACAAACATCTGCGCTCTTTGATTTACAAAGCATTAGTTGCGTAAGACTGATGCATGAATACTTAATTTATCTTTATATATATATATAAAATATGATCGCTCTGGAATACCATTCTGTGTTTGCAATCATAAACAAGTATTTTTTATGAGAAAATGGAAAAGCAAGAATAAAACGAGTTCCTGATTGTGATATTACATATTACGGTGCATGGTGATTAAAGCATATTCCAGTGCATTTCCTTTTGGGACAAACTATTCTGCAGTATTTATTATGATGAAGAATTATATGACATGAAGCACAAAAATTAAATCTTAAAACAATCTGATTTTTAGACATCACAGGCTCAGCAACAAGTGAGGGAAGTCGGACACCAATAGGCATATCCTGCTTTTAACAGTTAATATCTTCAACATCGTCGGTACATAAAAAAGCAGTAACCTGTTTCTTGTACAATGCAGTGGTGTAGAACAATTTACAAAGATTTTGTGGCGCATTTGAGAGTTATTTTGACATTTGTTCGTCAGTGACATGAAAAAAGATGCCCAAAAAGTTTAGATGCAATCGTGACCTTATCCCGATGATGTTTTTTCATATAAGCGGTAAAACACAATTGCGGAACCATTTGCTTTCAACAAACACACATACGTCGCTTGCTGGTCAAGTGTTGATTTTTTCCCATCTTCCTCTGTAAACAAGCTCTTTTCTTCCAAATCCACTTACGTTAATTTTATAGTGAAAGCTGAGGGGGCTACTAATGTTCATGTAGTCAGCGTAGCGTTTCTTTTTCAGCACGTTCACAACTTGTAGACACAACATTTTGAGCGACCCTAAACACTGTAAATAATTCAAAGGTTACACGTTTCAAAAAGTTATAAAAGGTTAACATTAGTTCTTCACTGCTACAACATTTTCCCATTCGTTTTCTGCTTTCACATTTCAGGAAGTATTTTAACGCCTTTAAAGATTAGAAATAGTTTGCTTTGTAAAGTTACATGTAATGTACATAATTTCAACAAGAAATATGCAGGATGTGCATAGAAACCGCTTTTAACTCATCGCATACGAAAACTTTGAAAGTGAAACCAACAATATAGGTTATTGTTGCGTAGGCAATAAAAGAAGCTAACGTATTTTTTGCAGAAAGCAACACTCTCATAACTGTCCAAGAAAACTTCACTACAACAGGTACTGGACATTTGATTACTCATCAGTTTAAAGATTATGTGATGAGCTGTAGACTACAAACTGATTGAAATAAAGGACAGTGGTGTAAGACCGTTATTATTCAATATGACAGTTCTGTGTTTGTAAAATCATAGGAATTTGAAACAACTTCAATCGTTAACAACGTTTATAACAAAACTGTAGTTTTTTTGAAAAGCTTTTGGGAACAAGATTAAATTATATTTTTAGTGGTTGCATAAGACATAGAATTCAGGACTAAAGTAGTTATGCAGTGTTTATACGTTAGGATTAGCACCCAGTGTTGTGATACTGATGAATTTCACTTAGTAGTTATTGAGAAATTTTTAGAATCAACTGCAAGTGGGCCTTGTGGCATTTCAGATTTTGAAACCAAAGGTTGCAACAACTTTCTTGCGAAGTCAATTTTAAATAATACAATTTAAATTCATTTATTTGATTGAGAATGCTAGATAACGGCTGACAATCTAAAAGAAGATCAATTTCTTCATTCTGTGTTGAGTATTTTAGCAACATCACTGTTTTTCCTGCACGTATGTCAGATTTGCTGCAAATGCAAATTGAACAAACGGCAGAATGTAGAGGATCGCATTTTTCACAAACTAAACGTTGAGGCTGTACAAGCTCTTAAGAGACAGTTTGTGCTTTTTTTACAAAAAATCAACGTACTTTTAACTCTAACTTTGTAAACAACTCAGACTTACTTTCAGAAACATTTGTTATTCCAGAAGCTGTTCACATTGCACCATTGTAAATAGGGGACCACCACCTAGGCTACACCAGAGCAGTTAAACAATGTTCGGCGTCCTCGCAAGTGAGATTCATGACGTCCGTATTAGTTCGAAAGATATACGTGGAATGCCTCAAAATTAAGCGCAGACCTGAATCACCTTCACCACATGTAAGATCCCAATTGTCACACTGTTCTGAAGCAGTTTCCTTCATTACAACTTTACTAGCAATTGATGGTGACGGTAATGTGAACCAAGATTATTTGTTTTCTATTCTAAACTGCTAAACACTTATATATTTTCCAGCCTCATCAGGATCGTCTTCAGATTTTTCAGGGAATCGTTTACCTCTACTGGTTGTCCTTATAAGTTTTCTGTGGCTTTCTGTTGGATCGGTGACAGCAGTATTCCGATTGTTTTGATGTAGAAATTGTTGCAAAACACTTTGTATCATATTGATGTTTACATTGCACTTTGCCAAATAATTGTATCATACATTTTTTGTTTGCTTTTGCAGTAATTAAATCCCTTCTCAGTCCGAGGGAAACTTAGTGCTTCAATAAGATCGCATGTAATTTGTTCGTAGATTGCTGAGTTAATGTTAACATTTTTAATTTCTCGTGCACAGGCATTAATAACGAATAGGTACCTACAACGCTAGATATATTCCTAAATGTTCTTACTTGCTGAGTATTTCGATTTTAATTATTATTGTTGCACACAACGATGGCGGCTGTTTTTCGTTTTTGAACGGAAATTGCATGCCGAATGCTTTGTAAGTGTTGCCTTATGACGATCAAGAACTGGGATATCGGTAAATTTTGTACTCTTTTTCACAAGGTGGTGGCACTCTTTGCTGTTTTCAACTTTTGCACTTGTATTATTATGAGCAACTAAATCGCCGTGGCATCCTTGGAAGACAATCTATTTCCTGGTTATGTCAGGATAACACGGTATCGTAAAGCGTAGTACTTCGCCACAAGCAACTTTTCCTTATTAGTAAGACAAAAACCTACTATAAATCCAATGTTCTCATTAAAATGAAGCAAACGAGCCTCTATTATCTATTTAAAGCCATCGAGAATAGTGATAAAAGACTGTTAGTAATAAAATATAAATCAGTAAAATAAATTTCAAAAAAGAACTGTGGTAACAAATGAATGCAACAAGTCTTGATCCCGGCTGTGTTTTTAACAACGGTTTGTTACATATTTTAGAACAGTACTATTTACCAAAATGTTCAAGAACTTTACTAATAGTGTGCATGAATACACATATCATACTGTATGCACTTTAGTGTTTCCCCTGTTCAGTTATCAGTTCTTCATAGCACCAGAAGTGAAGATAAGCAAATTATGTACCAGATACAACAGCAACAAACATGCAGTGTCATGTCACCACTGAGTTGAGCAAATATAGCTTGTGATAGCGTAAAACATGAGTGTCGGAAGAGTTTTCTTCAGGAGTGCCAATAGCCCAATAGTCGATGTTTCCAGGAGCTGGCCAAACGTATTTTTCCAGGGGAGATGGCAACACTGGTGAGATTTCATTTTCCAACTGGAAAAAGAAGAGAAACATTTTTGTACTACAAAGTTAATAGGAAAATCTCAAATTAAAAAACCAGGAGGGCTAACGCCCTTTGCACCTCCCTTCGTGCACCCATGGCATAGTAAAATGTGGAAAACAATATAATACACAAGTTTCTTTAATCTTGGATTCGTTTTCGTTGCACTGAATGATCGCGCTGAATTTGCAAGTGTTTGAATTATTTCAATTTGTTTGCATTAATTTGCAGTAGACTTATGCATAACTTTTGCGCTATTAGATGGAATTATTTTCTGCAATATTCACGAATATTTATAGCCTTTGTCCTTCTACATTAAATTGCTGATGGTTAACATAATAAGATAGATTGTGTCATCAGTATTAACTCCTTTTAAGGACTGCGAATGACACTTACGCGGCTTTTCAGGCAATTTTCGGTGGCCTGTTGCGCTTGGCTAGAGTGTCAATGAAGACATCACAATAAATGATCGTAGAGTGAAGCAAGGTATATGTTAAGCAAAATGGAAAACATATTCAAAATAATAGGAATCAAAATATAAAATGAAGAATAAAAATAAACTAAAACCCTATTGCCATAAAAATACGAAGCTGTACGCCTATGTCAGTGGTTCCCAACCGTTTCAGTTTCATGCACCCTTTTGACGATTTGGCTGAAAGCTGGGACCCCTTGAATAAAATCAACAACGCACAAGTGGCTTCTATCAGGAAAAGTTAACATCCGCTTTGTATGCCAAAAATACATGATTGTTTCATGGAACTAATTATCACACAACAAATTGGCACTGCATAACAATAAAACTGTCTAATGTATGGAATTATGTGTAACATGTGAGCCGGGATAATTGCATATAATAGGCGTTAGGTAGGAAATACGACGGGTTTGTTCACAAGACATTGAAATATTCAGCAACCGTGTTGCCAGATGGTGAAAAGCTCCATCCGATTTTGAAAATCCGGTGAAATTTGAAACAACTTGGTGACAAAAACAGAAGCTTAGAATCAGACAAAAATCTGGTGAAATTTGATCGCACTGGCAGTGGTTTTTAACCGGGGGAAACGCCTCTCCAAGCGGCGTCAATAACTTTCCAGGGGGCCGAGAGCCCTTTCGTGCTCTGCAACATGGAAACTTTTCAACGGGAAAGTGTTCTGTCCAATTTACTTATTTAAAGTCAGGGGTGTTTGAAACAAAAGACAAATACTTACCGGAGGCGTGGTAGAGTAAAAGTTAGAACCACTGTTTTGTAGTATTTTCCAGTGCACGAAAAAAAATTTTCTGGACGAAATTCAGCTAACATTGAATTTGGCAACGCTGTCTCTATAAGCCGCCTTCTCAAGTTCTCAGGTATCATTACAGGCCGAATCAGCCTGCAGCAGGGTATGGCCACCTCAAGAAGTTTTCATTCAGTTTGAGAGTCAGTGCTTTTTAGGGCGTTTTGAGGGACCGAAACCGTCTCTCTAATTGTTCAAACGATCTCTCAAAATACAGTAGAAGTTCTCCGCATAACCTTGACCAAAATACACTAAAACCGAGCTTTATGACCATCTCCGTATTCAAATAAAAAACGTTGTGGTCTCTGAAAACGTCTAAACGGTCAGCGACCAGCAGGATGAATTGATTGATTTGCAAAATGATTCCACAGCCAAAGATCTTTTAGATGACAAGACAGTTGAGGAATTCTTGATTTATACAATCGGCTCATATTCTAATGTTGCTAAAGTTGCACTCCACTCGCTTTTCGCCTATTGTTTCCACATATTTATGTGATTGTGAATCCGGTTTCTCAACAAAACTACACATAGAAATCGCCTTGAATTGGGGGATGATGTAAGACGTACTTTGTACGAAACTTCTCGTACTTTGTACGAAACTTCTCGTATGGATAAGCTACTCAGGAACAAACAATATCAAAATTCCCACTGCATTTGATTAAACGACAACGTGCATACCTTTGTTAAAGTGAATAAACATGTTCATTCCTGAGCCAGATATCATGCTGTCCTGTAGTATGGATAGCGTCAGTGGCGTAACGAATGGGGTCAAAGGGGGACATCTGCCGCCGGGCGCAGCACTTTGGGGGCTCCAACTTGAGGTCGGAATGTTGCGTACTAATTACGAAATGTCAAATGTCAGCGGATGCTAATAATTACAATTTACAAAATGTCGAATGTCATTGCGAAATCTCATCAAGACAGGGGTGCAACCAGCTCTTCATTTCGGAGGGGGGAGATTTTCATGAAATTTCATTCGATGACGTCATCGTGCTTATTGAACCGTGGTGCGCAAACAGGCAGAGATAAAGTTCTCATCGCAACATTTCCAAAAATGAGAACTTTTTAGTTTCAATCAAGATTAACACCGAATGATCAAGACAGAGTAACAATTAGTAGCCTAATACAGTCCCATCGCCACGGGGGCTTTGGTGGGCTTAGTCCCCCAAATCAAAGCTCCATGCCCCCTCCACATTGAAACATGAAACGCTATAAATCAGTGGAGATTTTGTCAATTTTTAGAATGTCAAGCCCTCCCGCACAAATGCAAAGCTCCCCTATTGAAAACTTTCTGGCGACGGTTCTGGCCTGATACAAACACCTGGTTCCGTATTGAACTAATGCAGTCATGAATTTAGTGTAGCAGATGCATAGGCTACTAGTAAACCTGCATAACTTTTCTTGTTTTAACAAATTCATCAAATCAATTATCTACGTTTTTTAAACTACACCTGGATATATTTGCTGTGAGATAATTTCTGCAGACGATATTGCGAGTGGTGGCTTTGTCACATACAAGAGACTGGTATGAATGCTAGGATATATTTAATCATTGAGTCATTGTTTCAATCGTAGATACGAGACCACGTCTGCCAACTGAAACACTCTTGAAAGGAATGCAAGCAGGGATGCAACTTGAATTTTATTGCAAATGGTTGGGCCAGACTCGCCACTTTTGTCAGGACTACCTATACAACACCTAATAACTTTGAGGCCCCTGTGAAATTCGAAATTCCCTTGCAACGTTAGAGCTTGGCTGTGAAACCCGAGAAACGATTAAGCACTAAACATAAAATGCAAAAAAATTTAAATAGTAGTAGCCTACAGCAGTGCTTCTTAACCGGGTGAATGGTTCGCCCCAGGGTGAATGAGGTTTTTGCAAGAGTGAATGAAAGAAGAGTGTGAATGAAATTTCTGTTCCTAATTTTTTGTATCCCTTTGTAAAATGCATCTGTCTTGTCTTTTTTTACCCAACACATACCGGCAATCGTGAATAAAATGGCAAACTTCAAGCATTCTTTCTTTTGCGTCTTCAGAGGTCACCATCTTATCACTTCAGGAAAGCTGTGCATTGGTTCCACTAACTTCTGTTACGTAATGGAGATAGATTGTACTGAGAGATGCCGTGTTTTATTCAATGAGTGTGNAATCTCTACTGTGCTCTCTGAATGATCATCATGTACTCCTGTGCAGGTGTTACCAGCTAGAATCGCAGTAGGCGTACTTTTGAAAAACTCAGGCACCTGAACACTCACCAGCGTAGCCTTATCAGTCGAAGTGCAGGCCTAACCAATCGAAGTACAGGGGTAACCGATTTGTGACACTTACTTGTTGCCAATTCGGTATTGGCTCCAGCAGCTAATATGCGTTTGTATCTCAATCACCTGCAGAATGCCGACGAAACACATGCAATAGAACTTTGTTTTGATGAAAGTAAATGTAAATCTACAGATGAAATCGATCAGGACACTCCAGCTTCACAGTTTAAAGAAACCGGTTTGAAAAAGAACGTTAGCGTCGAGAGTAAGTTCGCTTCAAAAATTAAAAGGCGAAAGTAGGATAATGATTATATTAAGTATGGGTTTTTAATCCCAGAAGTGAAAAATCGAGACATGAGCCATCTGCTCAATGGATGTTTTCTTGTTTTAAATTTAGCAACCAGTTCTTGTCTCATTCAAAGTTGCGAAGTCATTTACAAAACAAACACGACATTTATCCGAACATTTTTTTTTCAAGCAACAGCACGATTATTTGTACCAGCGGCAAAATTCTCTCAATCAGTCCTAAATTACCTTACTAAAAAAACTCTTCTCCTTTCCTCTTTTCATAAAGCGCGTGCTGTTAAAATGAAAAAAAAAATATTTTGCGAGGGTGAGTCTGTGATCAAACCGTATTTGAAGATCGTAGCCAATTTGCTGCATGGCGGAAAGCATTTTGCGGATAACGTAGAGCAAATAGGCCTACCGTGGTCTAACAATGAGCACGCGATGTAATATGATTATTGTCACATCAGCCATGCATTTACAATAGGGTGAATGGGAATGCAGCGATCGATGACAGGGGTGAGCGAAACTGAAAAAGGTTAAGAAGCACTGGCCTACAGTAACACCAGGCAAACGTAAAGCTAACACAGTGTTGACATCGAATGCTGTTACTGTCACCAGGCGTAGTCTCCTAACCGTACAAACGTTGCCCCACTGGTGTGATAAAAACGTAGTATTTATTGTTGATGTTTCGAGAGTCTATGCAAACTCTCTTCCTCAGAAGATAGGCAACAGGCAAGAAACAAACTCAAAACGTAGACACACACTGCATTACTGAAAATTTTCAGAATCATAATATACAATTTTCATGATTAGACTATAAAATTTCATCTTTATTATATGAACGTTTCTGCAAATATCAAAATTGCTATGCTAAATTTACAAATTTTCGGAGGTGGCAAATGCCCCCTCCCTGGTTGCGCGCCTGCATCAAGATAACCAAGGTTCGCAAACCGAGCAATTGTGAACCTAAGTGACGTTTCATGGCGGCGTTTCTGTCTCCAGCAATAAGACCTCGTCTGTGGTTTCACTCACGGTTGTGTCACAACGCTTACAGAAAGCCAGGTTTGCGAACTTTCCAACTTCTCTACCATCGTATAGTTGCGTCACAATTGGACGGGAATCCAGCGTTCACAGTGCATGCAGTGTGCTATATTGCGCATGCTTTTAGAGCAACGACAAAGTTGCACAATGTTGTTACCAGGGATGTGCAGAGGGGGGATCAACGAGGCGACGACCCCGGAGATCCAAGGCAGTGGGTCATCCACAGAGCGAAATTACAAAAAGTGCATTTATCAAAATCTTGTAACTAGACCAAGGGCACAAAATTTTGTGCGAATGTTAGTAGCACGCAGCAATTTTTAGCATCGCACACATACAAGCTTTGCCATACAGCATTCATATGCATGAAATATAAAAGGTAACAAAAAAGTTCGCGCACTCCAAGTTTTTGGTCACGTGGCGCGAGTGGGCGATCGCATTTTTGCACCGCCTGAACTAAACGCTTCTTACTGGATACCAAAAAGTACTACATGGATCTGATGGGAACTTGCATGAGGGGGCATGCAAATGTATGTTACGTGACCTGAGAGAGAGATGAAGCACTGTCATCTTCACCTACATCTGTTTTTGTTGAACAAAACATCCTGAGCAATTTATTTATACTTTAGAAAAATATAAAGGGCGGCAATGCATCAAATTGCATGGTTGCACTACTTCTTTCAGATATACTATTTCTAAGAGGAACAATAAGCAACTCTATCTCCTAACCTGCCGTAAGTGCTATCTTCTTTTGGTGGACCTATCTGATACGTACTTGCATGAATAAATGCAATATCTAATTCCTCAATGCACAGCTGACCCATGAGTGGAAAAAATTTGCTTACAAACAGATGTCTCAGGCGCACAGAATAAAACAAATTATTAAATACCTAACACATAAATTAAATACCTAGTCACTGACGTTAAATATTTCTTAGATTAGTGGATGTGCATGTGACACATTTGATTGATAGCAGTTTTTTGAAGGAACAATCTACAAATTTACAGTTAAGGAAAAAAACGTTTTCTTTGAAGTTAGATAGTTACAGGTAAAGCATTAAATCGCAGTATTTCTTTTATTTTCAGTCAACTTTCAGGTATTATTTCCAAGAACATGCTTCAGGATTTTACAATTTTATATTTGTCTAGCAGTTTTGTATAAAATCCTTTGCCGTGATGAATTTGTGAAAATTTTTAACGATACTCTTGATACGCATGCTCCATATCGCTATGCATCTAGAAAAGAACAACGCTCCTTTAACAAACCATGGCTTACCAAAGGCATTTTAACTTCTATTGC
>JGI24159J19872_10010378_pt1 | contig 12211 bp, 4 predicted proteins | sample Ectturendosymbi4_FD_19872 | JGI IMG/M metagenome (IMG submission 19872)
CTTCATGAGATGATTTACGGACTTCTGTGCTGCTACTATTATAAGTTCAATGGCCCTAGGCCTGGTTCTGACGAGGCTTCAAAACAGTATCGCAGTCAGAATGAGGTCGAAAAAGCCATGGGTCAGCGAAACAAACTTGCTAAGATTACTGGCGGTTTTCTATCAATTTTCAACTGTTGCAAACTAAAGGATGGAACAGTTGGACACAAGATGCCGTCAGCGACTGACGATGCCATTGACTGTCCAAACGAAATTATTGGCTGTGCTACTGCTTCAGAATGTTCACTTGTATCTGTAACTTTTCCATAAACACAAATATTTTTTACTAGATTTTGCTTTAATAGGGTGGGTCGGTGATAATGGAAAGACTTGTGCTTCTTCCTGGTCCGTATTTTTGTGATAGCCTGACTTTTGGCATATGTTCGTATTTCTTGAAGAGTTATATTGTAGCTGGAGGATGCTACATTTTCAGAATATGCGTAAACAATTTCTTCAGCATTCCGATCAAATTCCTTTTCTGCAAAAGTTTAGGATGGTCCGCCACGAAACGTGACGGAGAAATGTCGCCTGAAAAAACTGTATATGTTAATCAAACGGGAATATTTTCGTTTTTTCAAAACTAGCCAAAATGTTGGATGGTGTAGGCTAAATCTATGGAAAGAGTTGAAGCAGGCAAGTTGCACATTGGATCTGGGGTTGGAAACCACCCTCTTGAAATTTACGCAGCTTTATTCGCGGCATTTATGCCAACAGCTTAAGCCCTTTCACAAAACATACTACGAAACAAATGATAGAACTACAAAGCATAGCAATTACGCTTTTCCTCAAGCATCTGTATATCTAATAAGTTAGGCGGAACCATTGAGCCACTGTTCATTGAACCCCACATGTTGCGACTAATGGGTCACTTCTACGCCATTTTGGATCAAAATCACGTCCTCACTTTGGACCCGGCGAGTCGATGTTGTTTTTCTCTTGCTAAAGTGCTTATTATGTTGCATTAAGTTAACCACATAAAATATGCCGGAAACAACAGAGTTAAAACAAAAGTTGAAGGCCCAATAATTTTACTTCAACCACCAGAAAAGTTATAACCAGTGAAAAAAACCTAAGCGCTGTACTTGCTTGCATCCCGTTAACGTGGGAAAAAGAAGTAAGCATGAGGAATATCTAGTATTGATAAGTGGCGCTAAACCTGTGTAGTTTTCAAAAAATCTGGGTGGTTCAAAGGTCTAGCTATTATCACAGGAACCGACCTTCCTTTAACTAGCATCCGTGGCGTTCTTCATGGAAGGCCTAGTCTGCTAAGGTCAACGGTCGTTTTCTCGTTTTTTGTTGGTGGAAACGGACGCGATAGGTGTGGAAGCGGAAGCGGTTGACGAAATAGCCGCTTCCACATCCCTGCTTGGAACCACAATTTTCCTGCAATCCACACGGTGTGAAGATTTTAGTACGCTTGCTACACACTATCACTTTGTCTTATGAATGGTATTGATATGGCTGAAGCCCGTATCCGTTGATAAACGAAATGTGGATTTCTGGTTTCCAGTCGTTACCAGTGACGGATTTGCGCATAGGCCAAATAGGCCATGGCCTAGGGACCCCCGCTTTAGGGGGCCTCGCGCTACTACTTCCTATGAAAAAGCCATTATAAACTTCAAAATTGCGAAACTGCGCAGAGGTATAACTTCACATTTACTTGCAATCGACCGACAATGCAAATGTCTAGGGCCTAGACCGATTCGTTCAAGGAACGTTTCGGTGTGGTGACATTTCGGACACGACTTTCCTGTACATAAATAACTGATTATATTTGTTTATTGAAATGATTATATAGGCAGGCAAAATGTCACGCTAGCTGTGTTATACCAACTCCTTTCGAGGAGTCATAATTGCGACTACGGTAAATCTGAATTGTAGTCATGACTTTGAAGTACAGTAGAATTTGCCTAATTCGTCACCTCAAGCGGATTAGAGAATAGTGACGAATTAGGCGAAGTGACGAATTATGCAAACAGGTGAAAACTCTGTCATAGAAGCTGATATACCTTATCATGGTAACTCGTATACATTGTGGTCTTATTTGCAGTAAAATACAAGTGCATGACGTTATGGTTGAATGCAACAATTAATTCCTCTGCTCTGTCTGGACTCGTCCATTCAATCTAGCACCTTTTAAATTTTCAACAAGCTGCAAAGACTTCGTTCTCCGTTCTCTCAATGGGGAGTAAGGTCGCGCTTCGCACCTCGTGTATAAATTCGATAAGCAAATTGCGAGGTGCAACAATTCTCAAACAAAGATCCTTAATTTGTTTGAATTCCCACACGTACTAGCTGCTTAGACATCTAAAGCGAAATTGCAAATGACATATTAACCGAACAAAACGCTTCTAAGGGATAGAAAGAGGTGACGAATTAAACAAATTGACGAATTAGACGATGGCGAATTAGACGAACAGAAATGTACACAAAAGATGGGAATTCTGCCGGGATCGACGAAAAAGTGACGAATTAAGCGAACTGACGAATTAAACGATGGCGAATTAGACGAGTTCTGCTGTATTTGTATTTAATTGCAAAATGTCGATAATGACTTAATTTGCTTGCAGATGATAATAAAAATCATATGTTGATGCTGATTAACTGTTGGGTTTTGGATCATGTTCGTAGTTTTTTGAAATTAAGCCTTTCGTTGATTTAAATACGTTTGCATTAAAAAGTGAATATATAAGATTTCTGCAAAATTTCATATTCTGACCGAAATGTCTCGAGACCGAAACAACCAAGACTGAAAAGTCCTGTGACCGAAACGGCTCAAACCGAATCGGCAAGACCGAAAAGTCGCCTATACCCCAAATTTCCAGCACGTAATTAATCCTGCAGAACTCCTCGTCACAGGATACGGTGATGGCATCTAGCCTAGACACTTTGAGGAGGGGCTTGGACAAAATTTTGTGTATCGCTGCAGTAGATTGTTGACGCGGGGAATATATATTTTTTATTGTTAGCTATTTTTACGCAGGGATTGCTTTAAATGGGTACTTCATTTTTTAAACGTGTGTTTTAGTACAGTCCAATTTTTGAACACTGTAAAATGAGTGTAGCGAAAAAAGCAAAAAAGTGATATTGGAAGATCATTCCAAGAGGCCTGGACAGAATCACTTGGAGTGATTGATCGCACTGGGAAAGCGTTATGTATTCTATGTTGTGAAAATGTTGGAGCTTTATTTTTGTTTATTTCTTTTAAGACAGAAGATGTCAATTGATACGTTATTTTATCTAATCCAAAACCTCAGTTGGTCCATCCTGGTTAAATTGCCGGGTTGGCACTTTGGAACACATAAGCGATTTCAGGGCTGCCGTTAGGGCACTCGGTCTATAAAAGGTTCACCATCACTGGTCTAGGCTCTTATCTGTACAGTAACAATAATAATTTTAGTACTCAATATAAGAATGACAACACTACTTTTCATCGGAGTTCTGCAGTGTCTGGCGGGCTTGCGTTGTTGCGAGCTTTTTGTCAGTGGAAGATTGAACATCAAGTAAGAAAGTGCAGGTTATGTGCAAGGCTTGATACTGAGGAACATGGGTGGGAGTGAGAGAGATGCAGGCCGTCTGTATGAAAGTTGTTACAAGCATTAGCGTAGCCAAGCCACATTTTTTCGGGGGCCCAAATACTTTGACTTTAAGCGAGCAACTGTATTTTATTTGGGACACTGCCTGTCAAAGCATAAAATGACAAGATATGCTAGAAAAAGGGGAATATAACTTTCATGGCCCCCCTGTCTACGCCTATGGTTGCAAGAAAAAATGAAAAAGAAAGAACAGTACTCAGCCTGCTTGATGTTCAATCTTCCACTGACAAAAAGCTCGCAAAAACGCGAGACACTGCAGAACTTCTGATGAAACGCAATATTGTAAGTATTGAATACTCGGTGTGGTTGTTACCAACTAGATTGCTCACAAACAGAGATTGCTTGTTACAGCTTTGTAAGTTGGATAAATCAGCTGGTACAGTTTCTCGTAAATTTTACTTGCAAAAACCTGTCTACATTGGGTTTACTTCATGTGGTTAGCTACGGGTGTTGCAACAATACTTTGCTTTTCAAAACTTGTCTTCAGGCTGTTTACCATTAAGCCTGTAGCATAGAGCAGGGGCGACCAACCCGCGACTTGCGAGCCGCACGTGGCTCTGGTCCGGTTTCATGCGGCTCTTACGCAATTGCCTGAAGTCCCACTAAATAGCATGCATGACAGTAAATCCCTTAATTTATGGTCTTGTCATGTTGGTGTGTGATCATTATAATAAATGTAGCTGAGCAAAGGTACGTGTTTGAGTGATGAAGAGATGGGGTGATGCTCATGTGTGCCTACATGTGTGATGTGGCTCGTTGCGGTAACGTAATGAGTGTGGCTTTTGGTCTCTGACTGGTTGGCCATCCCTGGCCCAGAGGGTTAAAACGCTGTATTTTGTATTACTTGGAAAATGACAACTTGAAAATGACATGATATAACCTGTGTCCACTGAATGTATTGTGATTGTTTCGTCCACACAATATGTGCACTGGTTACCACAAAAAAGGAGTTTACGTACAGCAAATCAGATTGTCAAGTAGACGCTATGTTCGAGGGCGGTAACATGGTCCCGCATGAAAATGTATGTAGGCTATCCAAAAAAGAAACCTACAAAAATTGCTAGAATTCACGGAAATTTCATGAAGAGAACTTCTGAACTGCACGAAAGCGCTATAAATTACAAGAACGCATTGTTATATGTTTTTGAGAAAACCATAGAAAAGTCCTTAGTTTCTGTTGAAGATCTAAGGCAATCGTAGAACCAAAGTTGGAACCACAAAAGATAGATTTATGAAGGGCCATTACCTACAAGAGGGCATATCTTCATGCTTTTCAGACAAACCGCCAAATAGCTCACACCTGCGTGGGGCCCCAAAAACTAAGATGGCCTAGGGCCCCGCGATTCATAAATCCGTCCCTGGTCATTACGTACACATGTTGGCAGTGAACGGTTATAATGTAGCAACGACTATAACAATAACTGTTTCATACTCAAATGCACACAGTAAAGAATCAAGATTTTTCCTGAAAACAAAGGCAAATATTTTCAACCACGTTATTGATTACAGTCTACAAAAAATCTATAGTGAAGGAAGTACAATCTCAAAATGACGAAATGAGGTTTCAGTGCAAACAGTGAGCCAATCTCTTAACAAGTTTTCTTTCATTAATTCATAACCAGGATCAGTTACATCAAAGTGAAGAGTATTAACGTGCTTAACAATGTCGGTAGAGATATTGTATAATGTCGTTTTGTCGTATAGGCCTATTTTTGCTCAGTGAAATATCTGTAGTCTTCTAAAGAACTTCAAGTACTTTTATTTTCCAGAAAAATGCGCTATCACCCGCATGCAGTTACAATTTACTTAAAGAGAGTTTGACGACAACAATAAATATGCAAACGACATTACAACTAGTTCTAAAAATATTTTGCTTTAAAGCTGTTGGTGAATACTTAAGTTTCAATAGGCCATTGAAATTGTTAATGCTAATTAAAACTCAAATTATAATCTCAAAATCAAGCAATTAGCGGATGAGGAGTCTGGATGCATGCACAAAGCAGGCTGTTAGAATAGATTCGTATTGTTGCAACATTATCGTGAAGCAAACGTAGGTATGTGTTTTTTTAAAATAATTAGTGGATTTCATGCCTACGTAGTAAAAAAATTGAGAGAAAGTGTTACAGTAATTTCAAGTTTTGTAATAATGGTAAAAACAATACACCAAGGGCTTGTGGTATGTAATAAATCTAGAATAAGTTTTTGACCTCAGAATACTTAAATCTCGCATTCCCCTTTTACACAAAATGAAATCTAACCTCCTTTGGAAACGCGAAAACCTATAAAATTATAGTTTTGAATAAAAATATCATTCAAACCAAAAAGGCTCCATTTGCAAACACATGGAATCCTAAACTGCGGACAGATTTAGTTTAGCTTAAGGAAGCATTGTTAGTGAGTGCTGAGGTAACAAAATCCTAAATGCTGTACAGCCATTCCTGTTCAGGAACGCAGTATCGTATCACGAAAAATTGAACCGATGTTGTGCCCATGTCTTCATACCAAGCTATAAATATGAGTTGCTGCGCGTGTTGATATAGTGCAAACACAAGCACAGTTTTCACATATACATGATTGTACAGAATTCTGTGTAAGAATATTATTGTTATATGTACAAAAATCCACAAGAATAATGATTTCCATGTACGTCTGTTTTCACAAACTTTTAAATGCAATTAAAATGTTGTTCCAAACTTCACTTTAATTTTAGTTCGATGGCTACCTCTAAAAACAAACTTGTCAAGTCTGTGGAGGTCTTCTTTTCAATGCACGAAAAGCATTCTTTTCATTCACAATAAACTTGTGCTGTGACACACAACAATAACGTATGCGGAAACATAAAGAAAACAACCAGTTACGAGCAACATCAACTCACATGAGATTGTTAAGTTTACTTCGTGGTGGTTTAAGCAACCAGAATATTTGCGGTTTTTTCTCCAATTTTAGCCCACCATTTCTAATAAAACTTAGAAAGGATCTCTCGAGTAGGACTTACATTTATAGGTCCATTGGAAGGTTTGAATTCTTTTTAAAGATCTGCATTTCTGCTTCTAAGATTTGTTTGATGGAAAATAAGTTTGTTGCTACCTTCTGTAAAGTTTTTTTCATATTTTGTTAACGTCATGACCCAAACAACAAACGTAAATATCATAAGATTATCCGTAGTCATATTTGATGTCACAAAGAAGATTTTCGTTGTATGAGTACGGACTGAAAGTAGCGACAAGCTTCTAGGACGTTATATTAACGGATTGTTTGAGTCTTGAATACCACTTATTATTGTTTGTAGTCCAGAGCCTGAAGACGTTTCATGTTAAGATTGCAACGCGAACTCAACATGAGTAAACAAATGTTTCAATGATCTGGATGTTGTAATCTAAATCTTAACGATGAAAAACCTAGACTTTGGCTGGAACAGTGTTTGTGAACTTTACTTGTATTGGTGCATGGATTTTCAAAAAATCTGTACACCCCAGGCATGCACTAACTTTGAGAATATCAACATCTTTTACAAGTTTTTGTTTCAATTTTAAGCTCAGGTTCGTGTCTACGATGTATTATCTGCAACTCAGAACGTTTGATCATGCACACTGGAATTGAACACAAAAACACATTTCCTTCAATGGAAATCGCCCTTTAGAGTGAGATGTCGCTATATAGAAATGTTGAGAAGTGATGCCGAAAAACTGGTGAAGTTTAGTGAAGTTCTGGATAGACTACTTCTCAACTATCGCTTCTGTCCTCGCGCAACCCAGCAGCAAACAGTTTGGTATTACTACTGTACAAACTACAAAGCAATCCTCGATAAAAAGCATGATAGCTACAATTGCTTACTTACACAGAAATCAATCTTTATTACAAAGTATGTTATATGTCAAACACTATAAATCATTGTGAAGACCAACCACCTGGTACACCCTGTAAAACTCTGATTCACCCGAGGGTGTATTATGCACCAGGTTGACAATTATTTGCACAGAACTAACTAAGTCTTCACTAAATCTAATGCTGCAATTGCTCAACGTGTTGTCTGGTAAAGCTACTTTTTTCTGAACGCGTTGTATCAAATTTTGACAGAGTAATTATAACTGTCTCTATTTTAATTTTATTTTTCCATTCAGAAAAAAAACGCTGTTGATTCAAGTTTTATTTACAGAAGTTTTCGAAACACGTCATTCCCAATCTGCTTGTTGAGGCATATCACTTCCAACCATCACGCTACTAACTTTTGTTGCACCAGATTCGTTGTTAACGGGCTGAGTTATCAAAAGAAACGCCGAAGAAAGCACTGAAAAAAATGCTCACTCCGTGTGGTTACATGCAGATGTGAAAATTTAATTGACTCACTGTTTACCTCTTCAGTGCGAAGAAACACATGTCTGGAAACCATTCCTCTAATCTGGACGTGCATACGTGCAACGTTCGATCACTCCCTTTGTTGAAAACCCTGCAAACCAGAACGGAAAACGGCAATACAGGAAGCCTAATCATGCGTGACAGCATCTTGCCATTTGTAAGCGCCGTTTGCGTTGCAGCACTAAAATAAAGTTACCATAGTAATAGAAGCGTTAGGGGAATCTGATGTAATGCCGGTTTTTCATAATTAGTTACCTCAAAGCTTGCTAATTGATGGCTCACCTAATTCGTCGCAAGTGAACTGCTGTTGTTTCAAAACTAATCAAATTCTAATTTTGAGCATTTCAAGCCGAAGTACTTACCGCTGTAGCTTGGCTGACAGGTTTTACGTAAGCGTAACACAAAATTCATTCTAAACTGCTACGTGTAACCTTACAGCAACATTCAACAGTGCGCAAAGAGCCAACACTAACAGCCCGCGCATGCATCAACATCCAATAACAAGCTGCTCAGTATTCCGACACATGTCTCATAGACATAGCCAGGGGGGCAAAGGGGCCATTCCCCCCAAAATTTTTAGAAAATATAGTTATTTTGTGCTTTGACAGACGTTTTCCTAAACAAAATAGTGTTATTCGCCTAAAATCAAACATTCCCCCCCCAAATTTTTGGGCTGGCTACGCCACTGATATGTTTACTATAAATTTCTTAATGTTGAGCGGAAAATTCCAAACATTTTAACAAAAATACTTAGATTTTACACACAGCAGTACGACACGTTCTTTTGACTTGCAAATTATATTATAATCCAAGCCCCTGCCTTATTGCATTTACACATTTGGTGTCACTCAGACTACTACGCCAGAGCTTAACCGCTTAAAGCAGGCGTTGCCAACCTTTCTCTGACCATTCACCCCTTCACCATTTTGACAGATGAACATGTGCCCCTGAACTCTTATGACAAAAAACAAAAATTCACTGAATTTTTAATAGAACTTTTATATTTTAGAATATTTATAAATAAATAACATACAAATATATTTCTCCTTTCCATTGCTAACCTTAAATGTGCTTCTTCAGATAGGCAAAAGTACCCAATATTTTGAGGAAAGAGGTGCAACGCTATTCAACACATATGTAGAAATATAAGCAGTGTTTGCAGATTTAAGTTACTTAATCTGTAAACATTCACAATATCAAGTTTGTGGGGAGTATGCACATACTGTATTATTATTTGTTAAAGGCTTTAAATGTGACCACTTGAAATAACCAGCAAATCTGCACTTCACCAAGCAAAACCAGGCAAGATTTAGTCTACATGTACATGTATCGAATATGTTATATCTGGGTCTAGTGAAGAAAACCACCTAGCACACTTCCGGAAAAGCGACCTGGGTGTTATATCTTTGGTTCTATGGTAAGCCTCTGCCCACTGGACTTACTGCAGGGATGAAAAAACTATTCAAGTTGTTGTTAATGTGGAATACACAAAAGCCAACCTGCATTCACATCTCTTGAAACAAGCAGATGAAAATTTTCCCTCTTCAACGAATCTATATTTTCATCAGGCCTACGCCTACATGTTCAAAGCAAATATTTGAAAGCTTTTCTCTGTGATCTGGTGCTAGTTACAAACTTTTTCCTGAGCTCTCACGTAGGCTAGTTTAAAACAAAAAAAGACAATCACAATGCAAAGTTAGGCTAGCCTATTGTGGGCCTAGTGGTCTGAAAGTAAATCTAAATGTGCACAAAAACTTCTAGCTGAGCTGACAACCTGCAAAACAGAAACATAATTGCAAAACAATTTTTTCTCACTTTCATTTGGAAGTTCATATCTGGTTTGCCTTTACATCACTGAGTTTGTGTGCAGCCTAGCCTAAATAAAAATTATTAGACTGCAGTGAATATGATAGAAATGTGGATACTGTGATGCAGTGCAAGTGCGATCACACAGCTAATTCAAACAGAGCAATACAAAGCTATTAGGAAACAACACGGAATAAGCAGCCTACTGCAGAAACACGCTGATTGATAACCACTTCAAACAAGCTGGCTACGACACAAAATAACATCCTGGACCCAGAAAGCTGAGACCTAGAGCAAAAAACAAGCAAAGTTGAAGGAAGTCCACGATTTTTTTCGCTCCAGGAGCGAAACTGAAGGAAGTATACGAAACGAAGCCGGAGGAAGCCTTCCTAGCCGACAATAGAATAAACTAATATTTTTCCCCAACTTCGCAAGACTTCGCGATGGTGCAAACCCGCTATTAAAGGCAATACATGAATACTTCGACCCGCGCAGGAACTCAGCAAAACATGACAGTTAGTGCGAGCAGATGATCGGGACGGTTGGTGTCCGGCCTACGTATTTCGTGAGAGCATGTTGGAAGTGAACTTTGATGGTCCAGTCGTGACAATAGTGTGAAGCAATGTCTTTTGCGATCGCCTGCAAGAACCTGCATCAGAGTATAAAAGGACCGTGTCAATCGGACTACGTTTGGTGACGTTGCAGAAGACAGATTTGCGTGTCCGTCGTTTTAAAGCATCCGCGCCTCAGCCAGGAAACTTTTCAACTAGTGTTGCCAACTCTTCTCACAACAAATATACCAAATCTTGTCTAAAAATATACAAAATATATGCCAAATTCATATCTGTGACAAAACGTACAATTCACTGCTGCTTTTTCAACCCTTTTTGCTATTTCTTATAGCTTGCTCTTGAGCAGGACCATCAGGGAGATGCTGCAAGCTCAATTTATACTTCGTTTAACTTTAGCAGTGACAGATTTTGAACCGCTAGAAAATTTAACCTTCCAAAACCTGCAACTGCACTTTTATGTCTCTTGTGTTCCAGCGCATTATTAGGCTGTATAATAGCTGCTTTTCGGGTTGCAATTTTCTTTTTGCACAGGTCGAAGGGATACGCAGCACCGGCAGAACACTGCTTTGCAAACCAGAAGCCATGTAAGCTCTATCGGTCACTCTTTGCTAAATCTTGTGCCGCTCTCACGTTAAAATTCCCACTTTTGGATGAATTGGCTGCATGGTCGTCGCCAGCGGGGGGCCCAGTGGTGCCCAACCCCTCATTTAAACTCTGTGGCCCCCATTTCATGTTTGGTCCCCCGACCTACCACGAAGCTTTAGAATTGTTATGCGCAACTGTAGATAGTCAATAAGCAATAGCTTGTTGAATGACTCTAGTTTGCAACATTACGTTTATTTTCCAAGTCAACAAAAGCGCAAAATTCCACTGTTTTAGTCACCGGAATTGCCAACACAAGGGTTTTGGATGCTTTTTGTAAAAGCATATGTACGAGATTTTTACAGCCCTTGTCCTTACGGCCGCTACATATATATGTAGTGTGTTTGGTTTTTAGGAAATTGTATAGACTATTTTGGGTGCTACTGTTGAACACAGCGAAGAAAAAATAGATGTGAAGTTGACGTAGGCCATGTGTGTTTTCAAAAATTTAACTGTGATGTTTTTGTTTGTCTCCCCTGTCGAAATTACAATAGTGTTCCCGCCAGCCAAGCATGCCCTACACAATTCCGAATCGTGGAAGGCTTTTGCACCGAAAGTAAGAACAAGCGCAGTCATCGTGGGGCACTTGAAATAAGGATCTACAAAATTGTATTGACCGTACTTTCAGAGCAGGGGTTCCCAAACTTTTGTTTCCCATGTACCCTTTAAGCGACCCAACACATGAGCATGTACTTCTTCAACATTTAAACGGATGAACAATTAACATTTAAACGGATGAAAAAAAAGTACCCCTAAGATTTAACATTTGCCCCTAAGATCTCGTATGACAAATATTTTTTCTTTTTTATTCATAGATATATTAACACTAAGCATATAATTTTGATACATGTATAAATATTTCGAAATAAATATAATGTAACTGTTTTTTCTCCTATAGTTCTAACTTGAAATGCACTTCTTCAGATAGGCAAATGCACCCCTGGGGTTACATGNACCCCAGGTTGGGAACCTCTGTTTAAGAGCGTCAGTATCGCCATTTTCAGCCTAACACTTTTTTATTTTCCTTAGTAACAGTGGGAGATGGTACCAGGGGCGAAGCTAGGGGGGTGCCAGGGGGGGCACTGTCCCCCCAAATTTTGCCTGGCCCCCCAAATTTTTCCGAGTGACGTCATGCCGCTGCATTGAAATTATTTAAAGCTATAAGATTGCAAAATTTATGAAAAACAACTTTTTTGATAA
>JGI24159J19872_10010380_pt1 | contig 12211 bp, 6 predicted proteins | sample Ectturendosymbi4_FD_19872 | JGI IMG/M metagenome (IMG submission 19872)
CAAGTGAAACATATTGCCTACATGTGCAATATTTGGAAGGACAGTCAGTTGTACAGTTGCATTTTAGTCAGTTTAGTCATAAGGACAGTCAGTTGTACAGTTGCACCAAGGACAGTCAGTTGCATTTTAGTGGAGACAGTGCTGTTAGTCTTCTTTCACATCATGGCATTAAGGCCAGGGTTGTTGTAAAAAACCTGACCCAAACAAACCCACCTGTTTTTTTAAAAAGCCCTTAAAAAAACAACAATAAAACCAACTAAAAAAAACAATAAAACCCATTAAAAAAACGGCATGGACTGAAGATGCCGTATGGCGAAATCGATTTCCATTAAATAACATCAATGCGTGCTGATTTTTGTTACTGGTGCAGTGTGCACAGACAGTGCTTAAGTTGAAGATGTGGGTAGACAAGAATCGCCGCAGTTAATAGAAAGGAAGACACAGGTTGATACTGATGCTCAAGAAACAAGTAGAGCTTCCAAGTATTTCCCATTAGGGCTTTAAACTCCGCAGACAAGTTTTTGTATTTTCAAGAAGCTCGTGATTTGCACAAATTTAATTACGTGCAGTGCTAAGCTATCTTTACATGCAGCTGAGCGTGATCAATAAGTTTTGTAATGTTGGGGTTACAAGTGTGTTTACAGTTTAATTCCATTTTATATTTCAATGAAGTCAGTTAAATTTAGCAAAGTCTCAAACAATTTAAACGAAGTAAGTTTCGTGTAGCTACAATACTTTTACGGAATAAGTTGAACATAGCTAAAAGATCTTACGGATTATCAAAAATCCAAACATTTTTCAAACGCGTTGAAAGACTCCGTTTACGACAAGGGTTCCCAACCTGTAGTACGCGTACCACCAGTGGTACGCGAGTAACTTCCATTTATTCACAAAAACCTGGATTCACAGCATGCTAGTTTACGTATAGGGCTTTGTTTCTAAGCAAATAAATTTTCCTGTAGTCGCTATTCCTATTGCTTCGTAACATTATGACTTTTGATGCGCTCTTAGCAAATTTACGCCACGCATCGACCAATTGGTGGAAGGTAAACAAAAACTTAAAACTCATTAAATTTGTTGTGGTCTTTTATTCTTATTTTAATGTATTAATATGTTCTTCTGAATAAACTAAGATTCGATAAAATTAGCTGTTCTGGAAGAAGTGGTACACATTGACAATACGGGCTGCCCAAGTGGTACAAGGTGGCAAAAAGGTTGAGAACCCCTGGTTTACGATTATCAACTGCGTTAATTAATCGCTCAAAAATTAGATGACAACGGTATCCACTTCTTATATGCGCAAAAGTTTTGTAGAAGGCCTTCGTCGGAAGTCAGCGCCTCAGAGCAAAGTTGCTGCTCGGCTTTGATTGAACGTGCTGTGCTGTGTTGGTGCACATCCGAAGCGTAGAAATACAGTATAAGAAGCGCAATCGTAATGTTGGCCGCGATGACGTCTTGCTCAACTGTAATATTGGCTGCAAAAAGCCTACTGCAGATCGTGCACTTCTAGCATCGAGAGGTTTTCTAGCGCTTTTGCAGAAAAGATTTATGAGCAAATTGTGACGTTGATCCAAAGTAGAAGCTTGGAACTTCACTATCAAAACTTTTAAAACAAGTCAATTCAATGAAAGCAGACTTTTTATTTGTCAGCTTAAATAGGAACACAATTGTTCAGGAAGAAAGCGTCAGAAACATGCACGTTTCATGGATGATGCTTTAAAAACAAGGAGCATTAAAAATATTTCATTGTTGAAACTCGGTTGTTGTTTGACCCCCTAATAACATTTTTGGCTACGCGCCTGGGTAGTCCTGGCAAAAGTGGCGTGGCCCATCCACATCTGGTGGCGAGCCTGACCCAACAATTCGTAATAATAAAGTTCAAGTTGCATTCCTGCCTGCATTCCTTTCGTTTCAAGAGTGTTGCAGTTGGCAGACGAAGTCTCGTGTCTACGATTGAAACAAAAACTTCAGTGATTAAATATATCTTGACGTTCACATCAGTTTCTTGCATCTGACATCTTCACCACTCGCAATATCGTCTGCAGAAATTATCTCACAGTAAATATATTATCTGAAGCTTTTGTTAAAACAGGACGAAAAGTTAGGCAGGTTTACTAGTAGCCTGTACATCTGTCACACTAAAGCCATGACTGCTCCGTTGATTGTTGGGCCAGGTGTTTGTATTAGGCTACTAATTTTTACTCTGTCCTCCAGATCATTCGGTCTGCATCTTGATTAAAACTGAAAAGTTCTCATTTTCGGAAATGTTGCGAAGAGAACTTTATCTGTGCCCGTTTGTGAAATTTCATGAAAATTGTCTCCCCCCCCCGAAGTGAAGAGCTGGTTGCACCCCTGGGTTCTGGGTATAGAACACCCATTTGTCAGCGCTAGTTCAGCGACTTGGCAGACACAAGCAGGTTTGGTTTTGTGCAAAGGTTTAAGCGAGCCACAAAAGGATGTGTAACGCAGGTGTGATCGTCCGGGACGTACTAAATTAGCGAAAACTGAAGTAATGTCCGGCGTTCGGATGTGATTGGTGGTCATGGAAACGGGTTGGGAAGCAGAACAAGGCACTCGGTCGCTTCACACTGATCAAGCAAGAGAATAGGGAAAAAGGCCACGCGCACCCGAAGTCAGCAGCACACATAGATTGTTTTATTCAGGGCTGCAGATTCGAAGCTGGGCATTTTGCCTGGAGCCGGAGCGCAAATTAAAAATCAGAAGGATCCAGAGCTCTGGACTCAGTTTAAAATAAACTGGAGCTGAAGCTATAGCCATTTGAGAGGTAGTTACGACACCAAGACTGCAACAATGGATCTGCAAACCTTTGATGTTTTCTTGGTTTAATCATCGCTAAGGCTGTTGCATTGTAGATAGCAGGGTTGGTTTTACTTGTAGAACAATGGTTCTCAAGCACTCTTCTCAATGCCGCATGCAGCTCCCAAGCATTCTGCGTGCGGCTCTCAGCAGTCTTTCAGTAACGCCTCTAAAATTTTGTGTAAAAGATTTTGCATACACTGAGCAACACGAGATGCAAAAACAAACTTTTGACCATAGAAAAACTCAATGCTGTGTCAGCAAAGCGAATCCTCCATGAAAATTTGCGAGAAAAATTGAACCAACCATGAGTTTCAAACTTGCAAAGAAACTTAAGAAAAAAAGCCGAACTCCTCCTCCGCTCCGCCGATAAAGAAACTTTTTGGAGTCCGCATCCGCGAAAAACATGCGGAGTCGCATCCGCGGAGTCCAAACTCCGCGTTTTGTCCACCTCTGGTGCTAGTGGCAGCAACTCGGGAGAATACTGTCCAGTGTTTCGCCTGCCTTTTTTTTGTTTTTACTGTAGATTTGACTTGCTTCATCGTAGAAAATGTACGTAGCCTGCTCTTACACATGTATGTCTTTCCAAACCTCGAGCGCATTTTTAGTGCGAAATCTTTCAGTTTGGGAAATCTATTTTTGCTAATTAATTTCCAGAAGCTATTTACAGTCTCTAATACCGTCAGTATTGCAGCCTACCTTTTTAATAAAAAATGTTATGCTTGTTCGTTTTTCTACTGTACAGTAATTGAAATTGGGTATTGCAGGGATGGGCAATTAATTTGACTTGATGGCTACTTCGAGAAGGTCGCGTTTAGCTGATAAATATAGACAGATTTATTTGTGGTATTGAGTTGACTGCGCCAGATGAACTCTTCAAGACAACGAACCCCGGGGCACCGAAAAAAACAGAGGTTATACAGTCAGGTGCCCCAGCTGAGGGTTAGGGGAGGACCGTACCTTATAATTTGATCGTAAAATAAATAAAACGAAAACAATGATGATACACAAAAAAGGTAGCATTCACTGTTCTTGTGCAGATGCACTTTATCCACCGCAAGCAACTCAAGAGACAAATGTAACCTCACACGCTTTTCAACCAATTTCAAATTTGAATTTTTTCTGAATGTTTCTGCGGGCCACTGAAAACGCTGTGGCCCACGGGCGTGTAGTTGGACCACACTGACTTAATCAAACCGCGCTTATGCAGTCTTTTTTTAACACACTGCGGGGTTGGTTTATGTATGCAGGCTTGTGGAAATATACATAAGGTTGAGTTATTACTTCTGAGTGAGCAAGTGCAAAGCTGTATTTGCTGTGGCAAGTTTTCATAATTCATCTGCGCAATTTTTTAAAAGCCTGCGTGGTGTTCTAACATTAGTTAGTTGTCCGATAGTCGTTGTCAACTTACATGTCTACTTCTCATTGCTTGAAAGAGTTTCGTGAGAGTGTCCAACTTCCGTGTTTTTTTTAACCGCTACTGACGTTCTGTCCGTTTTTCTGAAATTATGCTTTATTTTTAGAAAGTGCTCGAAAAATAGATATTAAGTAGTTTATGAAAAGAAAGCATTTCTAACAGCCAAAGTATAGAAAACATTTCAGAATAAATTTTGAGAAGTAAGGTTCAACCCGCACAGACAAATACGAGCACCGCAAACGCAGTTTTGAATAGTTCAACTCCAGTTCAGACTCAGTTGTCCACAGTTCACAATAACAATGATATTGGATGATACCCCAATTCAGCAAAACTGTAAAGGAAGACAAAAAGTACCTTTTCGCTCACTCGAATACAACTCCACCTGAACACGATTTCGAACGGAGCGCGTGATTTCATGGGGAATTTTCTTTGTGGTGTAGAAAGGGTAGAAAACGTTTTGCGACGGTCCATTCGCATTGCATCGCTCGCAACCTGAATAAGGACAAGTGAAATTTCGACGTTGCCTTCCCCCCTGGAAAAATTTCTGCGTACGCCCATGGTCGGGGGGGTGACAAAATCCGTTACGATCGTGAGACGAATTGCAACAACATTCGGCTGACTTTATTGCGTTCCGACAACCAAGCTGATCGCAACAATTTTGACTGCAAGGACCACTGGATGCTGAAGAAATCGCACGGGTCGCGCAACAAAGTGCAGCGGGCTTCTAAAAAACATAATTTTCGTACGAAGGGACATCGATCGGAGGAAAAGCTTGATGACTATGGTTGCTCAACATCGATTGCACTAAAGGTTCTACGAAGCACTCACGGTACAGCGGCAATAGTACAACGAAACATCCGCACAAAACGAGGGACACGTTCGTCGCGGCATCGTTCAAAGATAAGGCAGTTCATCAAAAACTCATTGCGACATTCCCATGCCGGACGAGTTGTGTGGCAGAAGTTCAACACTGTATTTAAAACAGGTGTGTTCTTTGAAAAACAACTTTGCACTTGTTGGATAAATTGACAGTTTAAAGAATCCACGAAGTGCCAGACAACAGGAGCCGGAAGAGTACTTCCCAAGCGAAGCGGGCCATTACAAAAATCTCGTTCAAAATGAACGAAGTTCGTTATGCGGTACTTGACATAAGAAACACGTGCTTCACTCGATAGTAACAGAATCGCTGATGCAAACAGCAGTGGGACAACAGCCGAAGATTGCGTTCTGACAGCAGGTGTTGTCTTCGCATTTGCTGCCGTCGATATACCAGGAAGCGATACGAGATTAAACGTAAAAAATGCTCGAAAAGCTAAGAAATCAATAGAATGTTCTCGCTCAGATGCAGGAAGCCACAGTGGCAGCTTACACGGTTAGTAGCTTCAGAATTAAACGATAGGATGCAGATTAAGCAACACACTTTCGAGATCACTACACCAGCGAGGCGCTGTTATCATAGGTGGGGGACCCAGGGGGAGGGAGAGCATGGGCCTAGTCCCCCTACTTTTGAACCACTTTGCTTGTGACCTTACAGTTGCCAATTCAAACCGTAATATTTATATAGTTTTTTTTGACGTGCACATGTGCCCCCCATTTTGATAAAGGTTCGGCCACCCATGCCTGTCATCCAACAAGACCGCTTTCGGTCGCCACCATGTGATCGTCCATAGACTGCACAAAATAGCTGCGCTACACTACAGCAATAAAAACGTTGCGATCGGTCAAGCTGGAAAGCGAAACAACGGAAAACTAATCTACTACTTTCGAAACACGATCGTCAAACCGCGTTTACGACGACATTCGAGCAAGACCACCGCTTCATTGCGTTCACTGTTTCATTTGGCACGATGAAATAGCATGATATAAAAGTGTTCGTGAGTGACCGCTTCGCTCACCACAACGTCCAGACACAGAAAGCTCAATAAATGTGCAGCTGGCAATTAATGTGATCCTAAAAATCGAGCTGCTCCAGCTGCTGAGCCGTCGAACATTAAAGCTCTTCCTTCACGCGCTCTTTCGCCTCTTCCTGAATTGCTGCCTCTTTCAGAACGAACGCTTTCAGGTCGTCCTTGGTTCGACTTCCAGCAAACTTGGATATTTTCTCTCCGTCCTTGAAAAGCAACAAGGTCGGATAACCTTTCACCTGCAGAGAGTAAAAAGAAGGTTCTGAAATCATCGAAAGCCAAAAAAGGACCAGAAAGGCGTTGTTTTTTCAAACATACTGCACTTAAAAAGACACAATCCAGCACTGATTTTGAATAAGCGGACAGTTTCATTGCAAGTACATGTAAAAAATCTCGGCTAAAGTGGAACAATTACGAAGTGACACAACGCGACATTTTTGGGGAAACATTTGCCGAACGCTGCTAAGTTCCGCAGCTAACCTCATATTTTTGACATAGGTCGGAATAAACGGTGCAATCAACTTTGGCAATCTTCACTTGTGTTGAACCGGGAAATTCTTCGTTAGCCAGGTCTTCCCACACGGGCGCAAGTCGTTTGCAAAACCCGCACCACGGAGCGAAAAACATCACGAAGGTCACATCCACCGCTGTGTGGAAGTCGAAGTTCTCGTCTTTCAGGACCAAGACCGGCGAATCCTGCGCCGCAACAAAATCAAGTGAAGATCTCATAAACGTTGAATCGCGCTTGGTATTCATCGAATTTCACAATAACAAACGAACTACAGCCATATTTCTTCTTAAATTTCAAACGCGAAGGACGTCCCGAAAGTTGAAGGTTTCAGAAAGTATTGGTTGCAGGAAGTGGGGTTGCTAATTCAGGGGGCTAGGGGTAACGGAACCCAGAAAATTTGGAACAAAAGACTTTTCACGTATGAAAAACATTTTCTAGGCAACCGTATCATGGGTAGACGGGAGCAGAAGTCTGTGTTGGACGATTTAGTCGAAATTGCGGTTGTTAAAAGTCGTCCACTTTTTTGCTTTACTGCAACAGACATACCCCCCACAACACCCCTGATTTCAAGCAGGAGTTTCACACCATTTCGGCATCCGTCTCTGCTTTTGCAGAATCACAGCTGACGTTTGCGAACACATAATATAACGACGCTACAGTACACTGAAATATTTTACACAGCACCTTTTCTTCGACCTCTTCTTTCTTCTGCGGAGTAGGAGGCGTTGGAATAGCGACCTGCTCTTCTTGCTCAGAATCTGCATCTTGTGAAGATGGATCCATCGTTCTTTTGACAAAACTTTCCAAGCTCGCCAAATCCCGTCCGCTCTAAAAGGTACGCGTCCAGCAGTTCAGTAAGGAAAAAATAAGACGCGTTTTGGTTGAAACAACATATATTGTGTTTATTCGGTTTACGACACATATTACCGCGCGCTTTGTCTGCCTTCCGCAACACCTTATGAGATTGCACTTCGCTCTCGGGCATGTTTCCGTTGAAAAGCAGCGATTCACGCTCAGACTTTAATCACGACAAGACCCGAGGCCGTCCAAGTCTTTGAAGCCGGTCTTTGCAATCGTCTTCGATGCTTGTCTGCCTGATTGCTCACAGCTTTCTTACAGTGCATTAGATGCAGACGCTAAACAGCTAATAAGTTGATCCGATTCCAAGTAGCCTGGAATTATCTTTCCAGAACCTGGGGTGCCGTTTCAATCGTGTTGCAGGTCTGATCTACATTTCCTAAACTTGATCCACGCATCTCTGATTAAATTCGAACACAGGGGTGGAATGTAGAAAAAAAAACATGGTCCGCTGCTGTGGAGTGGCCGGAGTAAGTCACCGATAAATTTTGAACCTAGCATTCGCGCAAACAAATATTAAATCGGCAAATAAAGTGGACAGTTTTTGGTTTTCAGAAACTCGGGGGGCATCCAAACTGACCTGATATTTTTTGACCATCTTTCCATTTTCAAACCACAGCAGGGTGGGATAACCTCGCACTTGGTTGGTTCTGCAAACCGACGAATGGACGGTGCAATCGACCTGCGGCAACGTAAGCTATACGTCACAAAGCGCATTGTGAACCAACGCAAGGCACACACGTAGGTCACAAATCATCGGGCGTGGTGACCGATTGCGGATTAAGCCCTGTTGTCAAGTGTATCGATTGGACTCGTTAGTTCACTTGAAGGGCTAATTTGGAGAGGCCTGGTTAATGACAATACAAAAAGAAGTGTTGAACTGAACGGTATTGATATCGAACAAAATATGGAGGAAATCTCGTAGAGATCTTACGGTTAAAGCAATTTAAAAACGCAATTAGCTCCTGTAACAAACGACAAGCATGTTGTCATTGCAAGATGTGTCATTTTTACGAGCTCACGCACACAAAAAACGCAATCTCTGAAAAACACAGTGGCGGCCGGAGCTGATTTTGGTCTATAAAATTGTACACCATCAATTACCACGAACAGACAAAGTTACTGAAGCCTTACGCTCCTTACGACTGTAATCCCCAAATCTGCCAAGATCAAGAGAAAACATACTTTGCGCATAAAAAGGAGGTCAGTCACAAGAAAATACACACGTGTGGAGTTTACTAACAAGGAGCTGAAGTTTCTGTTTTACTCTATATCAGCCAAACAGAAGTTTGATGAACTTTGCGGAAACGTCGCCAGTCAACTTACGCGGCTGATGCGAACATCATTCACATTGTCTTCCGACGGAACATGAGACTTGGCCAGTTCGACCCAAGTAGGTTCCAAGCGCTTGCAGTGGCCACACCACGGCGCATAGAACATGATGAAATGGTAACCTTTACTGGTGTGGGCGTCGAAACTTGCATCGGTCATATCGAAAAGACCATCTTTGTGCGACGGCATAGCATCAGGAACCGGCTGTGATCATGAAGTAGGTGTTTCGTTACGCAAAAGACAATGGTTGCCATTCGCCTGCGGCGACAAGCAACCGCTTTTTTGTTTCCTAATTTATTTCGAAACGGTTCCGAGTTTTTCACAGCAAAGTTCGACGAAATATCGCTGAATTAAATTACGCTTTAGTACCTGGTCGGCTTGCTGGTGAGCATCGGCCTCTTCTGCAGAAACAGAACCCAACATCTCTTTTATGAATTGCTCCAAACTTTCCAAGTCTCTGCCGCTCTGCAAAACAAAAGTGCGACTGTAAAATTACAAAAGAAATTGTAAGAATAACAAATTACAGCTTTGATACGGATGGAGCAACTGCATGCGCATGGCCAGACACTCGAAGCAACTTTACAACCAAGTTAGCAAATTTAAAAAGAAAAGTCAGCAAATTTAAAAGCCAACGTGCTTTATTTTCGCAAGTGGTCATTGTTCTCACCAGCTTTGATGTGACGATCAGAGGGGATTGCGAAAAGGGCAGGCGCTTTTGTCATAAATTACGGCAGGTTTGTGAACTAAGGTTGCATGTGTTTATGTTACCGGCTGTAGCTACCAGGGTTGCGGAGTCGGAGGTATAATGTCCGACTCCAACTCCGACCTTTCCAAATTTCCGACTCCGTCTCCCACCTTTCCAAAATCTCTGACACTTTAAAATGAAGTAAATGAAAGTTTGGCTGTCAACAATTGTGTAGCAACTAGCACTCAGTGGAAATTGTGGTAAACAGCAAGAATCATCTGTTTCAAGAAAATTTCAAAAGAAATCGTACCATTGCAACAGGAATACCCAACTTAGGAGTGTGATATAAAAAAATAATCCAATTTCACTTCCGGAGTCGGACAAAAAAGTTTGACTCCGACTTCTAGTGTTGTTAGGAATCCAACTCCACCCAAAAACCTCCGACACCCTGGTGGCTACAGCATGGCACGTTGCAATTCGCAGTAGGTGCGACATCTGCTTCTGTAACCAATTTTTCTGCTTTCTCGTCAACAACTCCAAATTGGTTTAACTTTGCCGGACTGTCGGACGATTTGCAGAGGTCAGATAATTGCGTCAGGAGAGTGGAGTTTTGTGGAACTCAAAAGAACAGTTTATTGATACAGTTATTAGGCGCACTTTTACAACTGAAAACACTAGGCGAGTGTATTGGAATCAGGTCTGTTCGTTGAGTCTGCCTGCCAGTCAGCACTGTGCAGCTCATGGGAGAAGCTGCGGCAGGTTCCCATTAATGCAAAACAGGTTCTGTGCTCCAAAGACCTAATGAAGACGTAACGTTACAATCTACAGTCATATTGCGCGGCAAGTTGTGAAGATGAAGTTGTTCATGTTAGCCTAATACTATGTGCTGTATATTTGAAACACCTTGCAAGTAGGCTGCCTTAGTTGGGTCTGTAGCTTACCTGCTGGGCCTAAGTTCTATTGTTAGATGTTAGCTGGGCTGGTGAGTCTTTTGGGTCTAACCATGCTTCATAACAAATTTACAGAGTGAAGATTAACAACTCAACGCGTGTGATTCTATTTAGACATTGCGCCTAAGCATTCTTCGGCACCTATTTCCAACTATGTCTGCCTGCCTTATATTCTACCACAACAGCACACAGAAATGTACAGACCTGATACTTTTTAATCATCTTTCCGTCTTTCAACCACAGCAAAGTCGGATATCCTCTGACTTCGTTCGTTTTGCAAACAGAAGGATGAGCTGTGCAATCCACCTGAAGCGACGCAAGCCATGTGTGATGTAATGAGCATAAGCAGGTGTTTTTCAAATTTCGCAACTTCACTTCAAGCGCACCCGTTAACTACGAGCTGGCCAAGGCGCCAACCACGTTTCGGTTTTAACTCACGAATCGCTGGTGTGCAACCTAAATATAAAGGCACCTTTAAGATGCCATTTGAAGATCTTTCTGCTGCGATAAAAGATTAGTTTGCGTTTGAAACTTCTTGTGAAAAAAAATTAAAACACCTGGTATTTTCATATTTTTCCATTTCTGTTACAGACTGCTGTGTTTGAGCATTAAGTACAAATGCTCGCGTTTCCCTGTTCACGTTTTGGAAGTGTTTGTTCACGCTGCAAGGCTTGCAGGCACTGCAACTAACTACCTGTGCAAAAATATGATCAAGCTTCGGCATTTTTAAGCCGAAGTTTGCGGCAAACAAAAATTTTCAAAAAACATACAGAAATATTTTCACAGCCATTTAGAGCCAATGAAGTTTGCCCGTGAGTGCAATTGAAGTGCTTTGCTGAAAACAATATATAGCGAAAATTCTCTCTGAAGGAAAAACTTACAACCTTACTACTCAAAGTTTCTGATAAAAAAGTATTTTTCTTTTTTTAAGTTGAAACAAAAACAATATAGCAGCTCTGTTTGGGCCTAAACTGCCTGTACGTGGATTTTGAGTCACCAAATTTTTCAAACATCTCTAATTTTAATAGCACGTTTAGAAACAACTCCAAATTTTGTTTTCTGTTTCAAGAGTTTGTCCTTTCAAGTACAGAAATGGCATTTGCGTCAATAGACAAAAAAGCATTTTGCCTGTTACAGAGTATGCTCGAACAAGATTATAGATGCGCTTGTGAGATAATTGCCTGAAAAGCACCAGCGGTGGAACAGATTTGAAAATGGCACAAAAAGTTGAAAGCGGAAGGTAGGTTGTGTAGGACCGAAGGATCGGAATGACCACCAGAGACTTGTAAAATCGTTTAAAAAATCCACAAACATTTGAAATCCTCAACCTATTGTTTATAAATCGATCTTTATCTACTAAACACGAGGCCAGGTTAAAATCCTACGCCTACTAGGGTTGCAGTTAGTCAGGTATGCACATCTCAAATGGAAGCAAATTTTTCGGAACGTGTTGTACTCGCCGCAAGTCCAGTGGTCACGTGTTCACGACGTACCCTCACTGCGGTCCAGTGCTCAAGCCCTAGCGCAGCAATTCGTTCGTTGAAAGCATGAGTCATTGAGACAATGCCTGTGAAAAAACGCAAAAACGTCGCCAGTCAACTTACGCGGCCGATGCGAGGATCGTTCGCATTGTCCACCGACGGAACATGAGACTTGGCCAGTTCGACCCAAGTAGGTTCCAAGCGCTTGCAGTGGCCGCACCACGGCGCATAGAACATGATGAAATGGTAACCTTTG
>JGI24159J19872_10010381_pt1 | contig 12211 bp, 8 predicted proteins | sample Ectturendosymbi4_FD_19872 | JGI IMG/M metagenome (IMG submission 19872)
ATGATGAGAAAGGTAGCGAAGAAGCAGAAAAGCACGACCCATGATCGAGAATGAAAAACGAGACCTATTTCAATTTGTGAGTGTTTGATTCTGATGTCCAAGATATTTCTCATATCTTTACTAAGGACAAACATTATCCTCTTTCCTTTCAAATTCTTGTAAGCAAATTTGAGGGATGGAATGAGCGGCACTTTTGTGGTCGGCCCCGGGCGGCACTTAGCCTCGCTGCCCCACTGGTGCTGGTAGGTGTACAGCTATGCAGGCCTGTGCAAGTGCATTGTTTCGAGTAGTCGACGCACATCCGTTTCTCTTGAGCACGCCAACGAGATCACTAGGCTGTATTTTCCCTTGATTTGAATGATGAGCAACTTGTCACACAATAATGTTCCATCCTCTGCGTTGATTCTTCGTTAATTAACGGCAGTGGACGTACGTCCGGGAAGTAAGTAAATTATGAAACAAAGAGGGTATACCCGCGGAAGCGTTAGAAAGCACGTTAAGTCACTGTAACGTACAAGCAAGAAGGTCGGATTCAGTTCCACAATACTTGAGCACTGCATATTTGTTTCTGGAATGAAAATTTTGTCGTAGTAAAACATTTGCTCACAGCCAGTGGTGTAGCAGAGGGCTGTGGCTGGGAACCCAGGTCCCGAGAGCCACGTTCAGGGCGCAGCAGTTTTTTTATCAAAAATTTGTTTTTGAAAGTAGTTCAAACGTTCCAACTCTTCTTCACTATTTGTAAGTAAAATTTTAGAAGTTCTAACTTATTTTAGTTTTTGTGTTTAGAAGCCCTCGACCGGTGCGCTAGCCAAAAAACTAGGAACTGTGGCTATGGAGTGAGCAAATTGATGTTTACTCAAAAGTCTGAGTCAAATCCAGTGTGCTAAAGTATCCCAGTTTTTGTCTTGAAATCAAGGTTTTTTTAACATATTAAGATGGGCTGCAATTGTCGCCCATTCTCGACACTTTCCTCTACAGCACGGGTGGGCAATTAATTTGACTCGGGGGCCACTTTCTCAAGGCCGCATTTAGCGGGGGGCCGTACCTTCTAATTTCATTGGAAAATAAATAAATAAATCAAAACCAATAATGATGCCCAGATAAGGTTTATTATAATCGTTTGTGTGCAAATACACTTCATCAAGTGCAAGCAATGCATTCAGACAAATGTCACCTCACACGTCTCAATATATTTCAGATTTGAAGGTTTTTCCCGAATGCTTTCGCCGGCAACTTAAACCGCTATGGCGGGCCACATGTGACCCGCGGACCGCTAATTGCCCACTTCTTCTCTACAGCCAAAATCATTTCCCCTCCCCAGTCAAAAGTCTTTTGAACAAAGAACAGAGATAACATTCGACTGCAGATTGATAAACATTACTGGTCTGATAGTTCGANGTTTATATTTCCCGTACACTCAAAATCTGATTAAAAAAACTTCATGAAATCACGGTAAATAGTCAAAGCTAGCTTAATCCTTTTTCTTCTATCGTTCGATTCTTAGCCACATCCCCCAAAGGCACAGCATTGCATCACCTGACACCTAGGCAGTGGCGTAGCAAGGGGGGCCTGGGGGCCGCGGGCCACGGGGGGCACTTTTCAGGAGGCGGCACTTTACCGATTAAAATTTTAATTTTTTTAATAAGCTGAAAAGTTCTAGCTTTCCGTTATTATTTTTAAATAAATATTTAAAAGTTTTAAAAGTTCTAACTCATCAAGTTTGTGTATAGAAGCCTGAGACTGGTAGGCTAGCCTAAAAAACACGACATTTGGCTGTGGAGTGAGCAAACTGATGAAATGTTTACTCAAACGTCTGGGTCAAATCCAATGTGCTAAAGTGCCCCAGCGTTTGTCTTGACATCAGGACTTTTTTAACACACTTACCTGAGGAGCAATTGTGCCCCACTCTCTACACCTTTCTCGCCAGCAAAGCTATCCCAGTCAAAAGTCTTTTGATCGAAGGAAAGAGATGACATTCGACGGTAGGCTAGCAAATATTAGGGCTCCAGTTGTTTGCGGTTTATACGTGTCCCTCCTCTCAAAATCTGATAATAAAGGCTTTGCATGAAATCACGGTAAATAGTCAAGGCTGACTTAATCTTTTTTCTCCTATGGTTGGTTCTTTAGTAATGCCCCATTGTGACGAAGTTCAGTAGGTTGGATGCCTACGAGGATAGGAAGATTGTCCGCTGGCGTAGGGTGCAGGAATCGAGTCACAGATCACTAGGCGTCGTTGATAGCAAGGTCAATTAGGCGGGTATGAGCACTGCTGCACCAGAGAAGAGCGCAGTAATATGCTGTTGAATGAACCAGGGCTAAGGTGGCTGTTTGCAACGTTGTTGCTCCAGCACCCCAGCCGGAGCCAGCAAGTTGCCTCAAGAGTACAATGCATGATGTCAACTTTTTGCGAAGTGACTCGAGGTGTCGGCGGTACGTGAGTGACCTGTCCAACACTCCTCCGAGGTATCTGGGCTCGGAGCAAAAGCGCAGGGTTTCGTTGTTGTGGTTGATTTTCAGCTCACGTTTATCTTCCTTGTTGTTGAGGTGAAGACTGCCAACACTGCCTTTGTAGTACTGAGCTTTAACCTCCACATCTGGAGGTATTCACCTACGGTTGCCATGCCTTTGCTTTGCACCTCTTCCACTGTTTGTCAGTCTCCATCAGCATGCATGATTGCTAGGTCGTTGGTGTATGCATAGCTTCNTTTCTGGAGACGGTGGTTGGCAGCTCAGAGATGCAGATGTTGAAAAGAAGGGGTGCCANGACGTATNTACTGTATGTGGGACGGTGNTCTTGAGGTGTCGTAACGTTTGCCAGTGTGACGTTGAAGCTGCGATTGCCAACCAGCTCCANGATCAAGTGGACCACCATGCACCTGTCAGGCAGCAACAGCANCTTGCACGTGCAAGCTGCTTTAAATGCAGTGACTGGCATTATAAAAGAGGCTGTTTAGTTCATAATAGTCTATTNTTGCTTCACAGTTGGTAGTGTGAAACTTTTGCAATTATCATTTATGATTCTTGTTGGGCAGGAATTGACAGAGTTTGGGTTTGTAAGGGAGGAATGTGAAAAAAAACTTTGAGAACCACTGCCTTGGGAATTCATTAGGAACTCCCCCAATGTAAATTCAGCTCTCTCAAACATTACAAATGTCATAAACCAAACACTTAAAGTTTTTATTCCCACAAAAGTAGTTTATCCATCTAACAAAAGCAAGGTTTGATTTACCCACGAGCTCCGACTTCTAATTCGAAAAAGTTGTAGTTTGGGGCAACTGCCCCCTCCCCAAACGTCTGTGGCGCCCCCTTGAATGACGCCCCTTTGCCAGAAATGCGACCGCTTTGGTGCCCATGGAAGTAAAAACAGAGATTAAAAAATACTCTAAAATGAACAATGTTTTTCGCTTGACGTTTTATATAAACAGTTTCCCAATCTTATTCCTAGAGGTGTTTTGAGAGCAACATTAATCACGCTTGACTTTGTCCTTGCTGATGATTTACATACTAATATACTTAAATTTGTTTCTGGACACGGTACTGTAGTTCAGCCTGCTTACATTAATATCGTATGCGGATATAGTAGCCCACAGCAATATAGTGGAACACATCAACTGGGTTTTATCCGAGCTGTCAGTTGTAATGCACAAAATGCTGAATCGGATTGGTAGCACGTGCATATCACTCTTACAGTAGAACACTTCAGTTTTCATGCATGGATTTCATAAGAAGTGTGGGTTACAGGCGATTTGATGTCTTGTTCAAGTCGCTTAACGTTACAAAGACGACAAATATTTTTGTTGCACATTTCCGCTTTTTGAAAACGCTACAAATCTTTTTAATGCCACTGGGCATTATGCATGCAGCCCCACCCCTACCAAAATCTCCATTGATATCCTCTTACCAGCAGCAAAAACATTTGGCCTAAAATTAGCGTGGCGTACTTCACAAAATGATTTCAATCTATTTTTACTGTTGGTGGGCGGAGGTCGGAGAATGTATCTTCTCAATCTCCCCTTGTTGCCCTTGCATACATACCCACACAGAGTCGTAAAAGGGTCTCATTTGAAGTCTGAACCCGGCCCGAAAACACAAGCCCCAACCCGGCGCGAGTCCGACATTTATTTTTGAAGTCCGATTTAGGCCTGAAAGCCAAATTTACCGAAGGAGTTAAGATATGCGCAACTGCGGAGTAACAAAAAACGTTGTGTGCAGGTGTAGTTGCAGGTACACGGTTTATCACACTGAAAATAGCAACCACCTTGACCAAAAACAATGGCATAATCTGGCACAAACGTAGCATGTTAGTCAACTATAATACTGCGGAATATAATGTTTCTCATGAAAAAAGAAACTATCACGAAACTATCTACGATGGCGCTATAGACATAAAAGAAACATTCCAGAATAGCTCTATTGATATGAAAAGCCGGCTTGTAGACTTCTTAAAACAAGCCAAGAATCGCGTCAGTGATTGATCTTTTCGACGCAACGCCATCGCGTGCTAATTTCCTCACCGCTGTCGCCTTCTCAAAAAGAGTGTAAGACTAATCCCAGCAGAGAATAAAAGAACGCAAGTGTGTTTGCAAACAGAATTCGACTAAGAAAAATCACAGTCACTTCACTCATAGAAGTTACTGTACTGCGGTGAGCACAACAAATCTGCGTCACGAAAAAAAATCGTTAGTCTGAATGTTATAAAAAATGTTTTAAAAGTTTTATATGCAGGCCCGAAATTGACCCGAAATATTTTGAAAAACTTAAGCCCGAGCCCGGCTCGTCCCGACCCGAAAATTCCGGCCAGACACAACTCTGCAACATGTCAAAAGTTTCATTCTACGAGTTCTACTTGCATAACGACACAAAAATATCGTTGAGATTAAATCAAAATGCACAACGGTGAATTGGCAAAAAAGTACGAAGTTTCACCTTTAAGAGGAAAAGAATGTGCAACAAAACTAGGTGTGATGTATCTGTAAAGCATATGTTTCGCACTTGGATGAAAACATCGCTGCATCGTGGGTTTGGTTAAACTCAAGTAAATCAGATGATTTACGGACCAATGCATTCAGCACAAGCACAAAGTGTAACAGTCAAGGAAAAAATATCTTTTGGGTCTGTTGGTCACCATTGTCGCGACATTACAAGAATTGAGGATAAATGTACATTTTATCCTTATTTCCGAGTCAAGCCCCTACGTTTTGAGCTATAGGTCAATATACAGCTCAATCCTTCAAAAATTGCCGTTGTGACAATATCTAACCCGAGGAATATCTATCTCCCTTTATTTTTCAATAATACTCTCATCTTTCAGAAGCCGATGCACATAAACATTTGGGCTTAATTTTTATCAGTCACTCTTGACATACTCACATTCTCCACCTTCGTCAGAAAGTGATGACCAAAATTAGTCGTTTTCGCTCTTTCTCTCATTCCTTGCCTCGCCACTCTCTCCTTACTATCTACAAAACAAACATATTACCGATTTTTTTATCATGGAAGCATATTCATTACAACTGCTCTGATAGCGACAAACATCTGCTGGATAAGGCGCAACTCTCCGCCGCTAAAATCATATAAGGCTGTTTAAAAATTAAATCCTCTACACTCCAGATGTACTATTTAAAACCTTAAACCACCGTAGAGAAATATCTGTGCTCCGTTACTTTTCTAAAATAATTTTTCGTTTGGTACCCTGCCCTTTCTGTATGAGTCTCTTTAGATCGTTCAGTGAATTTATTTCCTACACTTTGCGGCCACAATCTAGACGTTCAGATTTCACTTTTTTAAAAATAAAAAATCTTTAAAATCTTTTTACCGCGTTGCAAAACATGGTATCCTCCAGCCCTGTACCTTTTGAGAGTTAATTCTCGTTTGACATCGAGTTGTTGAAACCACTGCTTGGCAGCACTAGATCTCAGGACAGGTGTTGAGCAACCATTCAATTGTCTCAGCGTCCAGCACCGTCACGCTATGCAGTCCATGGGGAGGTCGATGGATTGGTCCATTGAATGAACATCAGTAAAAAATCTTATCGTATTTTCGTTTGCGGTGATACTGGAATTGAGCTTCACCTTTCTTTTTACTGTAAATTTCAGTATACCGAACGAGCGAAGCCGTGCAATAAAGTCTGTAATGTTTTAACCGATAACGAATTGCCTGAGCACTTTGATCGTTTGAGTAACGTTGAGTTGGTGCGCCTATTCTTATTTGGTCTGCCTGATGATGGGCCACCACATATCTCGGTCACTGTGTTTTGCCCAGTAGATGACTTTTTAAAATCTTGCGATAGATTCTGACAACATCCGCGTAACCTTGTGCATTATTTATGTGAGATTCGTACTTTTCAGTGGTATTTTTGTATTTTTGCTTATATCCGCTCACCGTGGCACGACAACATTGCAGTAATCAAGCTAACGCCTGTGGCAAAATTTTCGTTAAATAAACAAACGTTTCACAGTCCTCACGGTGTTTTATGTTTGTTTTTCTAACTGTGCTCATTTGATTTCCAACTGTTGTTTTGCAACACTTTCAAAAAGCGATAAACGGGATTGGTTGACTAGATGACCGCCGCAGTCCTTCACCAATCCAATATGATTCAGTGACACTCTTTGTTTACAATGATTAGCTATTTTGCCATTGTGTTTTTCATTTATTCTAATGTTCACTGACAATTGGTTCTTCATTGCGTGATGGCTCTTTACATTGTTTCTGTTTATTAGCTGAGTCATATGAAACAATAAATCAATCAATCAAAATTGTCGAAGGTTTTTTAAACCTGCTGGAAACCATCGCATTTCAGTATTTGTTCTCTGCGCTTAATATTAGGAAACGACTGTCGTTTATGGTTTATCACAGGTATTGGTGACAAAAGAGGAACGACGTTTCCGCAGTCAAGAGCATGTACTGTAGTTTGTGTTTCTATTGAAAACTTGCAGAAAATATATATAAGGTGCTGACATTACTGAAAACATGNTCAACATCTTTTCGAAATTTGTTTTCTAATATTGTTATTTCAGTGTTAGTAATAAAGTGTGAAGTGACGTTCGTGAATTCGAAATTCTATGGATCCAGGGGGGGCGATTGGGCGATCGCCCCACTAAAACCTCGGAAAGTAACTTTTTTCACCATGATTCTGTACAATTCGGAAAACAGCATTCGCGATATAAGGCCATTTTGCCTTCCGATTTTTTGTCACAGCAGTATTTTGAAGTATACTTCTCGTACAGTAGTGAACCCGTAATGAGACTTGAATACCAAATATCACTGAAATTGCCCCCCCCTATACTTACTGGCTGGATCCGCCCCTGGAATATGTGAAGTGCAGTTTTGACAATGCACAGGTAAACTGATCTGCACTAACTTTCGACAGAAAAACGTTTTCCACAGCAACAAAGTAAAACAACTTTTTTGATGAGTTAAGCCAGTGTGGTCCAACTACAGACCCGCGGGCCGCGTATGGCCCGCCACAGCGTTTTCATTGGCCCGCAGAAGCATTCAGGAAAAATCATCAAATTTGAGATTTTTGGAAAAAGCGTGTGTGTTTGCATTTGTCTCACTAAGTTGCTTGCGCAGGATAAAGTGCATTTTCACAAGAACAATGAATGCTACCTTTTCTGTGTACCATCTTGTTTTATTTTTTTATTTTACGATCATATAAGAAGGTAGGCCCGCCGCTAACCCTACGCTGGGGCAACTGTCTAGATTACCACTGTGTTTTTTTTCGGTGGCCCGACTTTCATTGTCTTGAGGAGTACATCTGGCGCAATGAGCTCTGTACAGCTAAGTAAATCTGTCTATCTATCCGCTAAATCCGGCCTACTCAAAGCGACCCCCGAGCCAAATTAATTGCCCATCTCTGCAATAGATCATTTTAGCTGGAACAAGCATAACATCTTTTAATAAAAATGTACAATAATAACGATTTTAGAGACTGTAGAGAGCTTCTGGAGCAAAGATAGATTTCCCAAACTGAAAGATTTTGCACTAAAAATGCACTCTGTATGTGGAAACGCATACATGTGTGAGAGTACATTTTCTATTATGATGAAGCAAGTCTTATCTGAAAGCAGAAATCGAACGGCAGACGAAATATTGTACGATTGTCTCTGACTCACGGCTTCCGAGAGAAATTTAGCAAGGGGTAAGAAAACTGACACCGGGCCCCCTTATTTTCTTGGACCCTCGTCAAAACTTGTATGTACAGTAATCAGAATCAGCTGTCATGCTAAGATTTACAAATAGATTAATTGTTGTACTAGCAGCTGGCTTACAATAACAATTTTAGGCTTGATTACAGAAAAACTGACCATACGTACTTTAACTTCCCGGGCCCCGTACCTACCGGACCCGGGTACGATGTACCTCTCGTACCTCCCCCTCGTATGCCCTACTGTGACGTGAACCACTAACACTGGTATTGATAAATGAACGATAGTGTCAGTGAAGCCCCGACCACAGGCATCCCGCGATAGACATTTGCATCAAATTGTTGTTTGNNATTGTGTAATAATTTCAATGANGCACTCACTTATCTTCCCTTTTGTAGTTTCGAATGTTGTGAATTTGGTGTTTCATACTGTACATCATTTTATTGGAAGTGGCCGCAAGTTGTCACGCTTTTGTAAAATGGCCCGTAGGTCAAAAGTAGTTGGACCACGGTGAGTTAAGCAAATCAGTACATCGTTTACGCCTTTCGATTCTTCATGCCACCAATCACGTCACGGTCAAACCCCAAGTTAATCGCGGGCAAAACCATTGCACGCTTGTCACAAAAATTTCAAGTTGAACATACAGTGACTTCGTTGCCATACCGTGAGTTTTCCACTATGCAACTCTCTTTCTGCATTACTGCTCTCTTCCAATTTCGCAACCGCTTGTGCAACGGCATTTATAATAAATCGTTATCCGCGCGTTTCGCTGTGTTTGCTGAACGCGTTTTGATGCTTGTGTGGAATAAACGCGACGCTTTTCAAATGAAAATGTTTATTGACGTGTAATCGGATTTCACGCATTGAGGAACAAACACGACATTTGTCCATGCGTTTTATTTTTCGTTTGTTTTTTATATCGTGCCTTTTGCAGTTGATATTTCGAGAGCGAGCAGGCCACTGCCTGTCTCCAATAACTTCCTTTGCCGATGTGTTTGACTGTTGCTACAGTAGGTGTAATGGCGATACAGTTAGTGTGTTTATGAGTTCAAAGCTCATGACTGCATTGTTTGTTTTCGTTTGAAATGTTGAGTTTTGCTGTATAAGTATAGTAATAGCAGTGATGCGCCAGAGTCATATTTGTCGAGTTAGAGTCACAAGCCCTTCGAACAGTGGCGTATCTATACAAAATGCCGACCATGGCTAAGGTTAAACGTACGTCCTTTTCACTATTTCAAATATTAGATATCGGCACGATTTTTACGAAAAATAAACCATGAATAAAAAAAGTTTTATAAAACAAAATAAGTGTTAATTGTTGCTTTGAACGTTTCAGCAAATAAAATATAAATTATCCTAAGGGACCATAACATATTTCTATACTAATTTATTTTTGTTATAAAAATACCAAAGCATTCACATAATGACGTTATCATAATTTTTTCATAGTATCGGCTGACCAAATTGTAAATCTAACAAAAAATCACACGACACATTGCAACTGTAAACGACAAATTCTTTCAAAATGAAATGCATTCAGTGTGAATGGTAAAATAAGGTATTTAATCCAGGTCATGTATTACTCGTATTCGAAAGACACAGTTCCATCGAAACATCAATATATTTAGCCGTTTCTTGTTTAAATGAAACAACATGCTAATTAAAACAACACTTTCCGTGCCTTTATCGAAGCAAAGTCGTCTATGGTTTTATCAAAGTCCGTTATCTCTGTTTCGTTCTTTTCAGTACTCATCAAAGCTGCATCACACAATCTGTGTTGACTCATTGAGGCTTGCAATAGATACTGCCATCGTCAGCATTATTTGCACAGCAATTCGAAGATTTGGAAAGACGCTTTCATATTCAACTATGAAAGTCACGAAGACTTCAGCACGCAATAATTTTAAGTTGCACGACTTGATATTGCATTTTCCAATCTAGCACAGGGGTCTCAAACTCAACATGCTCCGTGGGTCAAATGAGGATTTATAAGGTAAACCGCGGGCCGCATTACACGCTGGTCGCTAACGCAACAACGGCGGTACCTGAACTTACTATAAAGAGCTTTTGCATCTTTATTTCCTGCGAAAGGTATCATGAATTACAGACAAACCATTTATAGCCGTCTCTACGTTCGCACTAATCATTTCTAGCCGTCTAAGGAATTTGTTCGCTCGCTAGGCGAGCACGTTTAAACACCGGTAAATAAACTAAATAACGTAAATGTTATTAACTTAATTTATTTCCATGCCCGCTTTTCCTCTAGCCCGCTCAGGTAACCTGAGGCAAACCAGACTATGTAAAAATCCAATAAGTTTTTAAAAGACTCAAAAAGCTTTTATTAAACCAATTTTCTCTGTAGCTGATATTTTTGAAGAGTACTTTCAGATGGTACTGCCCAAATCTGCATAGGTTTTGCAGTTTTTGAGTAAGGAGGGGTGTTTGGACTGAAGAACGCCGGAACGGGGGTACATTACGGGGGCACTGCACCCCCTGCTTTTTGCAAGGGGGACAACGGGGCACAGGTTCCCTTACATAACAGTATCATAAGTAATTTCATGATTTATCAAGATCAACTTGAAACAAATTTATTGCAGCTATTCGTGCACACATTAAGTTCAGAATGGTTTTCTATAATTTCTGTTACTAGTTTTGAGGTCACCATTGTGGCTGAACTTGTAAATGCGAAAAGAATGACTATTACGGATGTGCTTTTACACTGAACGCAAGCAAACAGGTTTTGAACTCGTGGTATGTCAAAACCATGGCGTTTTCCCCTCCCTGGAAATTGGGACTAAGAACCAAAATTTTCTAGAAAACTTGACGTCACTAGTTCAATTCCGATAAAGTGATTTATTTCTTGTAATGACAGTTTATTAGCCGGTACGACACTCACACTGCACAAGAGCCAGGTTCACTGTTCTGATGACATGCAGTGATGAGATTGCAGATCACTCGTGTCCGCTCCTTTGCCTGCAGGGGCAGGTCAGGGTTGCCAGATTGGTCTTTTTTAGGGCAAATTTCAAAACTCTGGCTTCGTTTCAAATTGGTTGACCTAAAAAAGTTTTTTGGCTTTTTGACATCATCCCAAGTTGGTTGGCCTTAAGAAATTTGTTTGGCCCTTTGGCTCTTTTACGCTGAAAAATTTACCTCTGAAGGAAAATATTACTATTGCATTTGTGGAGCAACACAAAAAGTTTTTAATAAATGCTATTAATAGACTGGCCCGACACCTTCGTTCTTATGTAAGTAATATTCANGGGATGTGGGTTTCGAAATAAAGTTTTCGCGTAACCACTGGAAATGTGTGAACTTTGTAGTGTGTATTGTGTTGAAGGCACTAAGCAGGCTCAACGCTTGCAGACAGGCAAGGGCGCAACGAGGTCAGATGGCGCCCGGGGCAAGAAACAAGCGTGGCACCCCCCCGTGTTCGAACCTGAGTCTTTCGGAAGCAAATGTGCTGTATTGAAGAAAGTATTTGTGACATTGTTGGGACTTTTCGGCGCCCTCCGCAGTGATTCGGCGCCCCCATAGTGATTCGGTGCCCGGGGAATTGTGTCCCCTTGCCCCCCTTCATTACGCCCCTGGAGACAGGTCTGTGTCTCCACGACATAAATGTGACAATGATGTTGAAGAGGTGGAAGGGCTCTTATGATTCTGGTTCTAAGTACGGGCGAATGGAGATGACTTTCACATGGGTGCAGAAAGTTGCCGATGGGCCAGTATGCCAACTGTGGCACCGTAGTATCCGAAATGTGCAATATCACAGTCACAAACCATAAAAATTCGGAGACGTATCAGTAATGAGCTTCAATACAATGCGAAAACAGACTTAATCTCAGTTTTGAAAAAAATTTGTTATTATTTCTTGTAATTCATATGTTTCTCTGTAACAAAGGAAGGGCAATACCACAAATAAAGTTAGGCTTTTTTCTGGCTTTTAATAAATTATTTTGGCTTTCTTCTGGCCTCTTTTTAGCACTGTTTAGCTTTTTATCGAAATATTTATCTGACAACCCTGGGGTAGGTTTCCAAACTTGTGAGTGGATTGTTTTGCTGTTGGT
>JGI24159J19872_10010385_pt1 | contig 12209 bp, 11 predicted proteins | sample Ectturendosymbi4_FD_19872 | JGI IMG/M metagenome (IMG submission 19872)
CAGGCTGCGCGTTAAAACAGGGGCGTAAAGCACACTCATCACTGTGCCAGAGCAATTTACAACTTCAAAATCAAGCTGCGTTAATGTCTTGTCCAATGCGAGCAGTGGAGCATAGAAAGTATGCGGCTTTACTGTCTAACACACACCCCGATTTGCTCATCTTGCTAAACTACACAAGAATTGAGAATGCACATACAGCACGCAAGAAAACTTTCGATTTTTTGTTATGTATAGAAATCCAGCAAAATTTTAGTTCTCTTTTCCCTGCTGAGACGTTATCAAATGCCGGAATGCTTCTATGTCAACAACTGCTGTTTTTGAGCTCGTGCAACAGTGTTATCATGCTACAGAAACTGGTAGTGTATCCAATGCCGTCAGCACTTGCGATGTTCAGCCATAGCAGACAAAATAAAGACAACTGTTTCGGATAAAGTGAACTATCGCGGAACACAATCTTAAACATGCGCAGTGGACGAAAAATCTGCAAAAAGTGGTGAGGTGTTTCCTGGACGCAGACGATAACTCAGATTTCCACCAAAACCGAATTATTACTATTTGGCCCATTTACAATGTTCCTTGAAATTTTCATGCAAATTCAATACGTGGTATTTGCATTAAGTCGACAAATTAACAAGCAAAAAGTATGCGAAAACATTTAATCTCTCTTGCGTAGGTAAAAAAGTTTTTGTAAAATATCAAGCTCAAGGAGGGGTTTTAACCCCAACACCCCTCCTTGCGTACGCCCTTGCCACTCAGTGATGTGTGTAGAAATTTGAGGAAATGTATCAAGTGATGATGATAGAAATCGGTGATGTTAAAAAAAGACGAGGCCAGAAAGAGTGACGCCAGGACCTCTACAACACAAACTTCAATGAACAGTGCTGGAAAACCCAATTAATCAAAGAATTACAACACTCAATACCGTCTATCTGGCCAGGCACTTCCACAACCAGAAAGGGTTTTGTGTGTAATACGTTTACCATCTCTGCCTTGCTTTAACGAGGTGCTACAGAAAGAAAACTTGGCTAAACATTACTGAAAACAATGACGATTCTTACCAAAGTACTTTGATGAGGGCGTTAAAAACCGCGCAGTACACTTGGGTTTTCGTTGAAAACCGCCCAGTTCACTTGGATTGGCAATAGATCCCAAGCTTACAAAATGCTGTGGGCCCCGCCAGGGATTTTTGAAGATTTGACCTTGCTGCCTGCAAAGACATCTTGAGAGAATGCAACTGTTTTATCTGAATACTGAGATGATTGTAAAGCAAAGTTTTAGTGTATTGAAACGAGTTTAAACTGTTTTGAGAGACCGTTGGAAAAATTTAAGAACCGTTTTGGTCTCTCACAACCCCTTGAAAAACACTGGGTCCCGCGCCGGAAATATTCACAATCAGCTTCGATACAAGGTGCAAATTTATGTTGGTTAATTGGCGTAGCGCGGGGCCCGATTAGAGGAAATCGGTCAAATCGGCTTAAAACCGGCCCTGCACATAAGCTATCGCACAACAGTTCGACGGCCGGATATCTTACGTGATGCTGTTGCTTCAGAATATATTACATTCCACCAAATCATCAATTTTTTTTTCCTATTGTTTTTTCATTGTTGACAAAATGTCTTTGCGGCTGGATGAAATAGCTTCGCGGGCCAAATGAAATAGCTTCGCGAGTCAGATTTGGCCAGTGGGCCGTAGTTGGAAACCTTTTGCCTTATGGTAATAAGATTTTCATTTTCAATTTGCAGCGAATTAGTGTGTATTTTAAATGACCTTTGGCTTTCCCTTTGCCAAAGCAACTTTTTGAAGCCAAGGCAATATAATTTTCCATCAAACGTTTTTCAAAAACAAACTTTTTAAAATTTGGTTGATTATTTTTTAGTAAAATAAGGTTTAATGGCTCCCATGCGTCAGACAATAACCAGCCTAATGTTCCTCGTGCAAGAGAAACACTTTACTATACATCTATATTCGACTTTCGCACGGACACACAAGAAAATCAAGGCAAGAAAATGTATGGAGAAAAAGTAAGACGTAAGGCAATATATGCCCGAGACGATGATCACAGTTTGCAACGGTTAGTTCCGAACATTATACAGCAAAACTTTGAATGGCATAGTTTGCACCCATCAATCAGGTGAGGGTTATTTTTTGAGTGCATGCTGAATTGCTGCTGGGGTATTATCTGGAATTTGCAAACAGCCGTAAAGATTGAGCCATATCAGCAAAACCCATTGGTACATTTCAAGTTTTTCGTGACCACCTAGTTCCAAAAAATTCTACAACAAACTGGAATTATCTTCCATTGCAACTACCCAGCCTACTGGTAACAGTTTGTCACGTGCGAAAAAGTACGCATTATACTTAATAGTAGTCCTGTACCGCATGAAACCTTTTCAAATGTAGATTGTTCACTTTTATCAAGTTTCGTAAGAGCAAGCAATATTTTTTTCAGTGCGAAAGACCGAAGCTGCCCCATTAACGTGAGTTTAAACATCCTCAAAACTCTCTCAGCCGCTAGCAATATTTCCTGTTATTTCAAATCTTTGTTGAAGACGTTTCTGGTGATCGTGTATTGAGATCAAACTTGAAAAAAACGAAATAAACAAGGTGAGCACTATTAGAGCGTTCACGAGGAAACAAGTGGCTGTAGTGTTAACCCTTGGTTGAAGTAGCCTCTTGCTTGCTTACTGACTGTAAACTTTGTCCGAAAAGCAGACCACGAGCTCGGCAGTCACTGATGTATTGTCGAAAATTTAGACGCTTCGCTTGACGACAACTTCATTTGAAATGATTTCGTTAAATTTTTTATCGTTGCAAGTTTCACCATCTCTGCCCAGTTTGCATCATGCCTTTACTTCAAAACTTTATCTTTGCTCGCAGCATTTGAAGTATATGCAGCCCCTAACATCCACAGAAACGTCGATAAATTTTGTGTGTTATTGAAACAGCTTCTGGACATGAACAAATACATGACGAAAGTAGTGGTTTGACAAAAATATCGAATATTAGCCATAGTTTGGACTTCAACCTTTAATTTGAAAAATCACATGCTTTAATTTTGGTGTGACAAGCTTATCGCTTTTTTCAAACATGAGCATCTAAAAAACAGCACGGTTGCCCTGTAAACGATGAAAAAGTACAATGCAAGGACTAGGTGAAAAACGTGTCTGCAGCTCGCACTAGTATCTTCTCTTGAGCAGCATATGACGTCACGAGCACCAATTTAGTTCGAAACGTGATATTGTTGCTGTTATGTGGTGTCTGAGCAGGAGGCGAAGGGTCAGCATAGTCGGGTTCCGTTCTCCTTCGCATTTGAACAGCTTGAAATGTTGAATTTTGCGGTGCTTGGCAATCCACTTCATTTCGCAAAGAGCGTGGCAGTGCTTGTTTTTTGTGTGGATTGTTCTTCTAATCGCGACGAAAAACTTCTCCAACCAAGCCCGGGTCTTTTTCAATAACACAGTTTACCATCACCTGCAAAACTCCCTTAATGCAATGAATGCTGAAGCTAAATAAAAGAAATCACAGAGAGGTTTTGTCAGAACCTTGACCATGTTTGAAATCGTCATTAATCTTTTCACCACTGCCGGTGGAGCTAAAGTCCTTTTCTCCGAGTTTGCCCAAAAAGCTCTGTCCATCATTGGTTAGAAACAACTGACCGTCATGCCCTTCCGTGACGTCATTGATCCAATCAAACATTTTTCCGTTGGAGTCGTGGAGAGAATCAATAGGAGTTCCATTTTGGTGAACTTCAGTTACGACAGCATGTTGATGAAAGAAAATACTGCAGAAGTTAAAAATTTAAACGTCTTAAATCAAGCTTTAACTATTAAATTAACTTTTAGCACAATTAAAAAAACGCCGAAATGAAATAGTTGATGTGAGTTACTTTCGGCGAAAAACCTCACCATGTATTTGGCTATCACAGCTCTTTAACGACATACATGACTTTCGTATGTAAAGTGATGTGGGAACTGTTGCTGAAGATGTGTAGCACTTTTTATCTAACGAAATTATTCAGCAAAATAATTTTTATAAATAATACATCATGTAGAGTCCATGAGTGTGCCCTCGTGAGTGCAAAGGGTTGGACTCTGTTTTATTTAAAACAGGGATGAAAAGACTAGTGATAGAATAAGTTATTTTTTGCAGTTTTGCATTATGTTTTTATGCCAACACAAAATACACGACTATCGTGCTGAGGCCACAGAGTTTTTTCATTCCAAAGCTCTTTCAGAAGTCACACATTTGCAAGATAGGATGAAAGTAGCAAAGACCACAAAAAAAGATCTGATCTGATTGAAAAACATTTAGAATGTTCTGTGTCATCCAACACGATGCCTACAATATAAAATATACAACTCCGTTGCTATGAAAAATTTTGTACCGCAAAATTGCTACAGCGTTCCTTGGGTATAGTTGTTTGTCTAAATCACAGGCTACTGTAATTGTTTTGTGATGGCTGAGTCTTTTACTTACACTTTTTTAATATGAGGGCTGTTTCAAATGGATTTGATTTTCTCCACATACTTCTTACACCTGGCAACATATTTATATTATGAGGGCGAAAAACTTGACTATGGCACGAATTCAAAATTTTTGACTATTTTTGACTATTTTGACTGATTCTTTTAGTAACACGTTGATTTGATCTTGTTTTACCATACGTGGTGTAGGCGGTTACAATCAGAAGCTATTTTTGTTTAACTGTACGTTGTTTTGTTCGTACTTACAAATTGCCAACGTATAGAATCAGGGCTTAGTCAACTGTCGATGAAAGTACTGCATTTCAATCACGCTGGTGGCTTCCTTGTTACGCTGTAGTATATCGGCATTGGATAGAGTCGTATTGAAAAATCAGTTAGAAAAAAATTTTATTTGAATGAACGAATTGCATTTTCAGGGAATCTTACAAATTTCGTGGCAACGTTTCATTTACCGGTTGCTTAGTGGTGCTAAGAAACCGCTTGGACGCCAACAGGGGTAATTAGAAAATTAAACACATTTTAGTTAATGCGACGCTCAGTGTAAATCATGACGTTAAAAATATTGCTATGCAAGCACATGAAACAAAAATAAAAAAAATCACCTGATCTCCGATGTGTGATTGAGAGATTTTAAACCACAGATAGTGGTAACTGGAAAGTTCTTGGCGTCACGAAAATATTGGTCGTTCGTATATGCAGGATTTAGTTTTTGCAAAACAAAATTGTTTTGGAAACCTTAGCGGCGATGGTATTTTTTGCTACCCACGTTCAAGCCTGGACCCACGTTATTAGACCACTATCTCGAAAAAANTTCCAATCGTAGCAAATCAACATNAGCGACCAAATATGAGCTGTTTAATACGCATTCTCAGCAACATCCTACCACAATTANAAGTTTAGGTATGAAAATGCAAAGTACAACTTTGTTGTGGCCGTATCCGAGTAAAGGCAGCACTCCTTGCTTAACATACAATATCCGCGTAAAGCCGTAAAACAACTCCTAAGCTCTGGATCGAAGATTAAACTTCTGCATGTGAGTCTTTTCAATCGAATTACATGTAGGCACATTGATTGGACACTCTTATTTGTTACAATTGCAGATGAAATAAAATTACTTAGCATTCGTGGGCCCATTCCGCAGCACAAATTTGCTAAGGAATCAAATGGACCAACCTTTAATATTCGATTTCCAACTCGATAGCACATGCAACAACTTCAATAAACATACGAAAAGCGATGAACTATGAAACTAATTGCAGAAAAATTTCCTTCCTTGCCTTCTGAGAAAGCTTTGAGGCAATACAGAGGTGATGAGTTTTCGTAACCACAGACGTTCGGAAAAATACTGGAACCACTTTTCCTTCTTTGGATGAAGTGTCAACCAAACACTTCCACGGTCGTTGGTTCGAATCCTTCCGGGAACGCCTGTTTTTACACCACGTGCAAGTTAAAAGAAGTTTTCTCAACAACAACAATTTGCAATGCTTCTGGATGTATTTATCAAGTCTTCGAAAGAACATCTTCAAAGATGTACCAAATGCTTCAGTTTCAGTTATACTGCAGTGGTCCTTAAAGTTTTTAACGCCTCAATACTCCTAAGTCAAATTTTCGTCAATCTGGATACCCTTTTTCAACAAAGTTTGCTGGCAAAGTCAACGGATATCAAGTTAAAGTCAATCTGGATGGAAGCAGTTTCAAGTTCATAAAGAATGATGACTTGAGTCTGGATTTGGACTTCACTTTCCAACACTGTTGAATACCCCCAACATCTAATCTTAATACCCCCGGGATATTGAAGCGCCACTTAGAAACCCCTGAGTTATAGGCTATTGCCACTTATCAACGGCGTGTACTGCGAGAGCAGTAAATTCATCTGCATACATTAATAAATAGTTGATTATCAAATCATAGTTTTACAAAGCATGTGGCATATGTTTGCCAAGAAATGAAATGTTGATATTGTAACTATGACATATGCATGACTTCTTGCCGATGCTACCGACCTGGTACATCCGTGCTTGACACAACTGTGGCGTTATTGAGACGAACATAGTTTACGCGCCCTTTACCGGCCTCAGCTATAAGCAACCTGTTGTGCAACGTGATGTCAACACCAGAGGGCACGCATAAGCCTTCCATGAAAACTTTGGATTTCCGAGTTGATGCACTGTACTTGATCAACCGTCCAGTGCATGAACCTACAGCAAAATGTAAAAGTAAAGCAAGGTTACAAATCTTCCAAATTGGGTGGTTATTTCAAGTTTGGTGTTCTACAATGCTCAGGAGCAGTGGCGTAACTGATGGGGGGAAAGGGGGCGAGTTGCCCCCTCTGGCAAGCTAAATATAAAAACTGGGCTCCCTTAGCTGACATTTCGATATTTAGTATTCTTCAATTTGTTGTTTTTTGTGTTTTTCGGGGTGTTTTCTTTTTTTATCTATTATGGACATCCACGACATCCAGAGATTCACTATCATTTTTTAACCTTTTTCTGAGTTTTGGCTAGTGGGCCCCTTCAGCTAAACTTTTCCCCCCCTGGCTCAAACCTATAGTTACGCCACTGCTCAGGAGTTACATCGAAGCGAACTGGGTTGTTAACATGAGCTTTCCCACAAGTCTGTTAATCTGGATTTTAGAAAGGTGCGCAACAGCAGGAGTCTTAAACTCTGTCAACGTTTGCCATTCATGATTTAAAATAATTTGTTCTACTAACCTTTTCAACAATTGCAGCAACACAAATTGGCTTTCAAAACATTTGACAAGTTGCATGAAAATCGATTTAGCACATAACTTGCAACAGAACTTCTGTGACCTTGTTTGCCCAAAGTATTTCCAGAGTTAACTGGGTTATTGGTCTTGTGCAAGTACGTAATAAGTATGAAATGAGCAAATCACTGCTGTGCAAAAATGTACCTTGTCCAGATAAACAAAGCAAGACTTTACTGCATTACTATACAGTACAATGCGTTTCCAACTATTTATTGTAGTCTTCCTTGCTCTGAAGAAATAACATAAAGAATCTCTTCGGTCACATGTGTAGAACCAGTGGCGCACCTAGGGTATCACAGGCATGGTTAGTGCATTGACGTAACTAGGAGGGCAAGGGGGACATCTGCCCCCGTGCGCAGCATTTTGGGGAGCCAAATTGAGGTCAGAATGTTACGTAATAATTATGAAATGTCAAATGTCAGCGGATGCTGCTAATCACGATGTACAAAATGTCGAATGCCAGCGGCTGCTACCCAGTAGCGAAATCTCATCAGCACCGCCAAGGTAAGTTCGCAAAGCGAGTAGTTACGAATCTTAGTGGCGTTCCAAGGCGGAGCGTCCGTCTCCAGCAATGAGCGCCCACATGTGTACTACCAGCCTCATTCATATTAGCCCGAGTTACTGGACAATTTATCGTTCGTTTCAAATTATTCTCGAATGAGAACTGTCCATTGGATTGGAATTTAAATTCAGTGTTCAATGCAAATCCATTACTTCAAAAAACATTCAATTTGATATGAATTATATTTTTAAAAATACTTAATCGCAGAGGGCAGCTCGGGCTCTAACGGATGAGCCCGAGTAATGCGCGAGAGAACGTATTCGAGAGAATGCCTACTACGATAAAAGATGAAAGCAGACCGCAGTCGGCTGATTTCTCGCAAACATACAGAAAACCTAGTGTTAACTACCTGCTGCGAATGATATTTCGCGATTCAGGTCACCTGCACAATGAACACTAGGCCAGACATGAAACGAAAATATATGAACACTGCAGGCCCCATGAAAAGAGCCGGAGTTAACAACCTTAACCAGTGAAGTGGGTGTTGGCACAAATGTACAAAGTAAGCAAGGTCACGTTCTGCAATATAAAGGGTAATCGAAGACTCGGGCTGAGCCCGAGGAGCCCGAGTGCCGGAGTCGCCACAGCTCGCTTGCCATCTCTGCAAGACTTAGTCCTTCTCACGCTATAAGAAAATGTGCTTCATTAAAAAAAAGTGGTTTGCAGTTACAATCTTTGTGTGCGTTTTTTGTAAGATTTACAATTTGATCGGCCAATGCTATATGTATAAATTATGATAACGTTATTACTTTAATATTTTGATATTCTTCATAATAAAAATATATTAGTATAGAAGTTGTTTATGGTCCTTATGGAAAACTTATAATATTGTTTGCTTAAAGCAAAAATATACCTATATTTCCTCTTTTAAAACATTTTCTTCATGTTTCGCAGCAAATGTGCCTTATATCAAATGTATAAATTATTAAATGGAACACATTTAAATTTTGCCATGGACGCTATTTTGAATAAATGCGGAACTGTATTCTCCAGTTTTTTATTGTCGCAGCTAGTGTTCTGATTTATCATTTTGGTTTTGAGTTTATTTGTTTGTTTTATTTGCTTTTAACAACTTTCAGCCGTGAGCTTTGCTTTCAGCTTTTAGAACTGAGGATGCGTGGTGTTACTTGAAATCGATTTCCAATGAAAAATCTTACTTGCAGGGATTCAGTTTGAATTGCTTCAGATTTTTATTTTCCAAAACTGTGCTTGCAACAGCTGGGACAACGCTGCACCAAAACTGCACAGAGGCTTAGATCAGACGACTGGGCAAGTTGTGACTGCCCGGAAAGGAAAACAGAAACAGGGCAGCACATTTACATGAGCAGAACCAAAATGAAAGTCATCTCTATCTTCGAATCGAAGCAACAACTACAAATGGAAGTCACGCACCACCGAATCCCCACTGCCGGTGAGCCTGGTTTCTATGGTAGCTACTTGCATTTACTTGGAAAACAAATAAAACCAATAAACATAGGAAATCCTAAACAACAGCAGAAAGGTAAATAAATCACTGTATGTGTATGAGCTACGGAGTTGTAATACTGTGCACTTTAATCGTTTGTTGGACGCGTTGTACAATTTCAAGTAAAACACATTTAATATTTCTTTTAAATAAATGTTTTGCATGAAATGCAGCGCAAACCTTCAAGCAGTTGAGTGGTGAAACTAGTCGCCGGGTACTTGTTGTTGGAATCAAGCATGTAGATCGTTCCATCCCATGCGATGGTCAAGTCAACAAGAGACGTTATCGGTGGAGAAACGCAGTCCAGTGGAATAATAACCCGCGCTTTTTTGTGAAAGTGATCAACGCTGTAGACTCCATTGCTCGAATCCGCGACAAAAAGCAAACCCATTGTCTGTCGCATACCTTGTTAAAAAACAAAAATTAAAAAAAATACAGCACGACGGGCGCAAAAGTGTATCGAACTATTTATTATTTCTGTTGAAAACGTGGACATTGCTAATTTGCATGTTTAAAAAATAACTTTGAAGAATGAGACACAAACTCGAGTTTTCAAAGATTACAAAGCAAATTTTAAATCAGAAGTCAACAAAACGTGTCTACACTATGATGGTTACAGCAAAGAAAAAGTTTTTAAGTGGTGTTTTTTCAAAATCTACTGTTTCAAACATAATGTATGGCAAATCTGCCAGAGTCGAGGATGTGCTGACAAGCGTTTGACTCCGATTTGTATTTAAACATTGTTTGCATGTAACAGAGTCTCAAAATGAACAAACCGAAATCCGTGATATTTGCTTTGTGTGCCCCCTACAAATGTGAGGCCAGTTGCTAACAATGTCACTTAATTCTCTGTTTAAATCCTTATCAACACCACGTGGTTGTCTCCAGTTCCACTGACCAACACCTTGACATAAAGCTTTATCTACGTGCATCGTGGATGCAGTAACAATAAGTTCAAGTACCTACTTCATAATCTTTTATTAGATCTCCTTGCATACCTTCCACGTGTGATAAAACATCGCAGTTCTCATTTCCTTCGTGTGCTTTCATTAATTTTTTTGTATACATTTTTGGTAAGAGTGGTCCCCCGGTCATCTACAGTAGTTCTGGATCCACTGTGTGTGGATAAGTGTAAGTATAAAATATAGTGCACATTCCACAAACCAGGCAAACAGGTCCTGCCTGCATCCGCGACCGTTTTATCAACTGGGGAGGTCGAAATTGACATGGCTGACTTAGTGACTGTTTAAAACTTCAGCACAATTTGGCGAATCAGAACAAGATCAGACTTGTTTCTGCCGCGCGTAAGGAATGGAAGTTGACTGTTTGTAACTAGTTTTCCGTCCAAAACTGGTTTTCTGTCCATCCTTGCCCGGCGTTGATGGGTGTGTGAATCGGAACAGTTTACGTGCGATGCTACCCATGATTTGCCACCAGCACAGCTTTCATTGCGAAAGCAGCCACGTGGCCAAGTGCTTCTTCTCGAGTGGCATGACTATTTAACTATCCCTTGTAATAGAAAGCCCAACAGGCATAGACGAACTTGAAGAAAAATATTACCATTTTAGTAGACAACCCAAAAGCATAAGTTTTTGATATTTTCGCGCTGCTTTCAACAGTTTTGGTATTCTCTAAAAAGTCTAGCAATTAGCTTTAGACGCAGATTGAAACTTGGAAGTCATGCAAGGTCTTAAAAGAAACAATAACAACGCATCAGCTATTGATTCACATTCATTCAAGGAATCTTTGCTGACGATAGAATCAGCTGGTTTTGACACGTATGCTGTATACGATTGTAAGTGCATCATTTATTGTTGCATTATTGCTTATATTCTAGCAATCACGATATTCTGATAAGTTTTCGGGCCCAGTTCAGCGTTCAGGTGTTTGTGAGCGTTTAAACAATTGGAATTCAAAGTTTTTGAAAAGCTGTCAAAGCAAAGTTAACAACTGTTCAACAGTTTTACGTTTCTGTTGGTCATCACGAGCTTGCTTGTAAATACTACAACGTAGGCATGTTTTGCTGTTACGGTGGTTTTCTAACTGAAATATTACGAATAAAACTTTTTTCAAAAGAACAGAATGAATATTTAACACTCTTCGAAATTTGAATAGATTTGTTTGCTTTTCAGCTTTTGTGTTTGACTTCTATTTCTTGCAAAAGTTGAACAGCAACAATCAACCCATACTTCGCAACTTCGGTAAATTGGAAAATTCGGCAGTTTTGCCACTTTCAATCTTGCGGATTTCATTTTTTGGTATGAGAAACGTGGATGATTGTTATACACGTTCTTCATTAAATGAAAAACTTCAATTACTGAATAGGTTGGGAGAATCCATGATTTTTAAGAAGACAATCTAAAATCTAGAGCAGTGCTCTTCAACCGGGGTTCCGCAGAACATGTAGTGGGTTTCCATGAGGGTTCCTCGTTTTTTAGGGGAAATGATTTTTTGCTTCAGTATGCTGATGCGTCATTATGAAATTTTTTAGATCAACGTCTCGCATTCAGTCTTCATGTGGGCCAGTAAGTCATACAGGGGTTTGAGTGCAGATGCGGAAAAAGAAATATTGGTAGTTGTTGCGTCATTTGTTGTTCACTGTTGTGCAATTAAGAAGAACGTTATTGTTGCATCACAGTTGTACGATGTTGCCGATGTGCAGTTCAAAGTAGAGTGGACTGAGTAGAAAGCAAAATCAACCCGAGTCTAATAGAGAGTAGACTGAGTCACAGACTAGAGATGCTGTTCAACCTTTGTGGGAATAAAGTAAAAAGAATGTGAAACCCAATTTTTTACCATTTAGTCAAGTCAGATGAAGCAAAATAGCACATTTTTTATGTGAAGCGAAATAATAACAACAGCGAAAGTGTGGACGGTAATGAGCAATGTAGTTCAAATGCAAAAGAGGCACCTAATCCGAAGCGGACCAA
>JGI24159J19872_10010386_pt1 | contig 12208 bp, 11 predicted proteins | sample Ectturendosymbi4_FD_19872 | JGI IMG/M metagenome (IMG submission 19872)
GTCACCAGATGTTGAAAAACTTTCACAAAGCAAGCAGCATCAAGTGTCACATTAATGCTGTGTTGTTGAAGTGTGAATACATATATTTTGCTCTTTTGGTGATTGGTATGATTGAGATTGTAGCAATGTAGTGTAATATACTGAAGTGAGTGTGAATTATAGTATTAATGAAAATTCCGGCCCGCCACAGAGTTGTACACTCGATATTTGGCCCGTGACTAGCAAAAGGTTGCCGACCCCTGCTGTAAGTGAAGGGCTCTTGAATGGGCTACATCACTTCCTCACCTGCTAACTCTAGCAAAGAAAGAAAAGCTTAAATACGAAGATACGAAGGATTACCTACGAAAAACCCACCCAACTGGACAAAAAGTAACCACTCACTTTTGTAGAGCATCCCAGTTTTGACTCTCTGTATACCTGGGAAGTGGCATAACAAACTTAACGTAGAAATTAATATTCAAAGCATGGCCCTTCCTCAGGTGAAGTACTTCTTGTGCCCCTTTGTAAAGTTCACTGATTTTTTTCCATTCTGCATTGCCGATTTGTTTGATCCCTTTTCTGACCACACCTGCAGTTTTTTGTTCACCAATTTTCTTGCCAACCTGGTGTACACTAGGTCTATTAACTTACGACTCAGGGCTGCGGAGCCGTCGTAAAAATGACACTGCTCCGGCTTAGGAGCCCTTTGTTCATGAGCATGGCTCCAGTTCCAGAGCTCTAGGCTTTCATGAATGTAGTTCCGCCTCCGGAGCTTGCTTTTTTCATAACATGGCTCCGGCACCAGTTCCGGCTTCTGTTCGTTTTACACATTAATATTTTCAATTCTCTTGGTGTGCCTCAAGTTGAACGAAAAATGAATTATATTAAGTACACAAAACTAAAAGAATATACCAAATTTATTTGAGTAGGTTAATCTGGTAGTTTTTTACAACCAGCTCTCTTTCCACGAGAAAATCAGCGAAAAAACAACAATCACAGGTTCATACAATTCAGAGAAAAACGTAACTCAAGATAATGGTCATATAAACAAATTCTGGAAAGGCAGTCACTGGTTTTGTTGTTATTGCCTGGTGACCTTTTATTCTGTCTTATGACCGGAATCAAGTAAATTTTTGGAAAAATACGTTTGTGTCCGAGCACTTAGAAATAGTCCAGTCCCAATCGAACAAGAGTTTTGCACTCGATACATGTGTTGCCTGTTGCAGTCTTGGCGATTCCAGCTAACAGCTCTTCCTGGGCAAACTATACAAAGAGTGCAAAACACATTGTCGATAGTGTTTCCAATTCGGGTCAAAGTTTTAAAACCCGGGTTTCAGGTAGCTGAGAAAAGAAACCCGGGAAAGCCCGTTTTTTTTTCGGGTTTTGAAATCACTGCGATTTTGAGCGATAAAACTCAATATTATTGTGAAATTAGTACTGTTGGTCCCTGCACAATTTATTAGCGAACTATTAATTAAGTTAGGCACAGTTTTTCAATGATGTTTATAATACTGACGCATGACAATCAAAACACGCTTTCATCATTCAGCCTGTTTCTAAGTTTTGTGGCTAATAGACCCGCGGCTGAAAAAGTTCTCTCTGGTTCCAGTGATTTGGGCTTGATTGTAATTAAGGCATGGAACAGTTATTTTAGGTTATTTGACCTTCTTTGTAGCCTCAAACAGACTCATTTCCTTTACAATTTGTGGTGGGATCTCTTCCTGTTCCGGAATTATTTTGTGGTCTTCACTCGCAAGGATTATATGGATTCTGTGCTTTGATTTCAAGTGGTTGATTAAACTTTCGGTGTTTGAACCACCTGCGTTTGATTCACGGAGCACGAATTGCGCTTTGTTGTTGGTTGAGCGTTGTTTTATAAGAAATGGCTGTAAGCTTCTCATTTGCTTTGATTACTAACGTCTTTAAACTGAATGCGTATGATTAAAAATCTCCTTAAAGTCGCTTCTGAAGGAAAGCCAAATATTTTGCAGAAAATTATTGCGAACTGGAAAGGAACAAATCGATTTTGCAAAGAATCACAACTTGTGTATGAACTAACATGTAACAACTTATAAATGAACTAACCAGTAACTAAGAAACTACGGAATACTTTTGAAGAACTACCTCACGTGGTAGGTTTTTAATTAGGTTAGCGAAAAAACTAAAGTTCGCGTAGACATTTAGTATGTGCCAAATCACCTCACGATTCGTCTAAATAGGTTAATTGAACGAAAATATAAACGGACCACCAACGAACGTACGATGATGGTTATCGAGCAAAACCAGCACCTTGTGCCTCAAGATAATAGTTGAAAGTTCAAACCTGCTAATTTGGCCGTTACACGCCCCAATCTGCAACTTTAGTGTTATCAGAATTACTAATATTTGAATGCAACAGCAATTCCTGTTTTTTTTTAATACCCGGGTTTAGTAGTTGAAAAAAAACGGGTTTCGGGTGGTAGAAAATAGCAAAAAAAACGGGTTTCGGGTTCGGGCATAAACCGGGTTGGAAACACCAATTGTCGATTACTTCTCTCATGTGTTCTTTCTAACGTGCACACATTTGCATTAACACAAATGCCAAGATGTGTTTGAAAGCCGCTTGATCGAAGAAATAGTATGGCTTCTAGCAAGAAATTCTCCTTTGGCTTTTGTAAAATAGCTGAAAACTTCTGATTTCTTCTCTTTTGCACCCATAATAAACATTGATGAATCACAAAGTAAAGCACAATGTAACCTGCAAAGCTTAGGAGAAAATAAGGCTGGTTACCGTGCTGAAAACAAAATTTGTTTCAACAGATGAAAACCTCAAGAAAAGTCCACATTCGTTTACACTGCATTTATATACACTCCTGAAAATGTACCGTCATGCAAAGCCATGCTAATTTACTACCAATCAGTTATAACTTTCATGTTATGTTGGTGCTAGTAATCGTAGTGGTTCCTAGTGAACTTTGCCAGTAATCTAGTAAATCTTGCTTAACAAGCGTAATGATTTCTAATAAAAAATCCTACCTTGCAATGGCATGCCGCGCATTTCATGCTTAGGTCTATGGATATCAGGGGTCACCAACGTTTTTGAAACTGAGAGCTACTTCTTGGGTACTTCTTAATGCGAAGGGCTACCAGTTAATGCACGTTTCAGAAAAAAAAATTTATTTAATCATATTGGTTATGCTATTATTTATTAATGATATTCATCTATACGAAGACATTGATTATGTTAACGCTATTTTCAGAACAGGTCCGAGGGCGACCCACGTGGTCCTTGCGGGCGACCTGGTTCCCGCGAGCATCATGTTGGTGACTCCTGTTACATACTGTACCTATTCTTTTTAGATCACTACACTACTACAGACACGGTTTGATCATTCTGACTAGAAAGTAAGATGCTGGGGTAGTTACCGTTGTTCTTACTTTTACAAGTAACACCACGCCTGTCCAGCTGCGATGCCACAACCTTAGCGATGACTAAACCAAGGAAACAATGACTAGCAGATCCATTGTTGCAGCTTGGTGTCGTAACTCGTAACAATCGCGTTTATCATGCTTTAAACAGCACTAATTTAGGTAAAGTAAGTCTAGTATTCAGTCAATTTGGCGAAACGTTAGTATCTAAGAAGGGACCTGCAGCCGGAGCTACCTCTCAAATGGCCATAGCTCCAGCTCCGGTCGTAAATTTTAAACTGAGCTCCGAATCCTGATTTTTATCTGAGCTCCGGCTCCGCCCCGCAGCCCTGTTCACGATGCCATGACCGCCTTCTACGCATTCCGCTGCCCATTTCGGTTGAGTTACCTCCACATTACTTGCATCTGTGATTTCGTTGGTCTGTCATCGGCATCAGACAGTTTTTCAGCTTCAGTGAAAGCAGTTAAGGATGGCGTATTCTCCCGTTTTTAGTTGCCCCACCTTGTGTCTTGATTTATTCATTTTAGTCTTGAGTTTGCTTGCAGATTTCAGGACAGAGGATACGTGGAGTTAATACTTACTTGAAATCAATTTCTATTGAAAACTTCTTGCTGATAGGTTCGATCTCATCGCCTTCGTGGAGACTAATTACTTGTTGAATGAAAAGCACTATTTTTGCTTACTTTACCCAACGTCCGGTTGAACCAAACTGAGTTGTATTCTGTACATAAATAACCCATGTACAATATAGTTTCATGTACAAAACTGCTGAATTTATTAACCTTTCCTAACAAACACAACCTCACAAATATATGTCAGAATGTTTGCAAGCTGTATAGTAAACATCTTACACTGTGAGTCAACATGTATATCACACTTCGTTGTTGCTGCTGTTTTTGTCAAATAAAAATAATAATGTTGTAACTTCTATGTTTGATTGCATACTAGGTACTTGCTATATTTGCACCAGCAATACTTACCACATCCAATTCACCAGCGCAGTGGTGCTCATTGTGAATGTGTTAGCTTGCAAGTCAATACATTGCGATCGTTTGATATTTTCAATGTTTTCCCAGTTTGCAGGATTTTCGGCTGAGTCCTTAAGTTCCAGAATTCTCGATGCTAAGTGCGACATTCTTGTAACAGCAGGTAAGGTAGTATTATGGACCGATCTTTTCAGCTTGCCTTGTTTACAGTCAGATTGATTTTATTTCTGTTTGCAAATGTTGAAGCAAAGTGCTGCCTTATTTCGCTTAAATTTTGCCATCGGTATCAAGCCCGCGTCTCATCCTGATCCTGAAGTGATTTTGGTTGTTGTTACTGCACTATACTTAGGGATGATCATCACGGTCATGGCCAATCCTTTAAAAACAACAATGAGCACGGCGATGCTCGCATTCTTCCAGATAAGGTTTTTGAGCGGTGTGTTTCTCCTTTTCTACTGCTCTGTTTCTTGTTGGAGAACCATTTTTCCCGCACTTCGACTGCAATCCCGTAGGCAGCCAAGTCACGTTTTAAAACGTCTTTGAAGCGTAATAGTTTTGGCGTCCAAACGACGGAGGAGCGTAGGTAATCCCTGTAAAGCACGTTCTTTGGAAGGTAGTTATCGTCCACCCTGCGTACCTGCCCATCCCAGTGGAGGCGTCGCTGCCAGAGTATAGTGTTGAGGTCGTAAGAAATGTTGGCTTCCAGAACCGAGGTAATGGGCACACTATCCTTTCAAGAGATCCCCCAAATGAGAGAAGGCAATGAAGGTGAAAATATTTAAGTCAACGTTCTTGATGGTGTCGACAGATTGGCCAAGTTTCACATCCACAGAGGAGCATGATGAACATACACTCCGAGTGCACTTGCATTTCAGCATGGATGGAGAGATTGTCAATTGTCCCATGCACGTGAATGAAGTCGATTAAATCCTGTTGCGGCCTTTCCTGTGCGAGCATCGAGTTCCGGTTACAACGGGTTTATACTGTCAATTGGCGATCCGAGATAACAGAACTTCTCCACTGACCGTAATGCAGTTCCGATGATTTCGATTTTGGGAACAAACTTGATCCCTGTATGAGGACAGAGTTTTAATCAGGCTGATAGTGGTGTTAAATTCAGCAGGGGAAGTGCAGATATTTTGAAGTACAGACGTGAATTTCCACAAAAACAGCATCGTCTGCATAAAGCAACTCTCGGATGAACAGGCGCCCTATTTTCGATTTTGCACGGAGGCGATGAAAATGGAAGTTACGTGGATGTTCGGCACTGCAATAATACATTAGATTGTTGCGGAAAAGCAAACATGAGCAGTCCAGCTAAGGAAATTGCCAACGGAGTGGGATCACGAACTCATCCCTGCTCATCGCCGTGGTCGATTGGTATACGTCGAGATCTCAAGCCATCCACTCAAACAGTTATTGATGCTGAGTAGTGTGTCAGGGTAGCCAAAGTGTCGTCGTAGAATGGTGAACAAGATCGAAAGCTTTAGTCAGATCTATGAACGCCACATTGAGAGGACGTTGCTGCTCCGTGCATTTTTCCTGAAGTTGTCTCAGTGAGAACACTGAGTCAATGGTTGAATGCGAGACACGAAATGCGCATTGACTTTGTGGCAGGATCTTTTCTGTAATGGCCTGCCTAGGAAGAAGCATGTGAGTTCAACATTGATTAGCGATGACAGTCCTCCAATTGTTGTAGTCATGTCGACTTCCTTGATTTTCAACTTTGTTCTAAGGAAAGTGCGTCAACAAATTTCGAAAGCTACATGTGGTACAGTAGCTAGTAGCTCACCACTGCATTTCAGGACCACGGCAGATATTCCATTAGCTCCTGCGGCTTTGTTGTTTTTCAGCATTTTGATGGCGTGTTTCACCAGCCTGAGCCTAACGTGATGTCGGCATCCAGCTCGTGAAGCGTTGAGATTTATGGCAGTGCACAAATTGTCTCTTGTTCTGCAGGCACATTTTGGTCGTAGAGGGAGCTGTAGTAGTCTGTCCAGCGATCAAGATGTTTTGCTGAGTCAGTGACAGATCTACTGTCGACGGCTGAAAGAATGGTTCTTGGATGTTTTTCGAGTAGCTTCCTTGACACCCATGTACATATCGGGGAAGCCGCCGGTGTCTGCATAGTATTGGATACGCGGACTGAGGCGTACCCAGTGGCGATGGAGGGCTGCACGGGTAAAGGTCAACTTTAACAGTGGCCATACTCACACCACGGTAAATTAACTCACTTACTCCACAGACCAAGGCTGTGGAACCGAAAACCACATTTAAGGGTCCGGCCCAGCTCCATCCAAAATTAGTTGGTCTTTGGCTCCAGTCCACAGCCCTCATTCTGGCATTTTGCTTTGCCTCAAGCACTAGATCGATCAGGCCAACGCTGTCCCGAAACCCGGCGGTCCAGCTATTTTCGTGAACGGTGACCAAGAGAATTCAAAGCACTATCATTTACTACGCCGTGGAAGTGTGACCAGGCTTTCATAATATGCGGGAGCAGATGAAGAGCTTACAGAACATACTTCGGAAATTGGAATACTTGCGCTTTGGCAGCGGTTGCCACATTTGTTCATGAGCAGATGGAATGGACACTGGTCGATCAATCTCCAGAGCAATTAGAGACTGAGTGGTTGTGTGTCGCAGGATATAAGATCATTAAAGTCTACAAACATCAACCCTCGTGATACACAACAGCTGCCATCCCGACGTTCCTACACCCCTGTCTGTATGCTGGGGACTTCAATTGCCAGCGCATCAATTGAGGTTATAGTGTAGCATCTTTTGACGGTGAGAGCCTGGACTCCTAGGCAGCAGCCAACAACCTTGGGCTTGTCTGGACACAACAAACATTGAGAACGCATACCAGGAACTATGCAAGAGCCTGTTATTCGCGGCTAAGCAATCCATCCCATGTGGCCATTGCAAGATCTATGTGTCATGTTGGGACAAAGAGTGTGAGACCCTCTATTGCTCCTTCCTAGAATCCCTGGTGGGGATTGACTCACTTCATCCTACTTTCACGGATCAACCAAAAAAAGCAGGAGCGATGGGAAGAAGCTGTCAATTCCATCGACTTCTGGCACTCCAGCTGCAAGGCATGGAGCACCATCAATAAAGTTACTGGCAGGTCCAGACACTCCTCCGCCTGTGCCCCATTTCAGCAAAATCCGTCACTTCGCAACTGTGAAGAGCGGGGCACACAAGACGAGAGACTGTGAGTCCACGAGGCTCATCAACAAGAAAGTGTCCGACCTATGGAAGGTCCCAACACTCGAAGAAGATGGTAACTTTCCCAGAGTTTATACTCTATGCCGGATCAGCTCTCCAATCTGGTTTATGCGGTTTCTTCACTTCCTGCATGTGCCAACTCCCAATTCCCAGGATCTGGAGAAGAGCACTAGTAGTTGCGATCCCTAAGCTGAACAAGCCATGGGGGGAGCAAAGTCTTATTGCCCTATATCTCCACTGCGTATCCCTTTCAAGATCCTGGAGAGACTCACTTATCTACACTCGAGTCGAACCAATCATCAATTCATTACACCTGCAGGACAGGTGGGCATTCGACATGGGAGGTCGACTGTATATCAGGTCACCTTGTTACCGCAAGACATCGAGGATGGCTTTTTTCCTAAGAAGGCCTGTGCTTGGTTTGTCGATCTCACAGCAGCCGGCGACACTGTATTGCATCGTGGCTTCGCCTGCACGTTACTGCGATTGTTACCTGATAGGCACATGGTCCGCATGATCATGGAGCTGATTGGTAATCGCAGCTTCACCCTTACCATCAATAACAACAAATCAAGCAGGTTACGATGCCTCAAGAATGGCGTCCCACAGGGATCCGTCTTTGCACTTCTTCTTTTCAAGCATCTGCACCTTTGACTTGCCAACCACCGTCTCCAGAAAGTATGCATACGCTGACGATTCAGCGGAGACTGGCAAGCAATGGAAGGAGTGCGCAGCAAAGACATGGCAACCGTAGGTGCCACCTGCTCCACTCAGCTCTCACCCGTTCATCGGGTGGGAACGCACGGCATCTCAATTCGAGACACGCATTTGTGTCCGTCGCACAACCACTCATGAGTTTTTATGATGACGACAACAACAGAAGTGCGGGCGGATCACTGATGGAATGCAGAGTGACTGGAAAACACTATGCACTTTCATCCCCGACATCGGCACCCACCCAGCCTCCCGGAATAGCCCTGCCGAGAACAGCGTGGGTTTGGCCTAACGTCCTCCGTACTGGTGTTGGACGTTTCCGCTCTTGCTAGCACAAATTGGGGCATGGCTTCTTCTGCGTATTGTGAGTGTGGCGAAGAAGAACAGACTGTTGACCGTGATGACGAGAGAGAAAGAGGTCTAGAGCGGAGCTCGCGCATGCGCTGACCGATTTCGTTCAGTTTTCCCCTCCGTGCGCTTGTGCCTCCCCATGAGGCGTGGTTCGAACCAACCCGAGCGTTGGAGTCACCCGAAGGTGCAGTACGCTCAACAAGTCGGATTCCTCTAACATACCTTGACAACAGTCTGTAGAACTTATAGTTTTTTCTTCGTTGGTGGCAACAAGAGTCGCCGCGTAAGCTTACAAAACAGTAAGATAGCCAGTGGCAAGTTTAATCCGCAGTGTAATGAGGAGAAGGGAAGCTGCAGTTGGGCTCTCGATGCAGCGGAGCAGAGGATTTCTGACAGTTAAGCCCGTGCCGTGTCTAGGCCTCAATGCATCAGAATAGCCAGACCAAAAAAGTGTAGTGATCCTGAATGGAACCGTTACCAATGAGCCAGGTCATGTGCCACTGAGGACACAGATGTCAATAACAAGACAGTGTAGCTCTAAATCAGGGGTGCCAAAACCTGGGGCCTTCGATGAAGATTTATACGGTAGTGCACATACAATTTAAAATATAAGTTGTGGCGGCTGTGCACTAATGTAAACTTTTGTCTACTGCAATGCGGATATTTAGTAGAAAGGCTGACAAACAGACGTGTGGTAGCAAGCTAGTCTCGATGTGTAAAAGCAGAACAGAAGCAATACAAAAATATCAGACCACACGAACTTAATTCATAAAATAAACGTAATGCGACGGTTGTGCACCCTTGTAGGTTACTATTATCAACGAACGTTCCAAAAAGCACTGTTCAGGAAAGCAGTAACAGGATGACGACCTGGATGCTCCTGCCTCCTGGTACGCAAGCAAATCGGGTAGCAGTAGGCCCCCGAAGGAGCATGGGGTCTCCGATCTGCCAGCGTCTGCATTTCATTTTGTTGTGAGGTCATGCTGATTGCAAGTGCGCCGAGCACCAGGACAAACGTTCGGAAGCGGATGCTTGCCCAGGACAAACGCTTACCTCTTGGTCCTACAACCAACGAATCTGGCTGAATGCATGATGTGGCGGCGGGGATGATCAGGCGCTGTCCCGCAGTAGCTAAGCAAGCCCGGTGAACGTCAAGAAGGCAGAAGTAGATTTCCTTCCAAGATATTCGACTTGAGGGTACCGAAATCACAGTGCATGTGATACCGTTACCACTGAAGCAACCTTCACCTGCTGCTGAGAAGACTATTTTCAGCCTGCACTTTGTCTGACCTCTACCTGCAAACAGCGGCGTAGCTAGAGTGTGGGCTGTCCGGGGCGGCTCTTCAGTTTGGCGCCCCCTAGCCCATAAAAAGACATTGCACATTGATTGGTTCTTAAAGCTTTGTATATATATTAACTAGTTTGTGCAGCATCATAATACTACAGTACTCTCACATCCTCAAATATGGTATGCTTTAAATGCACACCAAAAAACTCAAACTTTGTAAGTAACAGTTAAACAAAAAGCAAATGTTACATATAGGGAAAATAGTAAAACAAAGTGTAAAAAATTAGAACCATCTTTATTTCTGAAATGAAAACTACACTTTTCTACACAGTAAATTTTCTTACCTTTTTGTTGGCAAATTCTTCAATGGCATTGTCAAAATTTACTTTATTTGTCAATTGTTGCTCTATAGACAGTGTGGCAAGATTTCCTAACTGCAAGGTGCTCATACTAGATTTTAAGTAATTCTTGACCAGTTTTACTTTCGATAAACTCATCTCACAGGTAGTAACACTAACGGCAATTGTGAGGAAAATCCGTTGCATTATTACTATGTTTGGAAGGGAACAGTGTTCTCAAGGTTATACTTTTGAAAAACTGCAAAAGTTCAAGGGGGCCGGCCTTCTTTATTTTGGACTGTACATCGTCAACATCGTATAACTGTGATGCAACAATAACGTTCTTCGTAACTGCACAACAATAAACAAAAAGCGACGCAACAACCATCAATATTTCTTTTTCGACTATTAACTGCACTTAACCTCCTGTACAACTGACTGGCGTACTTGGAATCTGAATGCAGCACGGGGATCTAAAAATTTTCATAATGACGCATCAACATACGGAAGCAACAAATCATTTTCCCGAAAGAAAACGAGGAACCCTCACGGAACCCCACTACATGATTTGCGGAACACTATAGTGAAACCCTCTGTTGAAGAATATTGAGCTAGATTATATTTCTACACACACACGGAAATCCATTTTGAAGAGCACAAATCCAACTACACATTTATTAGATTTACACAGAAATGTTTTTTAGACCAAACAAAGCGCTTTTACTCGCAGGTGCAAAACTTACAAAAGCTTAAGAGCTTACCACAGCCACAGGTTTGACCACAGTCATCCACCATACTCCTAAGTTCTGTAACGTCATATAAGGACTACGATCAAATGTTCAACCGTGTAGTGAATCAATAAAATTTGACATCATGTGAGTTGATAAGCGTGTTGAGAACCGTGTTGCAGCGTCATGTAAAAAATGGCTATTGATACAAAACCCCTGATACACAATTGTAGTTGTTTGTTTACAAAAATTGTTTATTGTTTGGCTAAGATAACAATCGCTTAAATACACATGTCATAGTTTAAATTATGCAAAATCAAAAACGTCGTTCGACTGCAAGTAGTGTCCCGACATTAAAACCACTCTTATTTCAATACAGCCTTTGCAGGTTTATAGCTTACAGCATCGCCCATAGTGCCGCCCCATTAAAGTGTCGACCGCCTCCCCTTAGCTACGCCACTGCCTGGAAACCTCTCTAGCTTGGATGGCCCTGCCAATAGTAGAAATTTCCACCAGCATAGCTCGTTTGCGTCACAGAGGTAACAAGTTCTCCCACGGCGATGCGGCAGACAGGAGAGAGATAGGCAAGGATGTGCGATTCAGAATAGGGAATCCAGGGGATTCGAGTCCTAAACTATCCGAATCAAAACTGACCATTTAAACCGCGTAATTGTTTTTGATTTTTAGCTTCCATATGGCCACGGGTGACAAAAAATGGAGAAGGCGAGCATAATGCCGCGTTATGCTCGCTTTTTTCGTCGTTTTCATCACATATTCGCAGTGCATGTTATCAGCAATCGAAGAAAACAGAAATCTGAAGTTAAAAGTTTAACCAAGCAAAATAATGCTGACACGGTAGGCTGGTGGCGCAGCAATGTTGAACGGTTGCCTTTCGTGGAACAGTTGCCTTTGAAATATACCTGCCACGTCAGCATCTTCAGAGAGATATATTTGCAGTGTGGGATTTACTGCTACCAAGTTGCGATCTTGTTTAATGGGCGTATATTTAGAAAGAACTTGTGCTGTGATTGCGTTTTTGTCGTTGTTATAAATAATAACTGTCTCCACGCCAGTTTTGCTGCATTGCTGGAAGTCAGTAAATACAGAATAAACTTTAAGGAATAAAGATCAAAGAAAAGCGCTAGGTAATATCCTGCTTCACCCAGCACCTTGCAGCACCGTGGTTG
>JGI24159J19872_10010387_pt1 | contig 12208 bp, 7 predicted proteins | sample Ectturendosymbi4_FD_19872 | JGI IMG/M metagenome (IMG submission 19872)
GCTGTGTTGTTGTTATTGACGGTCGGGTAACTACAGTTGTTTATGACGACACACACCAGTGGTTGCTCGGATCCTGCGTGAAATTAGTCAGATCGTGGTCGTGGTGTTGAAAAATTCATTTCGAAAGTAAGAAACCGTCACAGAAATGGGAAGATTAATCTTTCGTGCATTTCAGTGTGAGATGGAGCTGGGTTATGTTACTGTTACCAGATTGTTGCTTGTCCCAGTAGAAAAAGGTTTGTGAATGCATTAAGAATTGGTTTCAGTTAATTTATCTGAACTCATCCTGGCTGCTGTGTTGTGTTCTGCTGCCATGTGTATACGACTTAGAAACATCTTACGTGGTTCGTGACTACAGTTTTTACACTAACAATATGTCTTGCAACCTCATAGAGTTTTGTACGGATGTTATGTAATGGTTCAGAAGCACTTTTTTAGCGTATTTCAGCTCTTTGCACCGGAGGTCAAAAATTTCTATCAGAAACACACTTGAAAGAATTCACAAATTCATGTAGTGAAAATGATTTGAAACGTGAAAAAGCTTTGGCAAATAATTTCCTTCAGAAGGAGTCGAAACTACCTATCGCTCGAAAAATTTTATTCATTTATAGTAACTTAAAACCCTGCGTTTGATTGTTACTGGTAGCTGTAACTACTCCCGTCATCGGCCCTTCATGCGATAGAGGTTTTTCAAAAATGAAATTAGTAAAATACCATTCCCAGAAATTCCATGACCAGTGAAAGAGTGGGTAACATTGATCGACTTTAAATTGATAGGTACTGTTGCAACCTCTCCGGTGGCGTTGCGTTGAATGTGTGATTTACCACGAACGGGATGTACGCGAAGAACAACAATATATATATGTGGCGGGAACAAGCAATAGAGTGATTTCCTCGGGTGATCGCTATTTTTGCTTGCTGCCACAGTGTGAAGCTTTGCGTACATGCCGGTCGGATTTCCGATCGCAACTGTACTAGCTGAAAAATAGAAACATTATATTTGAATAAGATGTAAGGACTGATGATGCGTAGTTTTACGTGAAATCGATTTCCTATTAAAATTTGTGATTAATTCCTTGCTTATTTCACCTGTGGAGTAAAGTTGCTTGAGTAATCCTGTAAACTGACCACTTTTTGAAATCATGTGTTAGTGCAATAATTCCGCGATTCCAGTATAATCTGCTAAAAGGAGCTCAGGTCACAACGTTTTCTGTGTTCTTGTAAACCAGCGGTTCTCAACTGGGGATGCTCGCACCCCCAGGAGGTGCGAAAAGAGACTTCTTGGGGTCCAAACTTCTCTGTGCGAACCTCTCTGATGATACAAAAAGCAACACATCAAATGGTGCAAGGGGTGCAAAAATAATTTCTTTCCGGACGGGGTGCGGGTTTCAAAACGAATTGAAAACCGCTGCTGTAGACTTTTCATACGCGTTAAATTTTGAGCATCGCGATTCGCAATTTTGAAAAGGGTGCATTTTGACCATGTACTGTAGAACGAACCTTGAAACAGTAAGTACCAGACTTGTGGCGTCGGAGGTAAAATGTCCGACACCGACATCAACACCGACTTGAATTTTTCTGAAATTTCCGACCTTTACAAAATTTCCGACTCCGGCTCCTGATTCCTTGACATAACGTAAATGAAGTTTGGCTGTTAACAATTTGTAGCAACTAGCAATCAATGCAAGGCGTGGTATACAGAAAGAATTCTCGGTTTCTATAAAAGTTTTAAAGTCCATTTCAACAGAAATTCCTGAGGAGTGCGATGTGAAAGTGAATAAATTGGATTTGCGAAGTCGGATAAAATATCCAATTCCAACTACTAGTGTTCTTAGGAGCCCGACACCGACTCCACCTAAAAAACTCCGATTCTTTGCGCCTCCGACACCGATTCTGCAATCATAGTAATTACTGGGTATTTTCTTTTTTATTTTCACAGCTCTTCTACAACTCAAGTTCTTCCACAAGCGAACAGCCACAGTTGATTTGCCAAGGTGAAATTTGAAAATCGTTTCGCTGTTGATTAATCATCGTCTGCTTTGAATTAGAAGCACTGTAGGACGTCGTTGATAAACGCCTTGCAGCAAAACCGTAAGCATCGATTGAACTAGCATTGGAGGTAAACGCAAATATGCACCTTGTCAAATAGTTGCAATCAACACTTAACTGCAAGTGCTCTTTCTGAAATGTTTTACGTAAAACTCAGCATCAATATTTTGACCTACACTGGCGGTTGTTACGTCATAAATCTCCTTTACCTGCATAACTGGGGTTTGACCAAACTAAAACCAGGGTTGCCAATTTGGCATTTTTTAATTTAATGCCAAATTCCAGAAATTTGGCCTTTTTCAAAGTGGTTTGCCATGAGAAAATGCTGTTTGGCAAGTATGTCANAGTTTGGCACGTTGNTGGCCTTTTTCAGTGNTGCTGGCAGAAAAAACGTTGTTTGGCATTTCATAAAAACTTGTCTCCTTTCAACTTAGCCTGAANTTTCAACTTAGCCTGANAAATTTTTGTGGAATTGTGACAAATATCAGACGCTTGTGCGCCAAGTTCACAGTAATAAAAAACTATGACATGGGGCATATTTGTATTTTCATAACCTGTATTTCATTGGTTCAAAGACTCGTATGTATTTTATTAGGCATTTTCTATAAAAGGAGATGGTACTTTTGGAGACTAACACTTTATTTATTTATTTGCAATAAACCTGTGTTTTGCTCCGTAGCAACATTTTTTTGTGCTATTATTCATCCACGTAAATCAAAACTAACAGCCATTGGCCTGTTTCAGGTTCTTGGCATTTTTTGAAGCCATTTGGCATTTTTTGATGTGCAATTGGCATTTTTTGTCATCTTCACGTCAACTGGATCTGGCAACCCTGAATAAAACAGTTGAACGAGCAGCTATGGCTTTATCCACGCAAAGGTTGTTTTGGTAATTAGGCTGCTCCAGTCAACACGGCCGATGCGAAAACATAAGTTGACAAGCGGATATGTTTTGGAAGAGTCGTGAAGCAGCCTATTTTATCCAGTACATTTATCAAGCTTGGTGTTTTTTGGTGCAAATAAATCTCTCCAATAAGGCTGCACGTTGCACTGAGACCTCGCTGTTATGAGCATGTTAGAGCGATGCCTTTTTGCAGAAAAAAAATAACGTGAAAAGCACTGCAGTCGTCAATTGTGCAAAAGACAAAAAACAAATATTCCAGGAGAATGTGCGAGTTACTGTACATGTGGTTAATGCTTTATCAGGTCATCAACGCAGTATGCAATAAGAAATTTCTGGTTCCATTCAGAGACTCTGAATTGTTTTTTGAAATACGTGGATTGTCTTTCAACGAACGTTTCAATATTTCAACTTATGACATTTTTCGTTTTTTCTTGTATTTCTCATACGTTTATTGATTTACAGGAAAGGTCACGACTCATCGCCAACTGCTCAGTTTCTCGAAGACAATTTCCCGTGTTTTCTGGAACAAAAACCGTTTTGTCGTGCAGTCAACCAAAACAATGAGTTCATTGCTTGTTGCGTTCTAAAAGTACCGAGTAACGTAACAGTCGAAAGTACACTACAGTGGTTTTTGTTACTTCTACCTGCCCTCTCCACAACATTTTAATTTGCGTCGCACCGCATCCACAAAATGGTCTGTTTCCTCACAACGGTCTGTTTGTTTCCTCACAACGAAATATGAAAATCCAGGTCGGAGCCTGCCCGTAATTTTTGAGTCACGAACCAGCTGCTGGTCTCAGACTTTCAACCTGCCGAAATTAAGATGCACCGAAGTAAGCGGGTTTGACGAGTACGTGGAATGACTGCATGTCATATTGTGTTTGATAGAATTGTGCTATAAAAAAATTCGAAAGGCTCACAAAATAATTAAAATGTTTATGAAGATGCAATGACAGCGATACGACATCCTCCACCCAAAAGCTTCAAAGTAAAATTGAAGTTTCTACCCTTTAATTCCCGCCTAGGCCACTATAATGGCCTCAAAATTTCATCGGGCCATAACCCCTGAACGAATCGGGCTAGAGTCCCAGTGAAAACATCCCTGGATGCTGGAAACATCACTAAATCCAATGAACTTGACAAAAAGATACCTTCATACTTGAAAGGTTTGAGAAACTTGTAAATTTGTGCATTTGCCGTACTGCGTTTTGGGAGTTTTCAGAGAAAATCCAAAATCTCGTTCCCCGCATCCCGTTTAGCCCTTGCGATCCGGTTTTTGTGCTTTGCCGACGGCCGGAAAACTGCAAAAAGAATATTCTTAAAAAAGTCGGATCGGGTGGTTTTGGGGAAAATTAGGGGTGAAAGAATTGTAGGTTGGGTAAATTGACTTCCAGATCACGTTTTGTCGTCCTGAGATGAAAACACGGGGGTAATCACTTGGTTTGTTCTTTTTTAAAATGTTCTTGGAGCTATTCTGAAGCTTTAGTGACCTTCATTAGCGTACTAGCCTAAGGGGTTGAAGAGTTTTATGGCCAAAAGTAGACCAAAAAATCGGTTCAGTCACCTCGTGGATATTTGGATTTTTTTCAATAATAAAATTTTTCTGTCAATATTTTGGCTTGATATTTGGTGGGGTGTTGTAAGACACTCAAGTACACCTCTTCTGCAACTTTGGTGGGATTCGTGGGTGTTGGCTGCAGAAAAGTGGCTTGAACCGCAAAAAAAACGTAATTCATGGTTTTTGCTCCGTTGGATCCCACCTAAAATAATTGCTTTTTTTGTCACCATTGCAAAAGTAAGGTCTTTACCTATATATTTTATGTAGAAAATTTAGTTCCAACGTGTTTGGTTTGAGCTCTATGGCTGTTTGGATGCACGCAATTGGTTTTCCTAGCCTAAACGCGAAAACCGGTTTTCCTCCGAAATGACGTCACAATGACATCACAGGTGCGGGGAATCTACCTCAAATGATGCGGTGCTGTCTCCTCGATTGGATGATGCCTTCATTGACTCCCTAGCTTAATCCGTTAAGAAGTTATGGCCGATAATATCTTCGAGGGCCACTATAGTCTCCCATGCGGGGACAGAAAGGTTAAAGTTGTCAGAAAACGAAAATACTTTTTTATGCACATTTTTTATTTCAATTTTTTTGACACGAAAACAGAATGTTGTGAAGATCAAATGACCGCAATAAACGTAGAAATTTCAATATATCCAAAAATCACCGTGGAGGCGTAATTGACGAAAACAACATTTTCCGTATTATTACTGCTTTTCGTGCAAAACTGTTGCATTTGTTTTACATTTTTTGAAAAAAGAATTATTTCAAACGATGAAGATTCACGCACACAATTTTTACAAACCATGTTCTTCTGAGTCAAGCAAGTTTCTTCATGTCTGTGACAGAGAGAAAGAATCGCCACTGTGTGTTATATCACAATGCATTACCTGTCTTCCTCTATCTACGGTCTCTATTCCCATCTCTCTACCTCATCCTTTCCCACTACAGGTCCGCTCCTTTGCTTCCACACTTTACTTTCCGTCATCGCTGCTTCAACATTATTGTATTACGACGCTGAGTCAAGTAAANTTNTGGATAAGTGCAGAAAGTTATCCTCCCATCTTTCCCTCCACACTCTGCATTCCTTCATCGCTTCCTCGGCAGCTTCATCATCATCGACCAATTTTTCGCTCAAAGCGATGCGTTCGAGAACCCGACTCATCTCCATGCACTTACTGACTGATGTCATTTCCAACATTTGGTTTTTGATGTCACGCATGAGCGGGATCACGTGATGCTTCACAACCTCCTTCATCGTGGCGTCACGCGTAATCATCTTTTTGTTCGCCCTGTGCATTCCTGCTCCACACCCATCCCCAACGCATGAACTCATCCTCCTCAAATTTCCATCCTTCTTAAACCGACAAGCTGCTGCGAAATAAAGAGGAATAGTTTCTTCGAAGCGATCAGCTTTTTCCAGCATACCATCAGCAAATCTCTCCAACTCATCTCCTGTTGTGTTGATCTCATTTGTGATCAAATATTGTATTTCTTTGTTTGTTTTTTCTGCTTCGTCAAATTTCCTGGTTGCTAAGCAATTTTTGTATTCTTGCAACAAACATGGTACTTGGCTCAAGTTTTCTGATGACGTCGTAATAACTGCAAAATGGCAAGAAAAAGTTAGGTTTGGGAAATACATGAAACAAGTGATTAGTAGGCAACCAATTTTTTGACCTAAAAACGTAAAATGTTGACTTTATAATCTACAAATTTTGATTTTACTTTGACCTATAAATTTTTTGAGTTTGCAACTGCAAAGTAATTCAGCCTTGGGTGTTGAGGTTAACCCAGAAGCATATTCATGCACTCCAAACTTCAAAATTAAAAAAAATTGGTTGTATAACTTTGGCGATGTTACGTTGATAAATACATTAATAACTACAGTAGAGTCCAACCTGAGAGCATCATAAAGTTGAAAGACTATATGCATAATGGATTGAGCATTAACCAAACCAAGTCCTGTAAGACCGCGTTTTTTGCCTTACCACGCCTATCCTACATAATATTTGATCGTCCAGCGCTGGGTAAAACAACGGTATTACGTCAGAAATCGCAACAAACCCATTATTCTTACAGAATTGCAAGTAAACTTGCAAGAACAAATCAATATCTGTTGTTGCAGTTTCAATAAAATATCGATAAAGAGAAATAAATGGTGCTGCAAGAAAAGTTTACCCAACGATAAATTTTGACCTAATGATAAATTTTGTCTTTTTTTATCTAATAGCTTGGGATTCACTCATGTTATGAGCATCAAATTTGATTTGTGGGCGTTTTATAAACTTTAGTAAGGGTGGAAACATATGACTATTGACTATTGGTTGCCCTTATGATTAGTATTGCAGTAAATGTAGGTGAGAAATTAGGATTTCAAGTTTTTTGGACTTTTTGTGAAACCAAACAAAATCCGCGCTTGCTTGATGCGCGAGCGAATTCCTCTAATTGAAAAGTGATGAAGTGCGTTATACCAGTGAGTACTTAAATCACAGGTTTTCTGTAAACTCCAGAAAACGTTTTGCCACGCAACGATTTTTCCATATTTTCAACAAAATTTGACAACTACGTGGATAATTTTTTTTAACTTTTTATCCCTATTGATGGAAAAGTTGTTGTTTCAGTCAAATACCCTATGCTCAGCACCTTGAGCTTGTCTATTACGTCACAAAAGCCGTTGTTTTCCACTTCAATTTAAAGCTGCGCTTGAAGGTTTGATTAATTGATGCCTTGTTAAATGAAACCTTCCGCGAACGGATTGCGCTTGAGAGTCAGTGAAAACATCGTCGGATTCGAAAGATAGCAATAGATTCAATGATTTAAAACAAAGGTACTGTCACGTTTAAAACTATTGAGAAAAATGCAAATTTCTAATTTGCCGGAAGCGTTGTTTGGCAATTTTCAAAAAAGTTCAAAAAATTCCTTTCACGTTTTCCTGTGAGCTTTTTTGAAATGATTTTTTGGCTTGGACTACGTTTAAAGATCCCATAAGAAAAGTGGGCGGGGTCACGTGATTTTCGGATGCCGTCATCGGGGCTTGCAAAGAAACCAGAAGGGTGGATCATTTTTGTTGCAAACGAAACTAGACAAAAATCTGAAACCTTAGAGACCTTCACTGATTTTTAATTTAGTGGTTCGACAGTTATGGCCTAAAAACAACAAACCAAATCAGATATTCCCCTAGGGATTAGTTAATTTGCATATACCCAAAATTTTCCATAACTTTTTTCTTCTCAATATTTTCACTTGAACTTTTGTAGGATGTTGTAAGACACCAATGGAAGCCCCTTCAGTAGTTTTCAGATGTTTCGTTGGACAGTTGAAGGGTAAATTTACCCTTCAAATGTCTGCCCTTGGACAAAGGGTAACTTAATTGTCCCAAAGATGCCGCTATTGGAAAAAGTTCATATTTTTGAATTACTTTCGCAAAGTGACAGTCACAACTGACACTTTTTATGCAGAAAGTTTATTTCCAACATGTTTAGTTTTCATTCCACGGACTTTTGGATAAAAAGTTTGAATTTTTTTGGCTGCGTGGAAAACAGTTTTTGTTTTTCCCAGAAAACGTCACGGTGACCTCACAAGTACGCGCAACGTATCTCAAAAGATGCGTTGCTGTCTTCCGAATCCGACGATGTCTTCACTTACTCTCTAGCGCATGTTGGTCGCGAGTTGTGGCCGATCAAATCTTCAAAAGCCACGATCGATTCCTTGCTTGCATTTAATTGCAGCAGCAATTTACCAAAAATATAATTATTTGGAATCCATTTAGCACTTTGTAGTGTTAAATAACTTTTGTGTTTTTTATTTTTTTGGTGTTTTTTTACCACGACATTTCACTTGCAGACCAAATAATAGTCGGGTGTTTGCGAAATATTGCCACAAAATATATTTTTAACAAGTACAGTAGTGATAATACAACTTCACGTAATTTTTCTTTTTTAAGCTAGGCGCAACTCTTTGAAACATAATAATTTCACAACACACACAAGCGTTTATTTGCTTATTCAAGGAAACAATTTTCAAATGTTGTGCAAAGGCTCATTAATGCTGAAAACAAAGCATCATCTTTAATCAACTTAAGATCTGGCCTAAGATAATTGTAAGTGCTTCCACGTACGAATTAAGCAATTTGCTAAGGTTAACCATTTTTCGGTAGACGAAAAAGGGTTCATTTTGGGTATGAAATTGCAATCAAAATTTTTTTCGTCGATGTTTGCTAAAATCTGGTTATGATCTATCGATCTTACCTTCCTGATTTTTAAAGATTTCATGACACAGTTGCCTGATCAAAGTACATTACTACTCTAATTTTAATGCGGTGGTAGCATGGGCACAATTTGGTGTGGGATATGGTGGACGTGTCCCTGGCATTTTTCAGACGGTGGGAATAGAATTTGTCGTATTCCCACGCATTTTTTGTATTTTGCATTTGGAGAAGTATCAAATGCAAAAGTGATGTTTGTCACGTTTTGTGTGATGAGCTTTTCCTCAAATGTGTAACTACAGGTTTGAGCCAGGGAGGCAAAACGTAGCCGAAAGGGGCCATTGGCTACTTATGTTGGCACTGGCCAACATTCAGAAAGTTAAGAAATGATAGTGAATCTGGAAGTCATGGATGTCTGTTCTGGCTAAAAAAACGAAAAAAAAACTGAAAAACGCATAAAACAACAACCTACTGAAAACCAAAAGTGTACTAAATATCAAAATGTCAGCTGAAGGGGACCCGATTTTTGCTTCCAGCTTTCCAAAGGAGGCAGCTCGCCCCCTGCCCCCCAGTCAGTTACCCACTACCTTTCATGTGTAAATGTTGCACATAGCCAAACTGATCTTGAAACACGATTTGGTGTTGTATCACTGCGATTATGGTATTTTTATAAATTTTACTTTCGATAGAACAATTTTTTAGAGACCGCGAAAGATTGTTAACTGCACCTGTACGACATTTTACCCTGTGTGTGGTTTACTGTAGGAAAGGTCATTTTCATGAAACAATGAGAGTTTAATAGCTGCCCGTGTGAGAGACTGCAGTAGGTCTACAGCCATGATTTGTTTCGTGCAGAAATGTAGCTGCTTTGCGGTAACACTGGCGTCACGTATTCTGAAATAGACAGTTTAAAATATGAAGAGACAAGTTCATAATGTTAGAAAAGAAACTTTTCAGGAAAATCTATGGGAAGGTTTTCCCGAAGTCAAAAACAGCAACGTCACTTCTGAATCTACTCGATGACTACGTTGATTTGACACCAAGCTGCCCCCCAGATTTTACAACAAAACTGCGTCCATTGTTGGTAGATCCTAGTGACAAAAAAGGATCGGCTTTCACACAGGAGCAATTGAGTGACAAACAGTTGAAGTGAAATAAATTCCACTCCATGCACTTCCAGTTTTTAATCTAATGAAAATATTGCACTCAATTTACCACCCTGAATATAGAACTAAAGCGTTTCAATTATCTCGCTTAATATGTCTTGATTCTTGCCATTTTGTCGGTATGGTGCTTGCTGCTTGTTGGGAGAATTGCCGTTGTGTAATGCAATGAAATCGCTTACTGCTGCTCCTCCTTCCACCTGAAACAAAGCTTTCATTTATAACCACTGCCAAGCTAGTGTCTCACCTTACAATTATTCTTAACTGTAATGATTATGCCAAATATTTGCAAGCGTATGCTTGTGCTATATTACAACAATCATTTTTGTGAAATACCACAACCAACTGATGTAAGGGCGTTAGTAATTGTAATACGAACATTCTAGCCTTTTCCTACAATTTCAATCTGATTTTTCCTGATATTTAGTGATTTTAGTGTTTATCAAAACTATAAATACATCTTAGAAGTCAGAAAATATATCGATGTTAAAGATGTAATTTAAATTTAAGCAGTTTCCCCAGTTTTATTTTAATAAAAATGAAAACAACTGCACATCACAACTTGCATCGTTGTTTATATTTGTGTTGGTTTCTATTCATTTTGACTTACAGTGTACGTATAATCGTTTGAAAAAACAACTGGCATGCATTACCTCGCAATTCCAAAGCCAGGCGACTTTGATGTTGCTAAGAGAAGACAAAAATGAAGCTTCATCACTGGCAGAGAAGTAATGATTTCTTAACATGATGCTTCTGACCTGCAAGACAGAAAAATAATATTTTAGGATACTTTTGTTTTGAAATCATATTTAATGCTGGACAATCAGCTTAATTCTACAGCTGCAGGTATTTGAACACACCCGTGTGTCATACAAGGAAAAACAAGCAAATGTTTTGTGAACATGGAAAATTTCAACAAGTACTCATGAAGCGATAAACGATGTCAAAAAATTAAGATTTATTCTACAAATTGCGTTGGTATCAAATTTTTGGAAGTTATTCCAAATTTGTATTCAAAACCAAACGGGAGGGAATTTGACAGTATAGGCATTTTTTCATTTCCCTAGAGAAGCTCCTTTCATTATTCCAAGTTTTCTCAAACCTATTTAGACAAAAATGCAAACCTTGAGCACATCATTTTCGTTCGGGACCACGCTATTTTCTTGTCGTACAATCTCATATTTTATTGTGACTACCACGAGCCCTTCTTTTTTCGTCTTCATACCATCGACGTTGCGTTAGCACCGGTTTAAATTTATATAAATTAATCGACAGAGTTCTGATTATCCTGCTTTTCATAAATTTTACACAGCTGGTGGTGGATAGCTCCACCACCCTATAGATCACGCGTCATATGCCTATGGTCTGTGAGATTTAGTTGAGCTGGGTACACACAGCAATTTTCTGAGCAATATCTTAAAAACTTTTGAAAGCAATGAAAGACGGCAAAAGACAACGACATATTTTCATTTTCGCAAAAGTAGCAGATGTCAGCAATGCCAATGGAACTATAACACATAATGACATTTAACCTACAGAAAAACTTTCTAAATTTAGTTTGAAAATACTGGGCTTTTGACAGAACAATTAATTGCATGCTCAGACCATGTAAATAATTCGTAACTATGATGATATAAAATTGTGCCATTTCCACAGAGCCAGTTTAACACCAATTTAAAGTTATAGGTTTGCTGGAGGCTTTCGAGGAATTAGCCGACTGGGCTCTACTTTCAGTATTTGTGATGTCAGTCTTGCACATATTGTTCTCAAACAATTATTCTCAATTACAGCGACGAAATCTAATCAATTAGTAAAGGTTTTTAATAGGAAGTTGATTCCATGTCCCACTAAGCATTCTTTAGTCTTGAAATCTGCAAGCAACCTTCATGGGTTAAAACTTTAATGGCCAACTAAGGCAAAAGCAGAGAAACCAATCAAACCCAAGACTGCATCAATAAAGCAAAACACAAGCTGAAGGAAGTAAAAAAATTGAAAATACTTTGTTCTCAAGTAATTGATTTATTTTAAACTGGAAAACTATTTGACGCCACTTACCGAGCAACAAACTAAAAATCACGGAATCACGCCGCGACTTAATCCGACTGTCTTGCAATGCATATTAATAATTAAGTGTGCTCGTATGTGTGTGTTTGTAGATTTCTTATTTCTGCGTGTTGTAATACAATTTACAAATTCGTGAATACGTTACTGCCGCGGTCCAGTTCTCGAGGCAGAGTATTGTTGCAACCTCTCCGGTGGTGTTGCGTTGATTGTGTGATTCACCACGAACGGGATGTGCGTGAAGAACAACACCATACATATATGTGGCGC
>JGI24159J19872_10010395_pt1 | contig 12205 bp, 7 predicted proteins | sample Ectturendosymbi4_FD_19872 | JGI IMG/M metagenome (IMG submission 19872)
GGCGGTGAAGTCTGCTTCCAGGCATACTTATCATGTGACCAAGCCTCCTTAGTTACCTTCTGAGCAGACAGACAGACAGACAGACAGACAATTCTAGTTTATTTTGCATGGCCAACGAAAAGACCCGGAGGTCATCAAAGTCAGCTGACCATAATATGTTCTCTAAGAATGTTGCGCCTGTATGTTCTCTAAGTATGTTGTGCCTGCTCTGCGACAGATTTCAACATGAGGTATGTCCCACCAGTACACGTGCATGATAGAGTTTGAAGATACCGAATATGAAAGGCCTCGAGGGCTTTGATGTGACAGCGTTACGGTGTCCATCCCTCAAGCATTGAGCAGTGTTGATACGCGGGTGACGTTGTAAAGGGCCATTTCGGTGTGTGTAGAAAGGTTACAGTTCGTAAAAACGGACTCAGACAGCTTCCCGAAGGAAGCGGACGCTAGATTAACATGACGTGGAATCTCCGCAGTGAGATCACATGTGGATTGGAGGTAACGATGATTCGCAGGTACGTGAATTGTTCAGTGAGGCCGAGTTGACCTCAACTGATGAAGAAGGTTGGAGCAGTGACGAATTTGAGTACTTCCAGCGTTTTAGAGTTAACGACCAGTCCTACACGAGAATATGCAGAAGAGATTGCATCCAGCTGCCGTGTGGCTGGGCTGCATAATCTGTGACCTGTAGATCGAAATTGGTGTCGTTTTTGCTTTGGTCACTGCTTGGAAACAACGGATATTAAACAAACTATTATCGTGCTTGCACTTGATGGGAACGCAGTCTGCAGTAGAGATACCGTGATGAAAGATGAGAGTCACTGCCACATGGAAGACGTTGAAAATTACAGGTGCTAGGATGCATCTCTGCTTAACCGTGTTCACACCAAAACCCCCAGATATCTCTTCCCTGGACAATGCGGGCATCAGCGGTGACCGGAGTCACATTTACAGATTCCGATTCCGCTCCTGTTCCGTAATTTTTTCAAATTTGAGAGTCTGACTCATGTTCAAACTCCGGCAACCATCGATTCAACCGACATTCAGCAATGTTTTACTTAAGAAATGATCTTTATAAAGAACACGAAGACTCCTGCTACCGCCCAAAATAGAAAGTGACCACTCCGGGTACGGGTCCAGTTATTCACAAAATTTTTGACTCCGGGTCCGAAAAAATGCAGAACCCTTCCGGAGTCGACTCTGGCATTCAGGATCCGTTGCCACCTCTGGCGGGCACTCAAGCCAATATGGAATTCCCGTAGGATACCGATAAAATGCGAATGGCACCCATATTTGCCCAGGACTTGCCACCGTAGACCACGACCGACGGTGTCAAATGCCTAAAACGTAAGGTCGATAAAGGCAATAAATAGATCAAAATGTTGTTCCTTAGATTTCTCTTAGAGAAGGCTTGCAACGAAAATCATATCAGCAGAGCTGCGCGCGCGACGAAAGCTGCACTGAGATTCGGGAACCACTGGTCAACGACGAATGCCAGAAGGCGGCCGAACATTACACGTGCAAGTGCAGAGAAAAGGGAAATGACACGGCTGTTCCCGCAGATAACCATTCATCTTGTAAATCACTGCTGTACGAATTGGCATCTTTCCATTGTGTGAAAATATTATTCGATGCCCACGCACTACTACTGAAAGAGAAAGTCGCTGTAACACCGGATTGCCACAACATTTGAAGATTTCTGCAGGTATGTCATCAGGTACCTTGCCATTTTTCCGGTTATTTGTTGAAGCTGAAATTTCTTCTGGCGAAGGGAGTATCAAGTTCTGATAGGATGGGAAGTTGCGGCAGCTGATCAGCTATGGATTGGTCCACAGGGTTGGCCTAATTCAGGTGCTCTGTCTTCGATTAGAGTGGCCCCGTCCTATGTACGTACAGGGTGCGTGGAATTGGATTTCACGCCGTACACAGCCTTGACTGCCTCATTAAACTGATGCGCCTTATTGTGATCCGCATAGTTTTGAATTTCAGTAGCCTTGGAGAGCCACTCTGTGGTCTCCATTTTACGCAGTCGTTTTTGCAGTCGTTAACGATGCAAGGCCCATCTGCGGCGAAGCTCGACTGAAGTGGGATTTCGGAGTTTGACGGCAAACGCTGTGCTCCGTTCGCTAAGCAGCTTTTGTATTTCAGCAACACTGCTGTCGAACCAGTATTAATGTTTTCTGGTCCTGCAATTAAACGTTTCTACGGCAGCATCCATAACCACCTTGCACAGTTCGTCCCCTGTTTTGTAGCGTCCGAGTGATCAACCTAAGATTGGACAAAGGTTACCACTTCGGCACGATATTTCGTGCCTCAGCGTAGCGCGAATGCGCAGAAGGTTCGGCTTTGTTCATAATCCAGGCCTGGCCCACGCGGGATAATTTTTTTGCTCAGAGAACATCTTTCACTTCCCGGTACCACCTTTTTTCGCCATCTGTAGTCTCGCCGAGTCGTTTCTGTTCACATTCACGAGCAGCGGATGAAGATACAGCTGCATTGAACAACCGCCGTTCCTCTTCTACCAGGTCAGAAGCACTCTGTGCTGTCTCCTCGGCCTACGCAGATGTGTAGTGGGCGCAAATTTTTTGAACGTACCCCTCTACCTAAAACTGCAGGCGGTTCTTGTCAGCACACGAGCGACGACTGACGGGCGATTACATTGATCGCCCACTTGCGTATTTCCTGAACTTCCCGTATTTCGTGTAACTGCCCATTTCATGGTAGTTACTACACAAATTATACCGTTAAGCAACCCGGTCGCAACACTTGCACAGCAACTTTTGTAGAAACAGGGGTTACAAGGAAGATCTAACCGAGGGCATATTGTGTTCACTGCACTGAGCAGACATGCAGCAATCACTACACCTGAAAAGGAGAGGTTACGTGTTGCGCTAGCACTTCTATTTTCTTAGCAGGGCGGACGATATTGAAGTCCCTTGTGCCTGACAACCACCTGCTATCAAGCTATGCATCTCAAAACTACAAACAGTTGTATCAAGTAACAGCTCTTGCTTTAATAGAAATGTGAAGCCATCTTTTTTCCAATTTTCTGCGGTAAAGAAGGAAGCTAAAACCTTTTTTCACCCACGGCTGTGTCAGATGTTACCATCCGAAAAAGATAGGTACTTTTTCCACTAATTGTTACGTCGTAGCCTGCTACTATGCGTTATGCCAGGGGAGAGTAAACAAGCTTGCCAACGGCAAGACTTGCAGAAAACGAATCAAAAAATAGCTCCCAAGACAAGCCTTGAAGAAGTTTTTTATCAGTATCAGGAAGCATATACTGTAGTAGATCAAACATCGACGTTGTGCCAGACAGCACTGCAATTAATGCAAAGAAACAAAAAAGTGAAAAGTCCAAAGCGTTGTCTGATACCTTCTGTAGACAACCGCGGGAACTCACAAATTTTACAATAACAACCGCTAACGATAGCGATAAGCCTCTATGCAGTCCGTTATTTTTGGCAAAAGAATTGATCATTGTTAACGCTGTTGATGTAATTTTTCCACTTTCTTGTTTAAGATCAGTTCTGCTTGGGCTTGTTAACCTTTCAACAAAATGATAAATTTTATAAATTTACTATGCAAAAACTTCTACAAAGCAAATCATAAAATGTCGATTGTGACAAATGATGCGAAAATGAAAAGGAAAAAGTTTTCAGTTACAAAAAATTAAGGTACACAGATGCACCACATTCACGCGGTTGCTGGCGCAACGAATGTAGAGCTAGTGGCGGGTTGTTGTAATCACCGCGCACTAAGTTTTTTCTACTACACTGCGCCGCTGCCAACTGGCAGGTTAGAAAGTAGCAAAGAACATTTCAAAAAGTTTAGTGTTATCCAATCTAAGAAGTCTCAAAACCACTCTACAAGCCTTGAAGGCACATGCTCTATCACGACAACATTTAATCGTAAACATATGCCAAAGCAATACACCACAGCACTTACACATCGCCATACACCACTTACCATTCCACGAACAAAATAAAACGATGCTCTGACACCATGGAACTCCACTACATATGCCATGCATGCGCAACCAAACAGAGGAATCAACCAGCATGTGACGAGAAATACATTAACCTGTGAAAAATTACATGTCATGAACGGCATCTGGTTGACATACACGAAAATAAAAAATAAAGTGGTCCAGCTCGCAAGTACTTAAATTTAATAAAAGCTGCAACGATTATACAAACAGCATAAACCTAACAGTTGAAACCACTTGTCTACATTACGACGTCGAATGTAAAAAAAAACATATTCTTAAGTTGTTTTGCCGGAGGTGTTTCGAGAAGCATTGCTTGTTTAGAGAAAACTTCATTTGTGCGTTATCAAGTCGACGAGCTTGAAAATCTTTTTTGTTGTAAATCCTTTGTATTCGCTTAATTAATAAGGTGGCACTAAACGAAATTCCAACACAAAGTTTGTTGAAGTTTATTGTGCATAACGTCTTCACTCCCACACGCAACGCGCGAGGCTTCAGCATTTATCGCAATGACAAAGAACACATAAACACATGAATGAACTCGATGATACGATTGATGACGCTGAAGCATTTACTTTGATGAAACACAAACATAAAGGGCATACGAATGAATGACGTCATCACCATTATTATAATGTAGTACTGCGATGACTTTCCAAGTACACCGATTTATATAATGCATGGGGGTGATGAGAGGATACGAAGGAGCATGGGCCATTTAGGCTGCAGACCTCCCAAGGACGAAGCTACTTGTCGTGCGAAGCTTTCGCTCTGAGTATAAAGTTAAACAAGCAAAATGCGGTTATACGGTTTACTGAAGCAAGATGCGTTGCAGGAAAAGTCAAGTCACCAGAAAAAATGGTTTAACCAGGGTTTTTTTAAGGAAAATTTTAGGTACCCGATTTCTCATTTTCTAGGGACACGATTTTCTCTGATTCTAGGGATCCGATGATGATTTTCTCTGGATCTAGGTACCGATTTTCAATTCTAGGGACCCGAATTGGGTCCCTAAAACAACCTAAAAAACCCTGGCTTAACATTGTCCCATTGAACAATTTGCTGTTTTCACATATTAAAAATATTCGTGAAAGCAAGAGAGGAAATGTGTCAGATTTAAGCAAGTTGAGAACTAAGCGTCCAAACATGCATTGCGGAAAAGACTTCTCAGCTGACGTCACGAGTCGTGCGTGGGAACGTAAATTCGTTTGCAGTTCGGTAGGCACATAGTTTACTTTACGCTCGTAGACTAATGGCATTCCACCACTGCATGCGTGGGTTTGATGCGACCATTTTTTTTAACGCACCAGAAGCTAAACTGAGTAAGATATAACAGCGATAGTTCATGATTCGATTATTTCCATTGTAACAGCGTTAAATAGTTAAATCAATGCACCTGGTTTATGTACACCAATAAAAAGAACAATAATGTTTCTAGTAGCTGAGTAATACATTTTTTATTCCGCTGAAAAGTGTGCCAAACACGGTTTATTTTCTATTTCTAGAGGAATTTTTGACCAGATTTCTATTGCATTGAACTTTATCATTTTAACGCTTGAGTTTGAACGTGCTTTTGGTAAAGCAAATTGTCGGGTTTTGATTTGTCTTGTATTATACGGATGAACATCTGCAATGAGTTTAAAATAATTGTTAAATTTAGCCGAACGGTGAGAGTTAGCTATTTGTACATGGATTTGTTCACTTCAAGGTTGTATATATTTTTAGTTATAAATGATAGTAACTTTGCCAGTCACAAATTCATCTGTGTTTAAGCATCTCATGGCGCGATTTAAAACAACCGGTATTGGCTGTACATGCCCTTAAGCTGCTCTTCCCCAGGCAATAATCCCATACTGTGCTAGAGAGTTTATTAAGCTGTGACACAACATACGTAATGCTTGGTTATTAACATAATGTTTAAATTCATACATTACACCAACATATCAGGATATAGTAAAACACAACTGTTTACAATGTTCTTTCCAAGTCAGTTTTTCAACTACAATTATTCCAAGGCACTTGTAAATCAAAGTTCTTTCAATACGATTACCGTTTGCATTTATTGCAAATGATTCTGTACTTGTGATTAACATATATTTTGTTTTGGAAATATTTAGTGTTTGTTTGCAGTTAACCAATCCATTACCCCGAAGACCAGTGGTTCTTAACCTTTTTTTACATAGCTTACCCTTTTATCGAACAAGATTACCAGATGTACCCCCAATACACTCAATGGTGCTCATTCATTGAAAATATGAAATTAACAAACCCTTACAGTTCAGCATGATTTATAAAAATTTACATTGGCTGCAATTTATAGTTCAGTAAATTTACCCCTTTCGAAGATGAAATTTACCCCCATGGGTAGATTTACCCCAGGTTAAGAACCACTGCCCAAGACCGATAAGCATTGCGCGATTCGGGAAGATCCGCAATAAGACCGAGAAACCATGTTTTTATGTTTGTGTTACTTTCAGCGGAAATCTTTCACAGATCTTCAGCCAGAAAAACATTGGACTCCAGTCTTTTACTTGGAAAACCTGTTCGCATGCGAATTTGGACGAGTGATCACTGTTCATGTTCGAAATTACGTCACCTGCAGTTACAAGAAACAAAATATTTTCGTCGGCTATGAATTACCTACAACAGGGGTGGGCAAATAGCGGCCCGCGGGCCAAATGTGGCCCGCCACAGCGCTTTCAGTTGCCCGCGGAAGCATTAAGGAAATATGTTCAAATTTGAAATTTCCTCCGACTTGGCAACTTCACCAATACTTGCTTCTCTTTCCATAAGAAGGTACTGCCCTCCACTAAATGCAGCCTTCTCAAAGTGGCCCCCGAGCCAAATTAACTGCCCACCCCTGGCCTACAACATAAAAACCCATATGGAGTCCGACATAAGCGTCGGCAAGCTAAGCGTACAGAATTGGGTGCACTGACCTGAAACATGACAGGTGGGATCTTGCTTGAGAATTTTTGGCTATTACAGTACCAACACAGTAAACAAGGTCAAAAAGACCTACGATTGCCACGCTAATTTTGAACTTTGAGACAAGCATAAAATTTGAAAAATTAATGTACACTGAACGCTCAAACGTTTGTGTGAATTTTAAACGACCTGGAGTCCTATACCACTGTACAAGGTTGTTTTTGAAGTTGGAATTGCGTCATGCAATAAACGACAATAGAAAGCGCGCAAACTCCTGTGTTAGAAAGATTAATAAAAGCCCAAGGTATGGGGCTCCGTTCTTAAAAAATAACATCGGATACATGACACAAAAAACTGCTAAGTCAGACAGATCTATATATAGCGCTGAAGCATGTCGACCTCACGGGGCTAATCCAGACAGATTTAGCCGCAAAGCGTTCACCTTTAGCAGTAATGCATAAATAGCGCTGAAGCGTGTCAGCCTTGACGAATAGCTAGTTTACTGCGCCGGCAATCCTAACAACAGGTAGTGTGGCGTTTAAAGACCCAAACTTTGTTGAATGCAGGGTGTTTTTAGGTCGGCTTTAGTACTTCTTTTCTTATAATATTGGCTTGTGCAGACCACGGAAGGAAGTTGTGGTGGTGTAGTCTTGGTGCAAATTTTTGCGCAAAGTTTTAGATTTGTCAAACACAGTTACTGGTTCAAAGTGTCCTCCATTGTAGTTGGTCTAATGCAGTGGTTCTCAAGTGGTCGATATCGACCCCCAGGGGTCAATTGGACCATCCAAGGGGTCGATAAATAGTCACGGGGTCGAATGGGGGTCAGTGAATGGCCTCTAAGGTCCAATCATATTTTCGGATTGTGTATTATTTTATCATGCATTTCAAGCAAAAGGGAACAAATTTATTTTGACACATTCTTTCCTTGTATTAGGAACTGTTGATGGGATAGGCCACGGGGTCTACAGGAAATTGTATACTTCAATTGGGGGTCAACGTGCAGAAAAGTTTGAGAACCACTGGTCTAACGTATATTTACTTATGCCACACGTGGACTTTTTGTAAAATTCGAGCTGTGGGCCCAAGGTACACATATATGTAGAAACACATATATGTGGGAGCAAAAAGTAGGTATAGATAGGGTACATTCAAAACACCCTTCAGTGAAGTGAAAATATTTGCAATAGATTGCAAGAATCTCGGTTTTTGAAAATTCAATCCAAAGGTTTGTCAGAATTGCTGCTGTTTATCATGAAGCGTCTCTTGTGCGCTACTAGTGTCCATTCATCCGACCTCTGATCATGACTTGAAGGCTAAATGAAAAGATGTGGCCTTGCGGTCATTGTTCAGCAACCAAGTCCTATTTATACGGCGCGTATTCATGTTCATAACAGACAATTCGGAAATTCTGTTGGTAGTATTTTTGACTCTTCGACCACCTGCAGCTGAAACCAAAACAGTTAGTCTGTCGGTTTGTTACGTTGGAACACAGTTACCACTTACAGGTACTTTTCCTTTACGATCTTCTGGTCCCAACCTCATGACAAACGCCTGCAAAGTAAATAGGACAAAGTTGCTTCTAGGAAAACTGTTCAGTCCGTGAGAAGAGTTGGATAAGTTTGGTTGGCTTACCAGATGCACGTGCAGCACAATGCTATACAGGACACCTCTCTTTTTTAACGAATGATTCTCATCAAACCAACATCGATAAACATTGCCATCTCACACTACCGATAACAAAATGTAATCGAAACTTCGCGTGGGGTCATTTCTGTTCTACAGACAAAAAGACCAATTCAATTTGCAATACAGGACAAACAACAAACGAGGAAATTTAAAAGCTTCGGGAAGCAGCAAACTTGGTATTTCAGCATGTCTTAGATCTGCGTAATTGCATTTATCAGACAAATGGCTTCTTCAAACTTTTTATGTGTTCAATGTACGGACTACAATAGCAGATATTAAATTTAATTTCCTACTTGTGAAATAGAGGTGTTCCACAGGTATCTGTATATGGACCTTCACTATTTCTTACACTTATATTGATGATATGGCAAAAGCCTGCAACTTTAATACTGTTTTATATGCTAAAGATATCAATCTTCATATATCATGAAATAACTATAAAAATCTACAAAAATTTATAAATGTTAAAAGTAAAAAAAACTTTGCTACTGGGTGCATGTTAACAAATTATGGATCAAATATTTCAAACTGAATTTTTTGATCATGAAAACCCTAACAACAAGGACTTTTCTGTTCATATAAAATATAAATAACAATCTATTTCATGCAACCAAATAAAAAATTCCTGTTGACTGCCAGAACACTTTGACAATTACTTTTATGAGATTGCATATGCACACATTAAACAAAGCTTGTTTCTTCACTAAAATAACATTTAGCAGAATGAAACATTTTCTGGGTCAGCTTTTTATGTTTATTTTTCCCAGAGTTTGGTATGAAATTCTTGAAAAGTTGAAGACTGTTTCATCTTTTTAATTTGGAAAAAAATACAAAAATGTTTTGTTTTCTTGCCAATATGTCAGTTGATTCTTCATTCATATGTTTGTTCCATTTTTTTGTAAGTTTGTTTATAGTGCCTATTCTTTCTGCATAGTTCCCTTCATCCTGCAAGTGCTCACCTGACTCTCCCTGTACCTAAGCATGCTTTTACTCTGTGTTTTTTGTTTTTCTTTGACGTTCTGCTTTGTTAGATACTAATGTCTGTCTATGTTCCAATTATTGCTTTTTGTTACTTTTTTTTCCTCTTCAGTTGAAACGTCTTCAACTAATTCGTATTGAGTTATGCCAAAAACAGGTCTGGCTGAGTAGTTGACCGAAAATGTCTTTCAACAATCTTTTGTGTCTTAAATATGTATTTCACAACAATTTGCTAAATTCCTATGTGGTACACTCAATTGTTTTTTTATTATNACATGCAATTAATTTTTCTGCGTTGCAGTGTTTTGTTCTTTTTATTGCATTTCCGATACTTTGTCATTTGAGTCACAGGAATGCATGAANAAACTTGCTGACCCACCTTTCAGTTTTTGGCTGATTGTTTGATTGCTGCAGACACAATCTCTTTCACAGAATAAATTTTGAAATAGGTGTGCTTAATATTGTTCAGCAACTGCCTTGCTTTGTGGAGACTTTACTGATACAATCAAAATTACGCCATAGACTTCTCTTCCATGGAGTAGCATATGTATGGGTGCTTTTTGCTATGTTTGAAACAAACATCACCATTTGACAAATAGCCAAATGAAGTAACACAGTGGTTCTTAACTTTTTTTCCACCACGCCTCTCTTAAATAATTGTCTTTTGTTTCAAGCCCCCCTGACTTTTGATAAGCTGTAAAAACAAATGTATTTTTATTGGTACATTTAATGATCAAACCTTCCATGTTGTAGGGTGCGTAAGGGCTCGTGACCCCCAGGAAATTTATTGACTCCCCCCTGGAGGGCGCGCAAGAACCACTGAAGTAACACTAACAGTAAACACAGATAATTTCAGCAAATTACAATCTGCAGTTAGCACTCAAGTTTGTTTTGCCTGACAATTTTTGTGGTAAAAGCCTGTAAGAAAGCTGCATCATTTCTACAGTAAATGGTAGTTCGTGTACACCTGTACACCTTAAAAATCATTATACAGTAGTTTAACAAACAAGATGCTTGGAAATCTTACCCAGAAACGACCACACAAAGTTTGGTCATATGTGATGAATCCATGTCTGTATATTGCAGCACCAGAGATCACTTCCAAAACCTGATTGTGGAGAATCACACAAAAAGTTGCATCAATTCAGCCAAGATAAAACACATGCTGATGTCTGTTTGCGGCAAAGGATTTCAAATACACATGGAACATATGCATTAAGCCCTAAATTTATAACAGCAGTTTACACAAAATCAACAAAGGTTTGTATTACACAGACATAATGCAAAGGTTGGTGACATGTCACATTATTAGCACAAAAAAACTAAAACTAGGCCCTGAATGATACAACTTCTTTGGGACAACACTGATGTCTTTCATTTTTCAGTGCCATTAATATCGATTGAAATAACAATGTTTTATTACTATTCAAAACACAATTTTGAAAGGCAGTAAAATGCATATTAAAACAGCTCACAAGAAAATAGGAATAGCGCCCAACTGAAGAAATACACAGAAACAGAGTATTTTTAAGGTTTGACCTTGCTGACTGCAAAGACGTTTTAAGAGACCGCAAATATTTTGAATACTGAGATGGTCGTGAAGGTTCTAGTGTATTTTGATGGTGGTAGTAAAATGAGTTTTTAATGTATTTTGAGACCGTTAGAAAAATTTGAGACTGTTTCTTTCAGTCCCTAATACATATACAATGGTCTTCTACTAGTTGAGACCACAAAAAACTTCATTTTGCAGGCTGCAACATGTTTCAGTTTTCCAAAAAAATTAACTAGGTCATATCTGAATATAGCTATTGCTGAACAACAGCTCAAATCAGGGCAATTGCGTACTTGTTTGTGTTCACAAGTGTAAACCAATACCACGTTGCAGACATTGAAAATTTTACTATCTACATAGGCAAACGTAATGTTGTACACATTTTATTAAAAAAATGAGTTTGTTACAATCAGCCAGAGCTTATCTAGTTCCTGTGTGTGTGCATGAGAAGATATGAAACCCAAAAGATTAACACTTTGAGAACCGGTCTACGATATATTTGTACTTCGATTTCGGCCTAAAAAACAGCAGTTTTCGGTTGCCTTACCAACGCCCTAGCTCCTCCGCTGATTGCGCTAGAGAGCTGTTCAATGGCTCAAATGGATTGGCTAGTCTAGTAGATTGCACTCGAAAAAAATTTTTTGGTTGGGGCGTGCAGATTTTTTGTGACTGACATCATAAGTAAAGTAGTTTTGGCATCATTTTGGCTCATGTTACCTGGCCTAAGGCCCAACCTCTAGGCCAACGTGTTTTGCTGAAGTTTTCATTGAAAACTAGGCTCGAGTCCGAGTCTTGAGCCTTTGATTGACTTTCTAGCGTTTCTGGTTCAGAAGTTATGGACTAAAATAAACAAATTAATTAATTATCTAATTAGTCAAATATTTTTACTAACTAAAATCACAACTGTTGAACCCAAAACCCCAGCAGGACATCCAAAGTATCAAAAAACTCGGATTGTAGCCTAGTTTCCAGTAAAAACTTGAGCGAAATACTACCACCGAACGGTTGGCGCCCAGGGCCAGGCAAAGTGGGCCAAGGTGGCCTAAAAGTCCTCCACTTATGACGTCACTCACAGAAAA
>JGI24159J19872_10010396_pt1 | contig 12205 bp, 5 predicted proteins | sample Ectturendosymbi4_FD_19872 | JGI IMG/M metagenome (IMG submission 19872)
GCTTCAATGCCTTGTACTACGTTCTGTTTTGTCTGTTTTTATCAACCTGCGTTCTGCAGAGTGTGTGCGTTCATACTATGGACTTCGTGTCTGCTCATAAACAAATAAATCAAATTAAAGTATAGTTTCATATTGCAGTTTGTGGGGACTTGGAGCTCTTTTTAGGTGGCTAAGCCCAAAAAAGCTATCCCATATGGTGACGGGACTGGTTGAGGGTTTTATTTTTAGGTTTAGGGATTTAGGCTGAGGTTTTATGGTTAGGGTTTTAGGTTTACAGTTTTAAGTTTAGGTTTCGGGTTTAAGGTGTGGGGTTTTAGGTTTAAGGTCTTAGGTTTAGGGTATTAGGCTTACGCACAATCCAAGCATATAACTTTGTTTATTGTGCTTGTCACATGACATGTCCACTTCAACCAATCATGTTCCACAAAAGCCAAAATAGTCTCAGCAGATATTTTGCCTCAGAAGGCAAAATAGCCCTTGGAGATATTTTGCCTCAGGAGACAAAACAGACAAGACTGCCGATTGTTTAGCGGGCCATGGGCAGGCCGGTTTGGAAAAGAATAACTGTCGTCGGTCCACGGGTGGCTAATGGGCTGAATGTTGTGGGCTATGGGCGGTACGGGCCTGAAAAATCTTGGACTGTGCCATCTCTAATTGGTCCACTCTAGACGCGGCCATGGATCTGGTGTACCCAAGTCGAATCCGGTAGGATTCTGCGTTTTCCTTTCTGACCCTACGTCAAGCGAAATTTCTTACTTCACGCCATGTGCGCATGCACAGGCCATATTTTGCATATCAAATGCACTGAGAAAACTGATGATTAGGGCTTAGGGTTTGGCGTTAGGTAAGTGTGTCGGGTTTGGGTTTGGATTAGGATTAGAAAAATAAATACAATTGCTGTCTAAGACGACTTCCAATATTTTTTAGTGGTTATAGTTATTCCTGTACTGTAGCTTGTTGTAGGATCTGACATCCAAGCAAAAAGTTTTATTTTACATGACACACATCAAAAAAGTAATCGCCAAACTTTATTTGTTTACTCTGAGAAGCAAAATGACTGACAAACAATGATAGGTCAGAAATTTTGCAGAGGTCAGAAATTTTCGCTTGACACCGGATTAAAAAATTTTGGAACAGGAGCGGAGTCGGAGTCTAAAAAAGTGACTCTGGTCACCTCTGGTCCACTCCGCAGACCAGAGGTGATCGGAGTCAGAAATGAGTGGACTGTGAAATTTTTCTGTCCGAATCCAATCCTGTCTGTGTAAATTGAATCCGATCCAGCCCTGATCCACAAAATTTTGAAATCCATCAGTGCGATCCAGTCCTGATCCGCCCATGTAAAACCATGTATTCTTTCCATCATGAGGCAAAACAACTGCTGGATCTATTTTGCCTCCAATCAATCATATTTGGCCAAAGGCAAAATAGCTCAATAGCTCCAGCAGTACTCTTGCCTCATGAGGCAAAATAAACACAGCCTTTTGGCATTTCCAAAATTTAAATAAGTCTAGCGTATGCCTAACAGTACTAACTTTTCTCAGGATTACTGACACAGAACACCAAGTTTTTCTTTAGACAGGCTACCACGCTATTCTTAACGGCCGACACGCTTCAGCGCTATAGATGCATGCAGAATTAGGAAGATGTGTGTCGATTTAGCTAAATATGTCCAGATTTAGTTAAATGCACGCAGATTTAGCTAAATCCGTGCAGATTTTTCTAAATGCGCGCAGATTTAGCTCAATCCGTGCAGATTTTGCTGAATTCGCGTAGATTTAACTAAATGCACACAGTTTTAGCTAAATGCACGCAGATTTAGGTAAATGTGTGTAGATTTAGCTGAGTCTGCCAGACATAATTTTTTTACGAACGGCGCCCCACAAAAATACCAACTATCTACAGCTTGGTGGAATTATTAATTGGATGCAAGCGTTCATGACAACTTTTGCGCAACGGTTTGATATTTGCTATTCAAAATTTGAGAGGAGTATGGCGCCTATCGCCCCTCCTGGTTACGCACCTGGCAACAATGACTGATGACCATGTGGTTTTGTCTTGATCCTTTTGTTACAAGTGCAAACCTGTAGACAGCTCATGCCTGCCACAAAAAGACAAATTTGGTATGTATAGCGAAATCTGCAACCAACAGCAAAATGCGTAGCTTATTGGCTAGGTCAGGGGTCTCCAAACTACGCTCCGCAAAGAATTTTGTCATTGATGAAAAAACAATATATTTACGAAAATCTGTTGATTTGGTAGAATGTAATATATCCCGAAACAATCACATTACGTAAGACGTCCGGTTCTCGACATGTTCTGTATTACCTTACGTGGCCCTCGGATAAAAAAGTTTGGAAACCCTGGGCTAGTTCATTCCGCGTAAATTACATAAACTTTAGTAGAAAAGCAATGCAAGATTTAACTTTTTCACTGGCGTCTGTGGGGTTGGCTGAGATTCATGGTTTTCAATGGCCTATAGGTTGTTTCTCACTTGTGTTTACCTGGATAGAAGCAGATACATCGTCAGATCAAAAGCATTGGGGGCGCCTTAAAGCTTGTTTGGGGCTTCGTAGTTATACATAATGACTTTATCAGGGAGACTACAGCTTGAGTTTGGAGGCATTCACTATGGATTTTATGGTGTCATCCCTACTTCCCTACTTCTTTTGAACAGTGTCACACCTTTTCTTCATAATCTGGACTAGTGAGATTGATGTTTTTTTCTTCACATCAGCAGTCCAATGCCGAAATATATGAAACAATATTAAAAACTTGATTGAAATTCTGCTTATATTAGTGGCATTAAATGTAAGATATTTTAGGGCAATATGCTTTCAGGTCCAGTGTGAACCTCTCGTGCGATTATGAGATCGTCTTTCACGAGTTCAGTTGAGTTTATTTGGCGAAAATTGAGAATTTCAAAGACGATAAAGAAATCATAATAATTGCAAACTCCAGGGAACCGAAAAAAACGGAAGGTCATCGAGTCGTTTCCCCTTGACTGGTGGATAAAGGTATAGCTATAGTAAGCCAAATTTACATCGACTCGTATAGCCTATGTGGGAAAGAGCTACCAGGTGATCAACACCGTTGCGTAGGGAGTGCTGGGTCGCAACTGGTCTCTCTCAGTGGATCAGGTGCTCAGATCCGCAAGGATCTGATCACTTCCTAGTGTAAGAAGAACCATTCTACTTCTAAGCCAGGGGTTCCCAAACTTTCTCTGGCCATGTACCCCTTCAGCGTTTGGATAGATGAGCATGTACCCCTAAACATGGGCGCCGGAAGCATTTTTTTCCAGGGAGGGACCAATAATGGATTTTCCAGGGTTGGGCCAAAAATATTTTGCAGGGGGAACAGAAGTGGCAAAATTACATTTGGACCACTCGAAACTTAGAAAACTATTTTTTTGCAAAAAAGTTGATGGAAAAATGTCAAATTTCAAAATCCTGGAGGGCCCTTGCCCCCTCCTTCAGACGCCCATGCTCCTAAAACATCTCTTGACAAAAAAGCTGACGAGATATCAAAAATATATTTATCAATAAGCACATGATGGCGCCTCAAGAACGGCAACCCACAGGGATCTGTCCTGGTGTCCTTTCTCCTCAACACCTAGATCTCTGACCTGCCAGTCACCGTCTCCAGAAAGTATGCATATGCTGACGACCTAGCAATCATGCATGCTGATGGAGACTGGCAGGCAGTGGAAGGGGTGCTGACCAGGGACATGGCAACTGTAAGTGAACACCACCAGACTTGGAAGCTAAGGCTCAGCACTACAAAAACGGTGTCGGCAGCCTTCCATCTCAACAACAAGGAAGCTAAACGTGAGCTTAAGTCAAATACAACAACGAAACCTCGGAGTAACGTTGGACAGGTCGCTCACGTATCGCCGACATCTTGAGTCACTTCACAAGAAGCTGACATCACGCGTCGCACTCCTGAGGCGGCTTGCTGGCTCCGTCTGGAGCCAGGCTGGGATGCTAGAGCAACAACTCTGCGAACAGCCACACCAACCCTGTTCCATTTAAACGCTGAGTACTCATGTCTGCTGCCGCAGTGATCATACCCGCCTCATCGATCCCGCCATCAACGACGCCTTGCGAATTGTGACTGGATGCCTGCGTCGTACACCAGCGGACAACCTTCCAACCCTCGCAGGCATCCAACCTGCTGAGCTTCGTCGCAGTGCAGCCACACTGTCTCCAGCGCGTCGTGCCGTGGAGTCTGGACATCTGCTCCACTCAGCGCTCGCCCGTCCATCAAGTGCAGATACACGGCGGTTCAAATCAAGACACCCATTTGTACACGCCGCACATCTCATCTGACAACAACAACATACGTGCGGCGCAGTGGGCGGATCATCAATGGATTGCGGAGTGGGCGGACAATCCGGCTTGACCGCCTCCACACCGGTGTTGGACGTTTCCGCTCCTGCTTGTACAAATGGGGCATGGCTTCCTCTGCGTGCTGTGAGTGTGGCACAGAAGAACAAACCGTCGACCATGTTGTCCTCCAATGTCCAATCCATCGACCTCCTTATGGACTGCATGGCCTGACGGTTCTGGACGATGAGACAACCGAATGGCTGCTCAACACCTGCCCCGCGATCTAGTGCGGCCAAGCGGTGGTTTGAACAACTATCTCAAAAGAAGAAGTAACATGAAACGCTTCAGACAAATTCACATTTATAAATAATTTGAAATGAATTATGTATAAACATATGTTTTCCCTTCTATTGCTAACCTTAAATGTACCCCTTCAGATAAGCAAATGTACCTCTAGGGATACATGTACCCCAGTTTGGGAACCCCTGTTCTAAGCAGTTCGGAATACGTTTCATACATACATGCGCTAGCGCGCAGCATGCCTTAGGGCAGTGGTCCTCAACGGCGGGCAGCGAAATTACAAATGTATACTGGAGATCTGGGTGGGCCTCGCCACTTTTGCAAGGATTACCTAAAGAACACCTAATAACTGTGAGGCTCTTATGAAATTCGAATTTCCCTTGCAACATTAGAGCTTGGCTGTTAAACCCCAGCAACGGTTAAGCACTGAACATAAAATGCAAAAATTCTTAAATAGTAGCCTGCAGTAACCCCAGGCAAACGTAAAGCTAACACAATATGATCATGGCATACACGAACGAAAGGATAAAATGCCATAGAAATACCAACATTTTAAACGATCTCCCAAGTTTTGAAAGTTCCAGCATATTGGTGGTTTAATACCGATCAGATGGCCTGTCTCAAGATAAATCTTATAAGCAAGGATGTGGAAGCGCAAGCTGGAAGCGGTCCTTTTTCTGTGGAAGCGGAAGCGCAAAATTCTACCGCTTCCGCATAGGTTATTTGAGTTGAAGAGTAACTTGGCGAATACGTTTTGTCCATTTCCCGATGTGGGTTGAACGGTGAAGTTGCACTATAAGTCTAATGAACGTGCGATATCAGCAGCACGAGAGAACGAGAAAAAGCGTAACTAGCATCCGTGGCGTTCGTCATAGAAGGCCAAATCATCGTGCAGCTTACCGATTTTATCAGAGGATGACTTTTCAAATCTGGTTGCTGTCTAATAAAATGGTAACAGTTTGAAAGTACATATGTGTTTGCTAACTCAGTCGCTCTTCATTCAATTTTCTTGCGCATTCAAAGCACATCAAGTGAAAGAGCAAGTGCTGATGCTGACTCAAGCGGAAGTGAAGCAGCATCAGAATCTGCAGCACCAATATCTGACTTTGATGCATATTTGAACTCTGCATTCAACAGTGGCTGCTGAGGCATCAGCTACGGCGTCTGCAAAATCTGACGTTACTGCATTTGCTGAGGCGCTTGTTGATGTAGAATGGCTGGAAAGATTGAAACTTCCAAATGTGTCGGACATTATTTCCAAAAAACCCCTATTGTACAACCAGTATTGCGAACCATTAGCTGTTTACCTTGCACGCAGGCATCTGTTGAACGTATGTTCTCCCACTTACAGCTCGTCCTTCGTGAAAACAGAGTCCGAATTGGCAGTGAATTAACAGCTAACTGATGCCATTGTGTTTACGCGGACGAATAAATCTGTTTAAAGTTGAAATTATTTTATCTTCGCTGTCTTTTGTTTGTTTGCTTTCATATTTCCTACTTTCTGTCGTTTTTGCCACTTTCGTATCTTTGTTTACACTTTTTGATTGTAATAAATGACAAATTTCGTACTGCTAACGTCAACGGTCATTTTCTCGTTTTTTGTTAGTGGAAGCGATAGGTGTGGAAGTGGACGCGGCTGACGAATAGCCGCTTCCACATCCCACTTATAAAGAGATAATTAACCAGTAGGACAAAGAAAATTCAAATAAACTGTCATTAAAAATGATTAGAATACAAAATTATATTATTGGAAAGTTGCGGCAAATGTCAAAATTGCTGTGCAACGTTTTGAAATTTTCGTGGGGGCGCAAATGCCCCCCTGGTTATGCGCATTTGGCCTGGAAGTGTTGCATGGCTGCACACCCCTGCTTTACACTGTCATGTCATGACAAGTTTTACGTTGTCATGTCATGAAAAGTCAATAATTTGGCCCGCGAGCCGTGTTTTGGAGATCCCTGGGTTAGATAATTCCGCTTACATCACATATATTTGAGCAGCAAAGCCATCTTCTGGTGAAAATTTTCACTTCTTACTGGTGACGTTGGTGTTTGATTCGTTGTTTTAAATTGTTTTTAGGCTGATTCTCACCTGTGTTTGGTGGCCTGGATAGAAGCAGATCCATCGCCAGATCAACAGTATTAATAGGTGGTTTTAAGTTTGTACGGGGGGGCTTCAGAGTAGTATCCAATTAATTGGAAAATGACTTTATTGGGGAGTCCAGAGCCTGAGTTTGGAAGTATTCATTGTGAATTTAGAGGTTAGCCCGCTTGCTCCCACGTCTGTTGAACAGTGTCACAACTGTTTTTCATAAGCTGGACAAGTGGGGTTGATGTTTTTTTCTTCACGTCAGCAGTTCAATATCCAAATATATGAAACGCTACACTTGATTGAAATTCTACCTTTATAACTGACGTTGAATATATTTTGGGCAATATGCTTTTGGGCCCAGTGTGAATCTATCACAATTGATATTGTATGTTGTCTGAAAATACACTTACATCAAACAATGAAAATGGGCTTTGTTTTCTTTCGGAGGATGTTTCAAGACAAAATTAATCGCGATTATAATCGTAATTACTTTTTAGTGTAACCGTAATCCATTACATTGTGTTTTTGTTTGACCGTAATCGAGCATATGGCAAGTAATCGTAATCGATCTGTGATGTAATCGCCCCACGTCTGGTAGGAATCCTTTTTCTCATTGTGTTGTAGACTTGCTGGCTTCCGGGGACGCCGACACTTTCTGACAATGTCCAGCTGTTCTTGGAAGGGTTTTCTTGAAAATAGCTTTGCAACCAAAGCCACAACCAAATAAATTTCTTCCCGTCCTTCAGTCATTGCGTATTGCGAGAAAATAAATACACAAAATACATTTCGACTTTAAAAACAGTTCAGAGCGCAGTCTGCACTGGAGTTAACTTTTTACAAGAGTGACCAGTGAGTCAGCCAGAACGTCACGTTTCGTGTTGAAAATTAAGAGAGGGAGAATCTGGGAAAGTACCTTTGGGTTTTCACGACACTTTGAGGCAATTGCGGCCGACTGACCGGTAACCGGTGAATTTTTCTGGTCTGGCCAAATGGTAACGAATGTGTTTATAATAATGGGGTCCACTCAAGGCACATCATTTGAAAATGGGGCCCCGATTTTGCACACCCTGCACATTCACTAAGACCACTATTGCATGCATGCCCTTTTCATATGAGGCATTAACCGTGGCAAATGCCATGCAGATCTAACTACACGAAGAATAAAATAATACAATACCAGGCACAGTCAAATGGCGTTCAGCGTGACGAAATAGCGAGCTGGCAATTAATGGCTTCTGGTGATGTACTCCACGCACAGCACTTCAAACCTTATGTGGAAACCTTGAAACACCGCATGCCTGATCATCAAACGCAATTTTTTTTGTATGTGACAATGCGTAACAACAAGCAAAATACTCCTATGTCGTGTACATGCCAAGGAAAACAAGCAAAAATAAACATTTAAGTTAAATGCAAACTAACTGGCTCCAAGTTAATGCCACTTATTACATCTATCAATCTGCGGTTTTCCTTTAACTTTACAAATCCAGTATTAATCCGAAATGAACCCTGTGGTTTTAGTTGCGAATCACCGCTGAAAAAAAATTTTATTACTTGTGTTATAAGCACTTTTGCTGCAATTTAGTTACCGCAAACTTATTTCACCAAAAACGTATAAGGCAATTACGAATATTCAGGAATTTGCCAGGCGCGGACACAAAGGTGGAGGGGATGAATCTCTCCAGTAGTCGAAGACAGTAGATTTTGTCCCTTATGCAAAAGACAAGACACTAATACAGTTTATGGTATTCGTTAATTGCAACATGGTCCCTGCTCTACAAAACGTTCAATGCTGTACGTCCTTTCCCGCGGCCAATTGACAAACTTTTTCTTGAATGTGCATGTAGCTCTTGAGTCTAGCGGAACTGCACACCCGGAGCTGAAATGTTCCATTTCAATAAAGATACCCTTGGTGGTAAATGATTCAAGAAGACAGGGGTATAGCTGATCTTGAACAGAGACTGCCTTTCAGGCGGAGGTAGGATTTTAGCAGATGCTTGTGGTAAAAAACAAATTCTAAATAGAAACAGAGGCGTTTCAAAGTACCTATGCATGCATTTTTTGTGAAATTTCAACACAAATTTCCAATTGTGTAGACTCTAGCGCATCTAGCACAGTGGTCCTTAACCCTTCTATGGACATAATTTTTTGCAAATATTTTTTTGATACTTGCTTATTGTTTCTTAGTCAAAATAAGTAAAGAAAAAAAGCAAAATTAAAAAAAAATTTTTTTTGTTCATTCATTGTAAATTTTTATGGTACATATGTGTACCATTGTCCCTGCAGGGTAATACCTTTAGGTAATTTCAAAGCTCTTGCCAGGACGAATACAACCTACGCAGTAGCAGAAATAAAGCTTGTGAATGAAAGAGTGAACGCTGTAACGTCTTTTTAGCAAGTGTACATTAGCTGTGGAGCAGGCCCGTAACCTGGGGGGCACAGGGGGTGAGGCCCCCCTAGAAAATTTTTCCCCTTTTGGAAAAATGTGTTAGACATAATTTAAAAATATTGGACATAGTTTAGAAAATTTGGGCCCCTCTCGGGAAACTCTTCGCCCCTCCTGGTGTCCCAGGCTGGTTACAGGCCTGCTGTGAAGTGCTGCAATTATTAATTACAAGATACAGCATTTTCATACTGGCAATTACTCATGCAATTACACGCTTTTTCCATATTTTTTTCAACTAGCCAAGATCAACACAAACGCAGAATTATACTACAGCACATAAATCAAACAACTGTTGAGCAAATAGTCTTGCAGGAGGGCATAAAAGGCATAAAAAACACAAAGCACACAAAAAACAAAGCCCTAGAACACCTGAATCAAATAACTCATGTACAAATTGTCTTATTAGAGGGAGGGCGTTCAGGCGAGCTGTCATTGGTTGTGGTACAGTGCGAAGTAATTTCGTCCGTTTACATAACACAATGGCACATTGCATTCGACACACACATTATTGGTACGACTTTGCACTTTCTTTTGTGCACATAACTTGCACCGCTTTCGCGGTTTGTATTCAATTTACAAGAAATTGTTATGCAACACAATATCTGAAACCACACAGAACACAGTTTAAGATATTTATTGATATTAATATATAGTTACCACAAAATGCCATTTTTATATCAAAATTAATCACAGTACTGTATTGTAATGCCAAAGTTATTGCATACATCATGACTAGTAAGACATTATCAGATAAATGTAGACCACTGGCGACAAATCTTTCGTGTATTTGCTCAAAACTTGTTTATTTTACCATGCCTCTGACTGGTCTATTATCAATAACTGCATATGAAAGTGAACTGCACATGAAAGTGATAAACACTGTATGTGGCAAGCAGCACAAAAACTCTGAATTCATGTAAGGTCCAAAGCCAAACTCTTGAACCAGTTTTGGCAAATGGCAGTTGCTGGGTAGTGGGTAGCCTACCAGTAGCTATAGTCATTCACCAAAGGCCTGCTGATCAGCTGCTGTCTCAGTGTACCAGTGGCTATTATATCATTACCAGTGAGAAACAATATATCTCTTTTTGAGTACAGGTAGTTAGTGTCTAGAAGTATACAAAAATCTCGGTTCTGATTTTGTAATATTAACTAGACTAATACCACTACTTAGCCATTTTACCTATATCTCAAATCTCACTGCATTATCAAAGGCACTCTAACAAAGTCTACTTAGCTATAAAACTTGAGATGTAGCCTCTTACAGCAGAAGTCCAATCATTATTTGAATCATACTTTGTGCCCAACATTAACTTAGGATTTGCAGAGGAACATCTTACCACAAAGGGACAGTGGTACAAATACGTACCATCAATATTAACTTAGCAGAGGAAACATTTTACCTCAAAGGGACAATGGTAAAAATACGTACCATGACTGCAATCTGCTCCTTTTTTTCAGCAAAATGACTCAAATGATTTGAAAACTTACAGATGGCTTCTGTAAGGATAAGCAAACGTAAAATCAACAAAAAATTTAATAAAAGTGGTTTTTATGTTTCATTGCTTAACCACTTTTTCTCATGCACCTAAAAATTCAAGAAAGCGCCAATTAATGGTCACCGTGAGAGCGCCAATTAGTGCTCACTCATATCAGTGTTGCCAAATAATAAAGTTACTAAAGAATCCTTGAAAAAAATTTCAATGCATTTGGACTTGTAGCATGGTAGCTACGAGGAAAAAAGTTGTGGTACACATATGTACCATTGTCCCTAACTTTACAAACACGCCAAACCCTTACGCAGCTTTCAAACTTTTGTCGAATCCCATTTTGCCAATTGAAAGTAAAAATGGGTTACCGAAATCAGATAACCTTCGTCGAACCCCTGAAACGGGTCCGTCGAACCCTAGGGGTTCGATCGAACCCAGTTTAAGAACTACTGCTCTAGCTAAACTAAACTCTACTGCTACAAGTGACAGCTAACCGCGAAAGCAAACGTTGCAAAGACAAGTATACAAATACTTTTTGGTTGAAATACATATGTCCATAGACTTCGAGTAGCCACTTTACAGTTTGTTATAACTAGGGCAACCAAAAGTCAATAAAGTCAAAATTGTTCTGCCGTTTCTAAAGTTTATGAAACGTCCACAAAGCAAATTTCACGCTCATACCATGAGGGAATCCCAAGTTATTAGGTCAAAAAAAAGTCAAAATTTATCATAAGGTCTAACTTTTTTTGCAGCACAGTTTTTCTCTTAAATATCGATATTTTATTGAAACTACAACAACAGCTATTGATATGCTTTTGCAAGTTTATTTGCAATTCTGCAATAATAGTGGGTTTATTGCGATTTCTGACATAATAATGTTGTTTTGCCCACTACTGGACGATTGAATATTGTGTAGGATAGGCATGTTAGGCGAGAAATGTGGTCTTGCGGTACTTGGTTTGGTAAATGCTCAATCCATTATGCATATAGTATTTCAGCTTTATGATGTTCTCAGGCTTGACTCTGCTGTAGTTATTAATGTACTCATCAACATATCATCCCCGAAGTTAAACAACTAAATTTTTTTTAATTTCGAAAGCTTGGAGTGCATGAATACATTTCTGGATTAACCTCAGCACCTATGGCTGAATTATTTTGCAGTTGCAACGCAGAAAATTTATAGGTGAAAATAAAGTCAAAATTTGGAAATTATAAAGTCAAAATTTTAAGTTTAGGTCAAAAAATTGGTTGCCCTGGTTATAACCCATGACCACTGTTGTCTCGATTCGCCACTGATTTGCGTTTACTATTGACTTCTAGGTTAGAACTGACTGGAAGATTGTTTCCGATGGATCCGATTCAAGGCGACCTTGAAAAGCGTACGAATCAAACTCAATTAACCTACCGAATCCATGGCAGTTGGACCAAACAGGGTTCATCACACACTTCCACTTGTGTCCCAGTGGCAGTGTGGTGTTTTGCAAAGGCGCAGCCAGGGGGGGGCCTGAAGGGGCTCAACCCCCCCCCCCTTAGCAATGAGAATATTGATGTTTATTTCT
>JGI24159J19872_10010399_pt1 | contig 12204 bp, 5 predicted proteins | sample Ectturendosymbi4_FD_19872 | JGI IMG/M metagenome (IMG submission 19872)
ATGTCGATTTTTGCATGTGATCGTTGTCCGAATGTAACACCAAACTTTCGATGCTACAACTTCGCATAAGAAAAAGAACTGTTTTCTGACCGCTTGGCTTTGATTTTTCCTTAGTTGTTAAATAAATTCTGTGTGGTTCTTAGTGTTTTTTTGCATATTTCATGCAAAAGTTGATGAAGGTCGATAAAAATGTTTGAGCTCGCGGTGGATGGAAATTATCGTGCCAATCTTGAAAGCTTGAGTGAGAGAATGTAGGCTCTCTTGGTTGGTGCAGATTTCCGAGATGAGATCTTTATTCAGCTTATGTATAACTTTCTGTTTTTCGTTTGTTTTCCACGCTGGCAACAAAACTAATGCCTGCGTTACCCTATCCCCTTCTCACCAGAGTCGGAACTAGAAATAATTTCAGGGAGAAAGTTCGAGAAATGAGGGCCCACTGCCCCATTTGATCCCCGGTAACTCTGGTCTCACACTACACATTTGAATTATGTCAGGTAGCAGAGAGGTGTATTGGCGTTTTTTCTCCCCTTGAAAGAAAATCCTGGTTCAGCCCCAGTCTGACTGTTTCATTTCACATGAAAACTGTTCCTACTGCACAATATGTGTCACTGAAAGTGCTCAAATGAAGTGATCTTTGAAATAGTCAACATGTAAAAAAGAACAGTTTCCGTAGAAGACAGTAATGTGCTGCTTGCGGGTCATTTTTATAAAGAATGCATGACATTATGATATTTTACTGTATAAAATGGCTAAGATGGTTACCTTCTAACTGCTAACAAAGCGAAGTTTAACTCGATGGTTATTTACAAGAAAATGATGAGCAGAAAGCACTTTGTGCCAGATCTATAATGAATCAATGCACTCAACCAGTGAAAACATTTCGCTTCACCAAGCAACATCTCACGCAGGTCCGTAGCCAGGTTTTAAGGTTTGGTGGTGCGAAATACATTTTAGGGGGGTAAGATTTTTGTTTTTATTATATGTTTAAAAAAATTTTCTTGGCATAACACAATCTGGGGGATATAAAAATATTTGGGGGCACTGCCCCCGAATGCCCCCCGTGACTACGGGCCTGATCTCACGCAAGTGATTTCTGGCTGTATAGAGAACATCAAGCTTTAAACAGAAATGTGGTAAGTTGCACGTTGTGACCCTTGCCAATGCCAGGTAGCAATTTTTGTTTGTAAATCATAAATCAAATGACGTTGTAGATGAAACTGTTGGAAGCAAATCAATTTTTACGAAACACCTTTTCGTGAAGTCACAGATACCATGGTAGAATGTGTGTCGTCAAGAAGAAGTTGCGTTTTGGAATCGCAGCAGATTTTCCAGATCCTGATTGTTGGTAGCCACGTAGCAATTGTCAATTAGCTGAGCAATAGATGTAAAAGTTGGGCGTCAGCAATGATTTCATTAAATCACGTGATCACGTGCTATATGCAGGCACTATATATAACTGCAGTGCAGTTTCTCTACGCGAGCACGTCATGGCTGTTTCCTTTCTTGTGACTGACCACCAATGTGTTAATGGTGCAAGCTATGCTAAAATGATATATGGTACTTGTACAATCAGGCTATGTTTACCGTAAGTCTTCCAGCGTTGGGTTACTTTTAGGAAATGTTTAGTTTCGGATGAATAGAATTTATTTATTCATAATGTAAATCGTGGAAGCTCCACTTATCACAACTCTGCGAAACGTTGTCACGATGCTTAAAACATACACGTTCAGTGTACACCTTTTACGTTATTTATTCCCAGGTATTTGTCAACAGAGTCAATACTTTCATGAAAACAAAAAGGCTGTTTTGTCCCATTGTTCATGGCTGCCGCATAAGAGCGACTCATATTGTCTGAGGTCTTACAATAACTTCGAAAAAATGTTTAATTTAAAAAGGCCTTCCACACACAAAACGAGCCTGTCGGGTGTATCGCTGCTTTTCGGAACAGCAGCGTTAGATGACCTCAAGTAGCTGTTTAGATTTCTCTGAAAGCGAAGATACCGTGGGGCGTTTGATGGACTGAGGTTTTTCGTGACCAGTGGCGTAGCCAGCCCAAAAACTTGGGGGGGCCAAAAATTTTTGGAGGGGCAAAATATTTGATTGTAGGCGAATAACACTATTTTGTTTGGAAAAACGCCTCTCAAAGCACAAAATGGCTATATTTTCCAAAAATTTTGGGGGGCATGGCCTTTTTGGCCCCCCTCGGCTACGCCTATGTTTGTGACTTCCTTTAAGCTGCTGCTTCTGAGAGGAACATGCGTGTTGGAAAATGGATATATGAATAAAGCCTTGCAAGTCGTGCAAGCAGCAAGAATGCAAAAATTAAGCAATGGTTCGAATGAAACCATCTTTGACGTTTCAAACACAATTGCTTTTAATTCATTGAACCATGTTGAAGATGAGAAGAGTTGTTTTCGAAAAGTCCAAAAGAGTTTTATTCAGATCATTTTTTTTTCGCTTTTTATACATGTTTTGCCTGTTTCGTAAGTTTACATTGGTTAGAAATTTTCTGCTAGATTCCATAGGCGTGTGAACATAAGCAAAGTAGCTGTTGGTGAAAGCAGTCACAAATTCTCTTCTCCCGTATCATAAATACATCATAGCTAATTTAAAAACAGGGGTAACAGATCTACTGCAAAATATGGCACGGAAATAAGTTAGCAAGTTTGAAAGCTCGCACATTGGTTAAATTTTATGATTTTTCATAAATTCGTTTTCTAACCCGGTCTACCAATATTCGTTCGGTTGACTTCTAAGTTCCTGAAAATATTACGTTGTAAAACGCGTTTTGGAAACCGAGACTCGTTCAACTCACTGGATCTATACGACCATGAGAAATGCCCGTTGGAGCAGTTACGTTTTGTGACAAGCTTTGGCGTCAGCGTTAGTCATGCGCTACGTTTATAAGGAAGTTGTTGAAAATCGCGGCTTTGCCGAAGGAGGATCATTGCTTTTCGGTGCCTGGCGTGACCCTCTGAGAAAGATTGCAACCACGATTCGACGCTGTTGCTGCTGCCGCTTTGATGGTTTCGCGTAAACATGAACTAAACTTTCTAAATATTGCGTGACGTCCTGTCGAAATGAGAGACCGGAAATTGCGTCACCAAACGCTAATTGTTTTGAGCTTCGTGTTTTGTCGGGCTGCTGGAACGTAGGAAAGGTTGCATACCAGGAAGTATGTCGTTGGCTACGCAGCAGTTGGCATCTACGCGAAGCTGTCATCCTGGGTAGAACTAGTGTGGTACAGCTTCTGTACAAAGCGTGAAGTGGGAGGTTAGTTTGAAGTTTACAAGCAGAGCTCTTCAATTCAGGGTTGATCAAATGTCTTATAGTTAGAAAGAGGCAATTATAGTTAAAATAATGTTTACGCCACAAGTATTTGTACAGATTTCAGAAATATACATTTACACGTTAGCACAAGAAACGTTTGACTTTAACTGCGACTGCAGGTGCAGAGCTAAATTATGTGAAGTTTTATGTTAAACTATGTGAAGTCTTTTTTTCACATTTGATTTTCACGGCGGTTCCGGGCGCAGAGCTAATTATGTCAAATCTCTATGTCGTTGGTTGCGCATACGCAAAACTGTTTGCGCTAGCGGGAAAATATAAATTCGGGAATATATTTTGCATCTGGTAATCTTTCGAGTTTGCCACTGTAACTGGCTTATCTGGAATGTCGCAATCAAGGGTGCGACATACCAGCTACCAAAAATCGATTCTGTTCTGAACAAAAACTATAGGTCGTTCTAACAGAAAAAAAACTGAAGTCAAAAATCAGTTTTGCGTTTAAATGGAATGAAAAATTCAGTTAAAATTATGAACATGGGCGTCGGAAAAGGGCCATGGGGACCATTCCACCCTTAGATTTTGAACTTTGACAATTTCCTATTAAATTTTTATCAAAAAAGGTTATTTTCTGAGTTTCGAATGAGCAAAATTAAATTTTATCGCTTTTGTCCCGTCCGTGGAAAAATCTTTTTGGCTATCCCTGGAAAAATCTTCTATCGACCTCCTGGAAAAAGTCCTTCCAACGCCCATGATTACGAAATAATACTTTGTAAATTTAGCAAGTTAGTTCATGATCTAATGCACTGTACTTTAACCGAAAAAGCTTTTCAGCTTGACGAAGGAAGAAAAACATGCCAAAAACGCTTGTTCTAACACAAAGAATGTGATTCTTCTGAAAGCATTAGCTACTTTGACCTGTTAGCATTTTACGCAGTTTCGCTTTAACCAAGATGTTGCTTTCATGTCGAGGTGATTTCTGCTATGAAAAAAACATGTTTTGTGTTGTTTTCTTGATCTGTGCTTGGCCCCACAATGTTTGGCGCGGTAGAGGCATGTGCTGGCTGACAGTTGTAGTGGACTATGCTGCTGCGGTCATAAAAACGAAATAATCATTGGTTTGAAAAATACCATTGGCGGTTGGCTTCGGTTTTAGCAGATCCAAGAAAATCAGATTTTCGAGAATCAGAGAACACCTTGTGAAATCCCGACAACAGCACAAAACACAGACCTGGGTTTGAGCATATAGGTGTGGATCAGTGGTGTAGGTGTGCTGGCATGAAAAACGAGGTGTGGCACCAGTGACCTAAAACGAAATACGGGAACGCTCCATCCCAGGGGCAGTAGCGTAGCCAGCCCCAAAATTGGGGGGCCAAAAAAGTTTGGGGCAGACCAAAATATTTGATTTTAGGCTGAAAAACCCTATTTTGTTTGGGATACCGCCTCTCAAAGCACAAAATCACTATATGTTCTAGAAATTTGGGGAGGCCATGGTCCCCTAGGGCTCCCTGGGTACGCCTATACCCAGGGTGAGGCAAACTACTACCGCCGAAGGCTTTCATGCTGTCCACAGAGATCAAATCGTTTATTCACGTTATTGGGAGACAGAGATTTTTAACATCATTGAATTGCATTCTTGGTGATCACTGTTGAAACGTGCACACTGTGCAGTGTACACGCCGTTTTACCGTCGCATTTAATTCGTGTCATGTTGATTGCGGTTGCCAACACACAGGTTTGCGTTTTAGACTGACTTTTACTTTCTGACAAAACTTACCCAAATAAGTTTTTGAAAATTATCTTAATTGCGAAAAATTGAAGGCCAATGCCATGTTTTCAACAAACTGTGCATTGAAAGTCTCACAAGGCGATAGAATTAAAACTTATGTTTGATCCAATGACATGCATAGTAGTCAAGACCTTCATCTCCAAGACTGACAAATCTGATTCAGACTTCGAGGCTGAGATTTCGTTAAATAAAGCCGAGACGAAACTTGAGGCCTGAAAATTTGTTGGCTGGCAGCTGAAACCGCCTTGACGTCTATAGTACTTCAGAAATAACTTGTGAAAATGCCAACTTGCTACTGTGGCTGCTTCAAATATTAGTTTTTTTACATGTTACAATGCGTGAGGTANATGGACCACACTCCTCCCGGCTGCACCACTGCGTTACACCCACGCTCGCCATCACCAACATATCTGTGCGTGGATTGAGTGATTTCAAAAGTTGACGGCCCAAGATTTCTTTAAAAAATTGGTAATGGGTTTCTGGAAATCTCACAGTAGGCGCGTAACTAGATTTTTGGTAGAGAAACAAAACAGGAAATGAGTGGGCCACATTTATAAACGCAATGCAAATATTTGTACTGGAATAGAACTCGTCGGAAAATCAAGGCGAGGGACGCAAATGTCCCAAAGTGTTTACTTAAACCCCTTCGATTTTCAGGAAATTACTGCATGAAAATAGGTTATCATTACACCGAAATTTGACAAAAGTTCAAAATGTACGAAAAACATCTTTCGTAAATCCTCAAATTAGGCCAAAATTGCATGTTTCACATGAAAACATTAAACATAAAAAATGTAAATATCTACAGTTGGGGCTCCCGATACCATCGCCACTTCCTACTTGCCGACGTGCCTTACAGATCTCTGACCAGTTTTCTCAGCATACGAAGTTTAAACAAGTCGACCACGAGACTCCGGCAGCGGACAGATGGACAACCAGAGAACAATTGGCCAAACCACAAGGACAGATATGTTTCTCAAGCACATAAAATTGCAGCCCACCCAGTCTGCCATTGCCACAGTGAGGTACAAAGGCTAGAGTTGTGCTTCCCACATTTCTACGACGAGAGGCATCTTTGTCACTCAACCAAAAGCTTCCGACCTCCTTATTTAAACAAATAAGAAGCTGGTGGAACCGCCGGCAGACCGCAAATGAAGTTTCAGTATTTCTTTGCTTTGCCTTACGAAAATCTTATGGCACTCCTGGACGAACTCTGCAGCACCTTTACGTGCCTCATATTATATAAACGTCTTTAGTTTTCGCTTCATCCGGACGGGAACGCAATGCCGGAGAGTGCAATTGCAGATAAATTGCCAGTAAACTTGCAGATGCCTTTCTCCCCCAATAACAGGAGTTCTTCTTGAAATGGCAGCCTATTTTTAAATGGTTCCATTAAAAAAGGATCTTCACTTACATTTCACCCAAAGAGCAGATCAGACACTTGAGTACAGCAACCGTAAACAGAGACATTAAGAAGAGAACGCAAACATTTACTCGCAAATGCGCGGATATCATTGTAAATCACCAGCTATCGTAGACGTGGTACTCTAAAAGCTAAAACGGCAATTTATAAACGAAAGACTTGTTCTGATTCTCTACTACAATCTCCAATTACTCGTTGCATTCAAAGCCGTCGGAGGTGGACCTTTTGGAAGGTAATCGCCTTCCCTCATGACAAACGTTGATGAAAATCACGCATATATATTTGGAAATTCTTTATCAGAAATTTTTGATGTACTTGGGGTGCCAGTTTGCAGATGGTAATTTGTTGGAAGCGTTAGACTCATCTTATGTGCAAAAATTGTTTTGGATGCAAAACCGTTTCATTTTGTGCAGAATATGTGTGGTGAACGAAAAGTAGCAGTTGCAAGTAGTTTCTTCATAAAATAAAGGCCAATACAATAGAGTTAGGAATTTCATCCCGACGTTTTGGTGTACAGTATTTATATCACCATCAGTGTAGTCATAAAACGTGTAGTGATTGGACAATAATGAGTTAAAACATTTTATTTTTTCATAGTCGTTAACTCATTGTCGATTAAAATTCTGGGGAAGGTTGAGTAAAACTGGTACAATAGTTCAGAAACAAGCTTGGACAAAGAGGTAAAACTCTNGCAAAACTTCTTTGAACTCTTACAAAAATAGCCTTCCACCTGGCCATGGGCATCAGAAGAATTTTTGTCAGGGGGGACCAATAGTGGATTTTTCCAGTGTGGCCAAAAGGAGTTTTTTCAGGGGGACAACTGTGGTGAAATTTCATTTTACCAACTCCAAAACCATAAAGAGAAAAACATTTTTCTGCTAAAATTTTATAGCAAAACATCAAATTTCATAATCCGAGGGAGCCTTGGTTTCCCACCATCATGCCTATGCACCGGGCTATACTATCACAATATACATAAAACCTGGAGTGTCGTTTCTAATAGAACACCCAAGGCCATGACGACGTACAGAGCAGATCTAACGCTGTGGCCTAGGTTGAGATAGGAAAGTTGATTCCGAGCCTGTCATCCTTATTCAAGTCGAACAACGCTTTCGGCAAGTCTTCTCTTGCTTTGTAAAATAGGAGAGGAAGCTTGTAAAACAACACACAATAAGCATGAAAAGTGAATAAACAGAGCTACGATAAGTCACGTAAGGATAACTGCTGTTCCAGTATTTGTTGGGTAAGCCAAGCATTACGGAAACACGGATTTGCGGTTCGGTGCTTTCGTTTTAGCTTGGTTGCATCACTGTAATCGCGTGTACTGTATTAAGATCGCTACCCGAATGAACGCTGTATTTACTGCATAACAATTTATGACGGAAGAGTCTCTGCTAAGATAACGCTACTTCACGTGATATGACTGTTAAGATTTTCGTGTAGCTGTTTGCATTCGAGGTCGTCACTTGATATTTTTGTGCCATGTAGTCAACGTCCTGGCAGTCTATTTTTATTACACGTGACCACTAACAATAGCTTTTGCAGTACCTTTGTTTTGTGCATGTACTTTTGTCATGTAATTTTGAAACTGCCATAAGGTCAATACGTCATAAAAATCATTATGACGCGCTTAGCACTATTTTACCAGGCGTATGCTAAAAATTGGCCTCCAACTTTCAAAACAAAAAATTCGCCGCCCGCCAGGCAAATTTGCCCCCTGTGGGGGAAGCTTCCGCTTCCGCAAATACGACTTTCCCACGGAAATATCAGTGAAAAAAGACAACAAAAGCAGGGGAAAAATAAGGTGATCATTTTGGTGCAATTTCCTCCCAACTGATCTGCAGTCTCTTTTCCAAAATAGAACCCCTAAAAATTTTTTGCTTTCACTAAGGTTTTAACCAATTTTGGCAAAATCGTTTTACCGACTTCTCTTTCCCAACACCACCAGCAGGCAGGTCTAGATCTGCCATTGAACTGAGGATAATGGTTTGTTCAGGGAAGGGAAAAAAAAAACAACTTTGGTTGAACGTTTGCTACAGCTCACCAAGTGATATCGTAACCTCATTTACATCCAATCATCTGCCTAGAGAAACATTCAATTTCTTCTGAAAAAGATTCAAAGTGTGGTCAGCAGGGATGTAGTGCTAACAGAAAAGGTGTGGGAATGCATAAAAAATAGCCATTTTGAAACAGCTTCCAACTCATGATAAGGAAAAACGTGAAAAAGGTGTGGGAACGCCGTTCCCACGCGTTCCCGGCCCACTACACCCCTGGTGGTTAGACAAGACAAACTTTTTCGGTGCTAATGATCCTCAAATTAGGCCTTGCATAGCATGGTCTTCACCATAAAAATATCTGCATTTCCGTGTCTATGATTTCTGAAAGATATCGAAATCAAGGCTAGACAACATTACTCAACTTTTGTTGATAAATTGAAAGGTTCGCGTTCATTTAAAATTCAAGCCCAGTACTTTGATTTTAATGTTTGTTAAACACAACAAACTGAGTCTTTCACTGGACGGTAGTTGTTTCGAGTAATTAGTCCCTTGCTTCGTAAAAATGCCAAAAGTAGGTTTTATAAAATACGACTCAACACGAAATAGTTTAAATCTGGTAACAACCCACTTATTTACATTCAAGTGAAAACGTCGATACAAATCATTATATACGCGCAAGGCTGGTGTTACGTGATTGGGTTCCCCAAGCATGGACTTTGGAGCACCCAATATGCAATATATTGCATTTAATACATAATATTTACATACACAAAAATGTCAATTCATTTTAACAAATGTTTATAAAAGCATGTTTCTGCAGCATCAACATAACATGCAAAGCATACAGACGTTAGCACATGCTATATTTCAAGCTAGGAAAATGACTTTTACAAGTTTTCAAAGATGCAAATGTTTTTGTCAACTCAGTCACATCTAATATTTTTGCAGTTTCACTTTAAATAGATATCATTGCAAGATTTGCTAATCTTTCATCAGTCATAGCTGATCTGTGAAATATTTTGATTAACTTCAACTTGCTCAAGCTTTGTTGAACAGCATTGCGTACAGCAGTGATCGGCAAACTTTCGTTATGATGGCCCCAAGCCCCCTTCAGTCGTAATTAACCCCCTTGCTTATTTTTGAAAGCCCAATTTCAAACTTATGTTGTATTCAGTATCTGTAACATAACAATGCTATGTTAATGTCATAAACCCTACAATGACAACATCAATGCCTTGTTAAGGTCAAATAGCCAATGTTCTATAGTTGTTGTAGTAGCCTATCTTTTATCCCACGCAACCGACACAGCATTTTAACTCTTACATACCACACGGCCCACAACAATAAGTGTTGCGCCACCCAATAAAAAGTGCTGAACAGCCCGCAATTGGGCCGAGGCCCATAGTTTGCCAACCACTGGCGTAGGCCTGCAGTGTTATTGGTTAAATACCTGGATTTCTCATTGGTGTAAAGTGTTGAGTTTTCATTGGACAAGTCTGAGGCAAATTACACAGGATATTACAGGCGCGGGCTACGAATACGATTTTACATGATTGTATACCTTGGAAACTGGCTATTCTATTCCGGCTATTCTTCTGGCTATACTTGTACAGTGAGAGAATACAACACAGGTCTACAACAGTAGGGGTGCAAGGGTGAGAACTTTCCCCCTTGCAACCTAAATGTAAAAACCGAGCCCCGATTTAGTTCCTATTTCGGTTTTAAGATTCTTTTGGTTTTCAGTAGGTTGTTGTTTTTTTGCGTTTTTCGGAAGTTTTTTGGACTGTTTTCCAGTGATTTAGGTTTCAGTATAGAAACCCACATCCGGATACACTTTCATTTCTCATTTTATTTTTCTTATTTTATTCGGAGTGTTGACAAGTGAGCCCCCGACGGTGGCCAATGGGCCTCCTTCAGCTACGTTTCTCACCCTGGCTGAAACTTCTAGTTATTCGCTGGTCTACAACTTAAATTTCCTGAATAATGCCTTACTAGACTGTACTAAAAATGCTTACAATCAATGTGGATTCAGCAACGCTATCTTCACAACTTCTAGCTTAACAAGGCAAATGCTGGCAACGAAGCTATTCACAACGCATTTCGGAATGGTTGGTTTAGATAACAGGAACCCATGGGTCGTGAGAAGATCAATTTATTTGACGTATTAGATAAATATGAATATTGAAAGCGGAAATGTGTGAAATCAGTTCTTGGTGTGTTCAGTTCTGGTGTGTCTGTATGCCGTAACAAAGGTGCTCAGTCAGATTTAGGGACCCCTTTTCACCAGGGGCTGGGCGGTACAGGGGGCCCTTCCTTCGGGTTTGTACACGCGCAATACGGCCATCAAATGTGTGCAAACGCGGAAGTACCTGGTACTGCACTATCAATAACTTAAAAATCAGCCCTCACAACGTTTCCTTCTTCGTTTTTTGAGCTAGTTGTGCTAACCACTGCTTGGCCGCACTAGATCTCAGGGCAGATGTTGAGCAGCCATTTGATTGCCTCATCGTCCAGAACCGTCAGGTCATGCAATCCATGGGGAGGTCGATGGATTGGACATTGGAGGACAACATGGCCGACAGTTTGTTCTTCTGCGCCACACTCACAGGCCGCAGAGGAGGCCGTACCCCATTTGTACAAGCAGGAGCAGAAACGTTCGACACCGGTGCGGAGGCGGTTAAGCCGGACCCAGGCTCTTCTTGGGAGGCTCATTCCGGGGGGTGGTTGCCGGTGTCGGGGATGCAAATGCGGAGTCTTGTGGGGTTGTCCGCCTACTCCGCATTCCATTGCTGATCCGCCCAGTGCGCCGCACGCATGTTGCTGTTGTCAGATGAACTGATGAGTTGTTGTGCGGCGAGTACAAATGGGTGTCTCGATTTGAGGTGCCGTGCGTTTGCACTCGATGGACGGGTGAGCGCTGAGTGGAGCAGATGTCCAGGCTCCATGGCATGGCGTCCTAGAGACAGTGTGGCTCGATTGCGACGAAGCTCAGCAGGTTGGATGCCTGCGAGGATTGGAAGGTTTGTCGGCCGGTGTAGGACGCGGGCATCCAGTCACAGTTCGCAAGGCGTCGTTGATGGCGGGGTCGATGAGGCAGGTATGAGCACTGCGGCACCAGACAGGCGCGCAGTCCTCCATAGTTGAATGCACCAGTACTAAGGTGCCTATTCGCAGCGTTTTTGCTCCAGCACCCCAACCGGAGCCAGCAAACCGCCTCAGGAGCGCGACGCGTGATGTCAGCTTCTTGCGAAGTGACTCAAGGTGTCGGCGATACGTGAGCGACCTGTCCAACGTTGCTCCGAGGTATTTAGGCTCGGAGCAGAAAGGCAGGATTTCGTTGTTGTATTAGACTTTAAGCTCACGTTTAGCCTCCTTGTTGTTGAGATGGAAGGCTGCCGACACCGTGTTTGTAGTGCTCAGCTTTACCTTCCAAGTCTGGAGGTATTCATCTACAGCTGCCATGTCCTTGGTCAGCACCCCTTCNACTGCCTGCCAATCTCCATCAGCNTGCATGATTGCTAGATCGTCAGCATATGCATACTTTCTGGAGACTGTGTTTGGCAGGTCAGAGATGTAGATGTTGAAGAGAAGGGGCGCCAGGACAAATCCCTGTGGGACGCCGTTCTTGAAACGTCGTAACGTGCTTCTTTTGCCATTTCCCGTGGTAAGGGTGAAGCTGCGATTGCTTCCATCTCCATGGATCATACGGA
>JGI24159J19872_10010400_pt1 | contig 12204 bp, 9 predicted proteins | sample Ectturendosymbi4_FD_19872 | JGI IMG/M metagenome (IMG submission 19872)
AGTGATGAACAAATGCATGTGATCGCGTCTACTTGCATTTTGAAACAAACCAAATTGGCCTGTTAGCGATGGCCTGCAAAATGTGACGAAGCAGGCATATCTTTTGGAGACCGTGAATCTACCATATGAAATCTCCACTTCTCTTACATGTTCAAGATTCAGTGGATTTGTATGATGATAAAGCTGATTTAATCATTGCGTTTGCACCTTGTGATGACTTGCATTCCATTTATTAATTAGGTTTTGTTTTTGTTACTGTATTTGCTTGATCTTCTTCGAAGCTAAATATTTGTCGTCCGCTATGAAATTTACAAATGAAATATTTTGGGTGTGCTTTGGTTTCAGCACGATGTAGTTAATCATATTTTCCTACATTATTTCCAAATAGATGTGGCGCATTGTATTTTTGTTGATTATGTCATATTTTCGTTCATTATTTCTCATGATTTCGGAATTAAACATGCGAAGCAATATTTGAAGAAATTTGTTTTTTCCTCAGATTTTGCGAACAGCTGTTTGTCAATTTTTTTTATGCAGCAGATGTCCTATTTTTAGTGCAGGCATGATTTTCTGTAAAGTTGAGGCAATGTTTTAATAAATGGTTAAATCCTTTGCAGACCATTGTGAATCCACTTTATCAAATAGAATTGAATTCAATGAGTGAATTGCAATAGATTGCTTTTCATTCAATACAAACAATATCCCGGCACCTGGAAACCAGCAGCACGTACTAACCGAGCAAACCCCTTGTCTCGTTTTGCATTGTTCCGGTGTCGCCAGTGAATTGCAGGCTAAGAAGAAAATTGGTCGCTGATATGGAGATTGACTGTGAAGATGGAAACGTTGCCTGGTAAGTTCCATTTGCATAAGTAAAGCTGACTTCTTTCACTGTGGTTTCAACTAAATTTCAAAAAAATATTTTAGATTTGCATCATGAAGTTTCAAAATCAACATCTCGCGGAAGACCCGTCAATCACGTTCTTACCATCCGTTATGTTTGAGATTAGTTTACCGTCAACTATGACGAGCATGCCACTTCCGTCTGGACTCTGAAAATCCACTTCAAATTGCACCTGAAGCAAAGTTGGTCGGTCAGTTCCTTCAAGCATTTCATGTCACGGTTAGGTGTAAAATAGCGTTTCTAATCAGGATCTGATTAACCAATTGTACATATACTACACGCAACTCACTGTTCCAGACTGATTAGCGGCAAGATCCTTTGCAGCAAACGCAACAAACACTGTGGCATCAGAAGCACTTCCGTCATCCTTTATAGCCTTTTGAGTACGAGCTTGAAGCGAGAAAATTCTGGGAGCATACACCATGTGATATTCACCCAAGCCATTGAATGAATAAAGTACTCCATCGCTCGTGGTGATGTGAGGGTCGCCAAAGTTAAACGCTGTACATTGTTTACAATGTTTTTATGTCTAATTTACTCAATGGCAATAAACATTGGCTTTCTGCATCGATTGTAATGCAATTACTATTCATAGTTTTGAAAAAAGCCAAAATCTTCTGTAGGATGATTGCCGAGAAAGCAAACAAAGCTGCCTTCATGCTGCTAATACCCAATGAATTCGAAAATTTACAAAAAAGTCACTTCCAAAATTTGAACTTAAAAGAATAGTTGCATTTGTGATTTTAACCACATTCTGCCATGATCGTACTTGGCTGTCTCCGCACATATCCTTCGCAGGTCGCTGCTGGTCGCATTTGTCTGTACAAGTCACAGAAATCTTCTGATTGACTTTCAACGCAGCACAGCCTTCTTGGGACTAGATCATTTTCTGCAAATGATATTAGAATGCTTGTTGATCTGTGAAGCACGTTAGTTGTAAACTGAATTTAGATATTTCTTTTCATTTTCATATTGGTTTGGAAATCAGTTGGAAACAGACTAACGCACTAGGTTCTAGACTCAATGTTGCATATTTAATTGGCAAAATATTTGCGAAACATCACAATTCAACGCCACGGCATTTCAGTTCAAAGTCGTTGAGATTACAGTTCTTTGGCAACTTTTCTAGATCCTGGGTTCTAATGGGTGCGTGAAAGGTACGCAGTAGGAACGCGAGCATGGCAGCGACGCATTACTGAAAAACAGGGTATTGGCATAAAAACAGTTCTGTTTTTTTGTGAAAGCTTATCTTTTGTTCGAAACAGATTGCGATATATGTTTTTAAAAATTGATAATTATTCAAGCACGACCATGAATTTTTGCACGACGTGACAATGTACACGTTAGATTTACCAAGCGACTGATTGTACTGCAAGTCGAAGGTATCAGGATCCCGTTGAAAAATCCATGACCATCCTGGATTTCGCTGAACCACTGGTATTTGGAATCTCTCGTACCGACTGCCAAACTCTCCCTCAATCAGAGGTCCCCAACTCCACCATCCCCACCACCAAGACCACAGGTTCTGTCTCGACGCATAGCAGCATCTTGGTGTTGACCTGCCGCTGACTTGAACTCGGAATTGGTAGCAATTCCATCTTGCTGCAAGTTCCAATATTGAGTTGAATGTTGCAAACATTAAATTTCATACAAAAAAGATAAGTAATGCCTTATATCGCGAGACTTCCACCGCAAACAAAGTTCATTGTTTTAACCGATAGGCAAAGCATATCGACTTGTACGAAAAACGTTTTCAAACATCAAATATCAAACACATCCTATATGCTTCAAATATCAGGTTGTATCGTGAAAACGATTAAATTGTACTTTAATTTAAACCTCTTACATTTTTTGTGTTCATTCATTACTGAAATATTATCTTTTAAAATTAAAACTTTCTGAACGTTTATGGACATATAAAAAAGACACATGCATCTCTCACTTGTTTCCAACTTCTGAATAAATGCAATGAAGAGAAAGTTTGAAATTTACTTCCGTGATGAGGAAACGTTATCTAAAATCACCACTTTCACAGAAGAATTGCAGATATATTTGTTGTATGGAAAGTCCATATGCAGCAACGACTTATTTAAAATACAAACTTTTGTTTTCATCGATTATCTCACCTTGATCGTAACTCCATTCTGTTGTATCTGCAGACCGGTAATAGCTTGGATAGTATTGGGAGTAGCGATTCGAGAGCCAAAGCCAGTAGTCCACTGATATTGTGAACCTCCTGTCGATGAGAGCTTGCAAGCGAGTGCAAGGACAAGGCTCACTTCCAGGAGACCATGGGTTCTGGATTTCTTTCTTGTACCAGGCAGCGCATCTTGCCCGAGCAGAAGCAACGCTGCCCTGTGTGTTACTTGAAACGTGGTAATAATACTGACCTTTCAATCCACCTGTGACAAAAGTTGAAACGTGCGTCGTTAAACGATTGTCTGATATTGAATGTACACAAATCAACCTACACTGCCGCGATGTCGTTTCAAAATGAGTACAGCGACGCAAGACCGAAAAACTACATTTATTTCATTTGCAGAAAAACACCCATCTTCTCTGGTAAGAGAAATCAAAACCTTTAAAATATGTAATGTTTACGTTCGGAGAAAAAATAACAAGGTCACCGGCATTCTGTTCCCGTTTGTCTGGTCTGTAATCTCCTTGGACCTCTGTATAGCCTACGTCAACTCCGTTTGTGTAGCCAATCAGCGCTATGTTGCTGCCCGAGTATCTTTTCTTTGTGTCGAAAAGCATTGCGTCTTCTTTGTAGAAGAACACGATATAGGTGTCAGAAAAATCAGTTGCAATGACTGCTTGGAAGGTGCTAGGCTATAAAAAAAAGTTAGAAAAGTGAAATTTTGAAGATACAAGAAAACGCAATTCAATATTTCCACCGAACAAATACCACAACCCAGCATCCTCCATGACACCAACAAGCATTGTTTAACACCAAAAGTAACTTCAATGAGATGAATAAATGTTTTGACGGAAAACCGACATACTGTTCTCAAATCATAACACTTCGAAACATCTGATGCTGTTTTTGGTAACAGTGCTTTCAGTTTTACAGTTGCTGTAAACCATGCACTTGGAAACAGACATAACAGAAAAGCACCCACGCATCCTCTGTTGTAAAATTCATAATACATGACAACTTCACTCCAAGTTGCTTTTAATACAAATTGAGGCTGGAAGCTTGATGTGTTTGCAACAGTGTTGATTTTATTGGCCAGTGTTTCCAGAATTGCTTCGCTTTGATTGCTGAGTGTTTGCGAAGTTTTGTCATAAACCTGTGAAAATCAGAATGATCAGCATTGGCTGGTTTAGAGTGGAACGTATTCTAGTTGGATTGTTGCAAGTACCAAACACGTGTTTCGTGTGCAAGGGTTAATTCCCTAACTTTGAATGTGCAAATTCTAATAAAACTACGGTCAGATAAAATCCTGAAATATCCAAACAAGAATCGATTTTAATGACATTCAAAAGGCAATTTAAGAATCTTGTGAGATGAAAAATAAGAACTGCCAAAAAATTGACAAGTATTTCTTTCCATCACGCCACAAAATTTACAGTGTACAATCACCACAAACAAAATGTTTGCCTATCAAGTTTTTGCAGTAAAAATAAATGAGAATAAAGACTTCCACCATTTTCAATAACGCGAATTCTGCAAATTATCAATAAAAATATATGTCTTTTTCGAATTTTTTAGAGATTTATGCAAATCTTTGTCTTCGTCAAAAAATATTTTTGCACTTTTATACCTAATGGTTCAGAACAATTATATATCAATATGTTTAGGACACCATATTGGTGTTTTTTCTGCCATATTTTTGTGTTTTTTTGTTCTCATTGGGTGCAAATTAGTTGCCATAGTAAATGATTATCAGTGCTTATGCTTTATGCCAGACATTTTCTCTTTTCAAACCGTCTCTGCAAAACATAAGGAACCTGGTAATAGACACGGCCATCATTTCCGTAACTAGGGTGAAAATCATCCCAAAATGGTGCAATTAGAGGTAATCCAAGCTTTCCAAAACCATTCCTGGTCGGTCGATTAAGGTAGGGAATACTCCAATGCAACGAACCCAACGAGATGACACCGTTAGAAAGTACATTCATTGTAGTAAATGTTCTACTTCCGATTTGCACGCCATTCGGCACCCTGTAAAGTAAAAAATTATTGAAAATTGATCCAAGAAAAGAAAAGAATGGTAACATTGAACTCGCTTTGCAAGTGAATTCAGGGCCATCACCTCCTTGAACCACCTATTTTCACAACAGTGCTATCCGGCGCACATTCATCAAATGAATTTTAAGTGTTTTTTAGGAGATATTAGCAAAAATGTTGCACCAAGCTGTGATCACGCCATAATCAGATACGTGAAAATTTTGCTTATTTTGCATTTCGATCAAGGCCATGCATACTCATTTGATTTGTCAACGTGTAGCATTTCATGTGTGCAGGAAAAAAAGCAGAATAAAATCAAAAGCTGCCTGTGGCATTTAGAATATTTGGTTCTAATAAACGCGTTGAAAACGTATCTGTACAATTTAGTTGCTACATTTTTTAAAAGTTTTGGTTATGCAATATTTGTATTTATCTGAAGGTTTACGTAAGTGTAGATTTTATGCACAACAATTAAATTTTGTGAAAAGTAAGCCGATTTATTAAAACAATGACATAGCGTCTATCTCAATTTCAAACATTTAATCTTTTATCTCTAAAGATGTTGCTCTTAATGCAACGTTTCTGAGGGCCGTATTGCCATTTTTAGCAACCAATGAAAAAATCACAATCTGTTCAGTGTTTCTCTGAATGAATGCTACATTGTTAACAGCAGAAAAGAATTATTTCGAAATTCAATCGCATTAATTGCTCGTTGCTGTACATAATGCACCTCATCAATGAAAGCTGATATTTCTTTGACATGCAACGAAACTTTTTTCAAAATAAATCGTTCGAGCTGATTACTTTGTTAGGTCATCAAGAATCATATCATGATTTAGGAAATATGACAGGGATTGAAAGTTGTACTTACGAAATAGGAGGTGACGCTATGTTGTCAGCAACCAAAAGAAGGTCGTCGTTTGCGGAAGGTCCGTATGGAAGAAGTCTTATCTCATAACATTTAACTTTTCCGTCTCCTCTGAAAGACATAAAATGTTGTGGACCTTTCACGAAATACATATTGGTATTTAACATTTAGGGTTGTTTGACAATTTCGTACCTTTGCGACTAACGCCACAAAAACTTTGAAAAAAGAATGTAACGGTGTAAGGAACCAAAAAGGAAACCAACATCAAGCAATGCACATACACGACCGCCACAGCAAGCAAGTGAGAAAAATTGCACTGAATCTCAAGAAAGTCATAGTCTACAAGGGACAACTCGTACGTCGAAGAAAAGAACCTGTTTTCACCATTAACTGTTGCATACAACTGAAAAGAAGTAAATTTCATGAATGCATAAAACTGATTTAAAAATCAGCTTATTTTGGAACAATTTTCACAAAACATAGTGAACTTTGTAGCAAGCGTCTATTTTGTTAATGATAGTTTCCAAAAAAGGAAAGTGTTGAAGGATCTACGCCAGATAGCAACAATTCTCGATTCAAAAAACATTTAAGAAATGTTCTAAGATATCATAATTTCTTGGGTTAGGCTTTTCTGTAAGCGTTGTTTCTCATGGAAACATGTTTTTCGAAGTGAAATTCAAGACGAAATCTCTGTACTTCAAATGCAGCCTAGCTGGTAGGAACTCTCCTCTGTGATGAAAATCCTTCGTTGATGACAGAAAAAACTCAAAGTGGACTATGACGTAAAGCTTATCGAAGAAATGTCATTTGAAAGCTAATACGGTAGCCAATTGCATTTCCAAACTGATATTAATGATTAAGTCTGCAATAAGGAATGAAACAAAATGTTAAGAGAGATTTTCGGAAAAGACGTTGTTCTGAAACCACATAATAATGTTCGAAACAACTAATACATCAACAATGAACGCAATATCCCTTGGAAAAGTAAATAGAGAAGAGATAAATTTGATCAGTTGCCTATCTGCATTGCTTTCAGTTAGGGGTTCTCAACCTTTTCAAGCATGTAGCACACTTAACAAACAAACAGAGGGTCCATGGCCCACCACCGACTATGCAACTTCTCCAATGCGACAAATGTTGTACATGTAGGCTACAGAGTAGAAACAAAAACAACCAAAAATGGTGTCTAATAACTAGGGCCATTTTTTCTGACCTGAAAAACTTGATAAATATGACTTTATTTTTCAGAAAGTATGACTTGAAATGACAATGACTAAGCAGGAACATACAACTACTGGGCAAAGAAGCATTACAAACAAAAATAGGCATAAGTGATGGTGGACCCATGGTTTGTTGAAGCTCCACTAAACCAAACAGCCCAAAACATGAGCAAAATATATAGTTTGATTTGAAGGAAGTTGAAAACATGCATGTAAATTGGTTTACTTTTTTGGGGCTGCAAGAACATGCATTTTAGGCAGTGCATTACATTTCGTCCAAATAAGTTATTTCACCTACGTCTTTGCCAACCTTTGCAGGGTTCCCAAGTGGGTTCATTTTGCAGGATACAGCTTAGACCAGGGGTCACCAACCTTTTTGAAACTGCGAGCTACTTCTTGTGTACCGATTACTGCGAAGCGCTGCGAGTTTGATATAGACTTCTAAAATAAAAATTTTGCTCAAATTACCTTCAACTATTTTAGTATTGATATTTGTTAATGTGAAGGCATTGATCATGCAATTTTAGAACTATCCCGCGTGCGACCATATTAATTTTAGAACTAGCCCGCTTGCGACCTACATGGTGCTTGGGGGCCACCTGGTGCCCGTGGACACCATGGTGGTGACCCCTGGCTTAGACCTAGGGATACAGTAGTTTCACTTGACATTTTGAGATTGTTTAAACCCCTTGGTTTCAAGTTGAAAATATGCAAAATATGGCTTTATGATGACTCAACATGGAAAATATCACTTAATAACTTTCGTTTGAGATTTCATAAGGGTGTGATTTTTTCAAAAATTCGTTTCGTGGCTTCCTGAAGCACAGAAAAAATATGACTTTTATGACTTTAAATGGCCCTTCTAACAACACAACGTGTGCTACAATTACTGCGAAGGCTGAGCCTGTTTCAGATATTCGAGGGCCATTTTATGATAAGGCGCAGATCAAGTCATCTTCCACATTAAGCCTGTTTTAGATATCGTTTTAATGGCAATAAAAGCAGGCTCTCTGCCTTAAACTGCTTTCAGTAACTTCATATAGTTTATAATAATGATGCCAGGTTATTTTGCAAACACAATCTCAAACTAGGTAATTTAACCAAAAATCAAGCCCAAAATGCATTTGGCAGGAAAATTGAACAAAAACAAAAAGCAAGCAGGAAAACTAAAAACAAAAGCCGTGAGACAAATCCGAAAAACAAGCCCAAAATGAGCAAATTTATGCAAAGGCACGCCCAAATTGCGTTTTGCGGTAAATTTTAAAACAGCAAAAGGGCCATAAAATTCGAAAAAAGTAATTTACAGAACAATATCTGCAAAAAACAAGCCCAAAAACAAACAACTTTCAGCAAAAACAAGCAATCCGCAAGTTTTCAAAACAACTCGCAAGTCCGCAAAAAAAAATCCCAGACCACCTTCGCGAAGAAAACCGCAAGGTTGACAGCACTGGTGCACAACGTGGCAGGCTTAATGGAAATTTCCATGTTGCAATAATTTCTAACACATAATGACGTTTGCAGTTCAGGAGCTACCTACGTTTTCGATTAAAAGGTTCCTCTTGCAAAATTTACTCAATTCCATTAACAGGCCGTGGCCCGCCAAACATTCCTCCGTGGCCCACAGGTTGAGAAACCCTGCTTTAAGTGCTTCATAAAAGGTCAAACCACGAGTGCACACAAAACCTGGTTTCTAAATGTAGGTCCATGCAGCTCTACAGAAAAGCATTGAGTCCTCTGCAGTAACAGGACAAATTATGACCAACCACCACTGCACAAAAAAACAAATACATGCATACACCAAAGGCATTCTCTTCTAGCTGGATGCGTTTTGGCGAAATGCATTTAATGTTTATGCCGTACCTGTAGCCCTCCTGGCATTGGCAATTGTACCCTCCTTCAGTGTTGACGCAAGTGGAATTGCTTCTGCAATTGTAAAAATTTGTTGCACATTCATCCACGTCCACCTCGCAATTGCGTCCTGTTTCGAAAAGGAGGTGTGAAACTTCACAAAAAATGATCAGCTGAGGCAAAAGACAGAGGCAATGGGCTATCAATCCAACCTCTTTTCGTAAAAGAGGGTTGATATACGTAGCACCTCCTTCGATTTTTATCTTGCCACCCAGATCAACAGTATCCCCACCATTGAACCGGGCCAGTGCTGGCCGGCCATATTGCCGGGCTGACAAACGTAGGCTTTGATCCGGGAATGTACCGACTGCCAACAGTCGAATGACGTCACCTGCCTGACAGTTGGCTCGGCGCTGACAGGAGGTGGGGGTCCCGGCATTCGGGTATAATCGGTGAGTTAGGTAAGTGTAAAACAAAAAGTGTTTTTTTACTTGTTTCTGGAAAAATTTGTCTGCATCGAGCGAATTTGATCAGGGCGGACCTAAAGAGTGACTTATGGAACTTTCTGCTCGCAGTTATGCATTTCAAATAAAATGCGCTGCTGCCAAATTTGAAGCAGAAATTAAAAAAATATTTTAGCAACGTTGTTTGTGTTTTCCTATCAATTGGTCTTAGTACTGACTGCAGTATTTTGATAGAAAACACGCACAGGCGATACACCAGTGCTTGCTTGCATATAATGGGGGCAACCATGCGCTTTTCGAATTGGCGTTTCCGAAATCGTGATTGTTTCTAGTATAAAGTACTGATATTTAACTGTCACAATTCATCTACAATAATAAAGCGTCCTTCACTCTGTTACCACGTTATTTTTCACCTTCATACGTGTAGGAATAAATGTTTTGGTGCTTGTAAACCATTTGCATTATGAATAAGCATTTCAGGACTTGTGAATTTTTCACTGTGCTCGTTACGTTGCTTGTATCGAGAGTTTTGTTTATGTGTGCTCTGGATGGACTGAATCGTAATTGGACATACTTCTGTGCGCGTAGTGAGAGCTGGTCCTCCCGCTGTGAAACTTAAAAAGGAAAAATTTCGCGAACAGCAGGCGCGTGCGCAGTGTTGTTTTGAGCTGGAATGGCGACAAGATTAAACGAAAACGTGCGCGGATCGCAGGCTCATGCGCAGTGTTTTTCTGAGCTTGAATGGAGGTAGGATATAATTATCTCATTCAAAGCTTCATAGACAAGTCGATGAACAAGCTGAATGTGTTGAACAAATGAAGAATGGAATAGACGCAATAAAGCATAGTTTCCTTAAAACAAAGCATGTGACTGAGTGGTTACTTGAACCTGCCTCCACAGATGAGCAATTGGAGAAAATCATAGATGGTGTACAGGTGAGATGCAACTGTCAAAGTCAGTTTTGTAGTAGGTTTGCCAGTAGACTTATGTTGCACGGCAGTCTATAAATCATCTAATTTGCGTTTTCCTTGTATTCTTAAGGGGAGCAATAAATTTTTGTGATACCACCATCTACAGTACATGTTTGCATGGTTATTTTGATTTTACTATTTTTGGGTATTGTTCTTGCAAAACGCTTGTTGAAGATTCATGTAAACATTGATGAAAACAGTAAAAGTTTACTGCTTTTGTCAGGACTATCCCATGGTTGCTGCTCGATTGGAAGGTTACAATTTGCGAAACACCGTTTGGAAGTTAAGCAACTTTTAATGACGAAAAAAGTTGCTCTGCAGTATTCTTGGAGCGGACTTGGGCTCAACCGACAGCGCAAGAAGAAGGCTCTACGAAATCACCGCTTGGTGGTTCTTTTAGAAAGTAAGTGCCGCATGGAGCTCAGTATTGTTTTAACTTGTTGTTTTTCCATTTTGGAAAAAGTACTTAGAAAACTTTACTGCATGTAGAGAAAATGCGTTTCCAGACGGCAAACTGATAAATGATTGGTGGGGGAGGCGAAAATAGTAATGCAACTATTTTGAGGTTTTCAAAACTGTTAAATAGTTTTTTTCTGCGATTGAGCAAACCGTTAGCACATTTGTTTGCAATAAGCACTAAAGAAATTCTAGCCTGCGTAAATTTACGTGGGTTCAGATAAAGAATTTTCGATCACGAACAAGTTGAGAGACAGTTGTGCAATTGAAAAAGTGGCGACAACGGTTGTTCGGAGTCAACGCGCGAACTAGTTCACAGCAGATTTGTTTTGAAGGACTGGCCTGTTGTTTATTGTGATGGCTTGTATGCGGAACTCGGCATAAATACTTCGACACACAGCGCTTGCCAAAAAAAATGTTTTGTACCATGGCAAAGGTGTAGTGCGCAACAGACCTTGCATTTAAGCGGTTAGAGGCAACCTGTTGGTCGTGCACATCTCAACAAGTGTCCACTGTCCAACCCACTTGTCTTGGAATTGCGGTAGATAATAATTTCTGGCTTAGAAGCAAGTCTGTTTCTGACGACAACCACTAATTCGGATGACCTATACACGCTCTTTTCCGAAAAGGAGGTCCGGGAGTGTGGACATTTCGCTTTAGCATAAATTTATTTTTGAAGACAAGTAAGTGCTTGAGCAATGTGCTCCGCGCTGCCTAAAAACCATCCTCACTAGTCAGATATGAAACGGCCCATTAGTGAAAAATTGTTTTGTTTTCGAGAGCATGTAACTACTACAGCTTCGTGCTCTGCGCTGCTTCGCAAACATTCCCACTAGCACTTTTCGCACTTGGGAGGTTTCAAACGGCCCTTTAGTGCAAAACCTTTGTGAACCATGGAACAGGATTGCAAAGAATAGCTCCCATTGTGAGAACAAGCAATCATCCATTTATCGCGGCGTGTTATCTTTTCGCTTTCTGCGAACAACAAAGATCAACAGAGAACTACAGAGATTGCTGCCAAGAATCACTAGCATTGCGCCCTTGCCGCTTGTGCTTTTCCATTGCAACAACACCATGCACCTGAACATGCGTGCATAAATTTTTGGCAAATCTCAAACCATAATTTTTGTTCCTATTATGTATGGTTTTCCCTCCAGAGCCTTTGTAAAAGAACGCCTTGCCTTCTCAAAAGTCAGCGCGAAAACCATACCGGCGGCCAAGCGCCAGACAGCAAGCACGAACATAGCGTGAACCGGCGGGTGACGGTCGGCTCGCTTCAAAGCTTGTTAGCGCAATTACCGG
>JGI24159J19872_10010401_pt1 | contig 12203 bp, 6 predicted proteins | sample Ectturendosymbi4_FD_19872 | JGI IMG/M metagenome (IMG submission 19872)
AAAGAGATCCTTTCTCAGCAAAGAATCAGACACTTTAAGATCTTACAGAGTATATATTTCGCCTACGATGTAGGCATCATCAGCTCTTATTCTTTAGCTGGGGGTACACGTATCCCTTGGGGGTACGAAGAACCAAAACAGGGGGTACGAAGCGCCAAATGTTTGAAGGATACAAGCTCTGAAAATTGAAACTAGATTTTCTTGAACATTCATCATTATTGTCTGTAGTGTGACGTACCATCAGGCCCGTAACCAGGAGAGGCGCAAGGGGGCTAACCCCCCTAGAAAAATTTATCGTCCCCCCCTAGAAAAATGTGTTGGACATCGTTTAATTGGACATAGTTCAAAAAATTTGGGCCCCTCTCAAAAAACTCTTCGCTCCTCCTGGTGTCCCAACCTGGTTACTGGCCTGGGCACCATTATTCATTGCTCATTGACTAGGTTTATGCTGAGACTTGGGTTAGTTCAGATATCAATGATTTTAACTATCTGGATAACGGATATATCCTTATATTTGTATTTTAGCTAACAGGTTAACCTGCTAATGACCGCTTATAATTGTTAGATAATTAATTTCACAAGATTTGCGTGATGATTTGATTGTAAGATCATGACGCAGTTTTAGGATAAAAGTAAACACACGCATTGTACGAGTGTGTATGAAAAAAATTTACAAAATCATGCATTTATAACATTTTACTGCTTCTGCAACGCATTACTTACGAAGCACAACGCAGGCCTCAACTTACAACGCGTTCTTCTGTAAAAATAATAATTACGTGATTTTAGTAGAACTTAGGTGGCCATATCTAAGAACAAAAAATATCCAAACTTACTAAACAAGCATAAAGCGCCTTAATAACGATCCTTTTTCATTCGGTTAACCGACAGAATTTATCTGGATATCGAATAGGAAAACTCTTGGTTAATTGGTAAACCATTATCTGGATAATCCAACCCTAGCGAGGATTGGTTAGTCAAGACCTGGGAATGTTGAATTTATCTTGCTTTTACAGTCAAAATGCTGTCGCTTAAACTTATTTCGTTACCAGTGGTTGTGTGAAGAATTCGTTGCTAATTGTTAGTTGACCATCTATTTTGAGGATATTAAAGCATAGTTATTCAATTTCAAGAGTCAAGTATATTATGTGAATATCAGTGCACTGAAACATTTCCAAGAAACACAAGAGGAATGAGGACTATGGCTTCACTTGCATGTCAGAAAAACATGGAACGCAGAGACTACAGTGTAAACTCTGAAACAGGGTAGGCTGTTCACTACTGCAAATCTGAAACCTTCAAGACTTAATGAACATTTTAATAGTCGGCACGGGTGTGTCCAGTCTTGGAATGATTTCGATTCCCTGAAAAGGAAAAGGGCACGATTTGATAAAAGGTGGAACCTTACTAAAGCAGGGATTTGTATCGGTGACATCTTACCAAGTGGCATTCTTGCGTGGTAAAAATAGAAGGCCTCATACAGTTGCTGGAGAACTTGTGAAACCACGTGCACTACGTTCAGTGGCGTAACTAGAGGTTTGAGCCAAGGGGGCAAGGAGCACACTGGCCACCGCAGGTTGGCCACTAGCCAACACTCAGAAATGATAGTGAATCCGGATGTCGTGGGTGTCTATGCTAGCTAAAAAAAAGAAAAAAAACCGTTAAACGCAAAAAACAACAACCCATTGAAAACCAAAAAATTATTAAGTATCAACATGTCAGCTAAAGGGGGCCAGGTTTTGCATTTAGCTTGCCAGGAGGGCTCGCCCCTACCTTCCGTCAGTTACGCCACTGACTACGTTAGTATCAATTACTACTTGGTATCGGACAAGTGTACGAGGGGGTTTTATGAACACTCAGGGGGGTACGAGTGCGTAGAAAGGTTAAGGACCACTTCTCTCACCTTTACGTCAGGCCTGAACAACTCAGAAAGCACGAAGGGCCAAAGTGACCAACATAATTTGCCGCGACCGCAAAATCTATTTCATTTAGTTGCAGTTTAAAAGAAATTCTCGAACGACAATTGATTATATATCCGAAGTCGGGCTGTTGCAACATTCTCTGCAATTGTGAAAGCTCTCGCGGACCGCATGTTGTGCAGGCTTGCTTTACGTTATTAGCTGAAGGGGCGGATTCAGCCAGTAATTTTAGAGGGGTCGATTTCAGTAATATTTGGCAGTTAAATTTCATTACGAGTTCACGACTGCAAGAGACATGAGGTATAGTTCACAACACTGCTGTGACAAATTAATGGACGTCAAAATGGCCTTATATCGCGAATGCTGTTTTACGAACTGTACAAAATCATGGTGAAAAAAGTTACTTTCGTAGGTTTTAGGGGGGGGGCGACCAGTCGCTCAAGAATTGGACAAAATCGACGTCTTATATACGCGCAAGTTTTGCAAGCCTACTTCAGAAGTCGGTTTTCGTAAAGTCGCACTCGTCTTCGTTTGAACGTGTGTTGGTGTACATCAGAAGCGTGTGAATATAAAAACGCAATCATCATGGCGGCCACAACGACTTCTTGCTCAACTACAATATTGGCTGCAAAAAGGATGCTGCAGGTCTTGCAATTATAGCATCGAAATTTCACATGAACTTTGACAGGAAAACTTTCGGAGCAAATGGTGGTTTTGATCCACAGTAGATGCTAGGAACTTCATTACAAACAAACTTTTAGAACGTGTCCATGCAACAAAATAGACTTTCTGCTTGCCGGTTTAAATCTGAAGTTATTTATTCAGTAATTCAGAAAAATGCGACAGAAAAATGCGCATTTCGCGGATGATGCTTTGAAAACAAGGGCCATTAAATATTGAGACTTGGTTGTTGTTGTTGTTGTTTTCCCCCCCTATCAAAATTCCTGGCTGCACACCTGACCGAGTCCACGGCATGACTGACATAACAGAAAATGCAAAAGGGTATTCATGATACGCAGCTTTAAAAACACTGAGAGTTGAGAAGACAAAGTTTGCAACACAAAAACGTTGAGCGATAGCAAGCTGCAATCGCCCCCCACTTCTCTAGTTTTACGGTTGCTGTTGGGAGGGTGTTTGAATGCGGAGTAGACATTACAGTTGTTATTCGGGGCCCCTTTGAACCCAGATTAAGGCCTACTTGCATTTTACAGATGCTGTTGAGGGCCCCCTTTGAAAGCAGAGTACTTACTTACAATCTACAATTTTTCACCAAAAATGAAGAAAACCCGCGATACACCTCGAGGGGACCCTGAAAAATGGGGGGGGGCGAGTCATGTGCCTCGCTCGCCTCCCCTTATGCACAGCACACACCACTGGCTTTAAGCGCCGACATGTAATCTCTGTCCAAATCGATGATCATGCGGGTGGGTTTAACACGTTATCAGCATTAGAAGTGTAGTTCTTTTTCCAATATATACGTAGTTTAATGTCCTCCATATTTGTCACTTGCGGCCACAGGCCTGATGGTTGCGCCTTGGCCCTTGGCCCCTGCATAGCATTCCGAGACCCCCTCACGTTGATACAAGGCTTATTTAGAAAGAATGCACACATTTAGAAGACGTCAACAATGCCAAACACTGCCACTTAGTTTAAGCATCTATTGTCTTCGCACTACGCTTTAGACCTCAGCCATTATGGAGGGTGTGATCGTTAAGACTGATTGTAATCAAAACCTGATTTAAGGCAAGGACAAGGCGTTGTCTTAACTGGTAAGTGGGTTGTGAAGCAAACGTTGTCGTGCAGACTGCATGGACAACACGGAGTTCGTGCCACCCGCATCTGGCGAAACCGGCTTAAATATGTTTCGAGCTTTACAACGATCCTGGCCGAAATACTTTGATCCTTTATATGAAAAACTTTTTTCCAACATTTTTGGAAAAAATCTCAAATCGTTGTAAATGAACTTGAACCTGATGCAAACCCAGGGGAAGGAAATGACAACTTCTTATTGATTGGAGCAACAGACGGTTGGTGGCAAATAACTTCTTCCAACGATTATAGTCATTGTACAGTTCGTTTTCCATTGTTGCATCACAAACGAAAGCACCAGGTGTTTGTGACGCAAAAACACCGCAAAGAGAAGCAAATAAAAAACGTGCCGGGGTCATGCGGGGTCACTATATGAGTTGGGGCGAAAGCTTTGTATGCAACGGCGATGACGAAACAATACGCACTGTGACGTACAAAAAGTACCATTGAAACCGGTTGTGAAGAACAATAAAAAGAAACAGTTTCAAACTTAGCAGGCAAGCTGACGAAGAAGTGCTTAATACTGGGGGGGAAGCACGGAAGATAAATCCTTGGCCCTCCTGGACACGACGTAGTATGTTGTGCACGTGACTGCAGAGCCCAAAATGCCCGGCACGGAACCTTACGCAGGGGTGGGGGTGCAGATAAGGGAGGGGGTCAACGCCTACAAGGACACCCCTCACGTTCAACATCACTGCAGGATGTGACGTCAGAAAAATGACGTTTTTCGCTGGATGACTACGTCACTTAAAGGCGAATGGAGGAGGAAAAGGAGCAAAAAGCACAACATTTTATATGAATTAAAAGAAAAAATTTGCAATATTTACATTTTTCAACATAATTTCTCTGCCACTCAATACACGCATGAGGCAAGCACGGTGGGGATGGCGCTTAAAAATACTCCCTTGCTACCCGTTTTGGGATAGCTAGGACATTAGGAAAAAACAAAACGTAGGGGGTTACAACAAACAACAGGTAGGGGTCAGCAACAACATCCGTTAACTGAAAACGCGTCGCATGAAACGAATCTAGAAGAGGCAGGAGCTGAAGCGTGTAGCAATTCAACGAGGGTGTCTGTGCTCCTGCAAGTGCTTGCTGCCGTCAGGTGCGGGTGACGTCATCGACGCACGACGTCACCAAACAACGTGCTGGTGCAGCGAACTTCGTGGGGGGCATCCCCCTCAACAAGTCTCTGTCCCACAAACCATCATCACAGTGAAGAACCCCTTCAGTCACGATGGTCGGGCCGACGTGGATCCGACGTCGTTCACACCAGCTCCTCCCCCAGGTCCGTCGCTGACACGTCATCGACGACGCTCACTTCCGTTTTATCCGACCGTTGCGGCGACGGCGCGGGATCCTCCTCATCAAGCAAGAGTTTCTTCTCTTCACCGGACGTTTCACTGTCATAACTGTTCGGTGCAAAGAATCTTTGCGGACGTGACGTCGCTCTCACGTCAGGTTCAGATGCGACTTGGGCGTCATTTCCGGCCAAGCCGCTCCCTTCAGCAAACACTCCATCAAGTGGAGCTGAGGGGTCCATGCGTAACCTCATCTGAAACAAAAGCAGGCAGCTTCATGTGGTGGGGGGTTACGATGGTTTCATACAAAGTGTCAAGGTTGGCGGTGACGTGACCGTTTCCAAGGCAACCGCATCAGAAGCAGGATTTTTGATGATTGCGAATTTAACCAAAACGAAGTCAATCTAATATTACTTTGCGACAGCACGAGGCAGATTGTACGTTAGTGTACATGGCTGTGGGAAGTGACATTTACCTCCATTAGAAGAGCTTCGTAGAGGAAGCTGAGATGTGAGGGGGAGGTGAGGACCCTAGGCCTCATCTGGCACGCCAGCATTGCTGTCTGGTACACGTCGACGATTGATTCATGCTCCAGTTGCATTCGCAGTGAATGCCAGCAAGCAAGTTGGATGGCTGACGTTGAACCATGCCTGGTGCAAACAATCACTGATTATTACGCAACACTGATCACTGATTAACACGCAACACTGATCACTGATTATTACGCAACACTGATCACTGATTATTACGCAACACTGATCACTGATTATTACGCAACAGTTTGGTTGCAGAAATATCATAAAACGAAAACCGATCACTGACATCCTGTCGAACACAACCCTTTAGCGCCCGTTGCCCATAACTCGCCAGCCGCTAGAGAGGTGTTCAAACCCTCTGCGGATCCATCAAGTCTTGTAGTTCCGACTGAAAAAAACGGTCGACGGACACCCCTGGGAGACGTCACAAGTGAGGATGTTTTAGCGTTTTTATGGCCTACTTTACTCGGCCCTAGGCGACAATCCAATGAGCCAGTTATTTGCTCATGTTTTTTTTGGAAACTAGACTATTATCCGAGTCTTTAGAGCCCTTGATTGGCCTTATATCTGGAGCTACAATTGGTCAAAATTTGTACCCCTACAAACTCTAACCTGGGGTGAATTACACCCGTTTTGAATATGGCCATAACTCGCCGCCAGAATAGGCTAGAGAGCTGTTCAAGGCCTCTAAAGACCCGTGAAGCCTTGTAGTTTTTTTGACTGGATCGCATGCAATGCAACGAATTTATTTAAAGACAATTGGCGGCAGGCCGAGGTCTGATCGATGCCTCTTGTCTAATCGAGTTGGTGGCCACGATATAAACAGGAGCAATCGAATAAACAAAACGAACATAAATCAATGGCAGCAAACGAACAAGCAAAACGAACCAGTCACGAGACGGTAGCGCAAGTTATGTAAGTCTCGCAGTCGAGCTGAAAAAAGTTTTCAGCTTGAGATCTTGTTTTTTTGTTTATGTTTACATAATGAAAGGATGTTTATGCATATTTGTTTACATTTGGATGACGTCATCATCCCCTGGGAGTCGACCAATCGAGCCGATTTTGTGGCTCAAAGTTTTTTTTGGATTCTAGGCTACAATACGAGACTTTTGAGCAGTTATGTCCAACCCACGGCCCACATGCGGCCCAGTCGATGTTTTGTGCGGCCCAGTTTAAGTTTTCGCTTCAGCACAAGTAGCGCACATTCTGGGTTAGAACGCTTTCAGTTTCAGTATTAGCTTAAACTAAATTTAGCTTTGTCAAGATCAAATAAGTCATTCAATGTGCGGTTCTCGTTAAGATAGTGACATACTTTCTGGCCCAGTAAGCAATTTCGGTTGGACATAGCTGCTTTAGAGGGTTTGATGGACTTCCTAGCGTTTCTGGTTCAAAAGTTAAGACAAAATAAGCCGAAATAAATTAGGGGAATCTTACTAATCCCCTAGGTCCTAGGGAATTCTTACAAGATCTGAGGTCTTTTGGTCATAACTTGGGCACCAGAAACGCCAGGAATCGGTCAAGGGCTCTAAAGACTCATATCACAGCCTAGAATCTAAACAAACTTTGAGTCACAATTTAGGCTCATTGCCTGGGAGATGACGTCATAAAAGAAAAACCAAAAAAGCAAAACGTACTCCAACCCTGTCGACATCCACCGAAAACCCCAAACCCAAATCTCAAGTTTTTTTTCAGTCCAAGCTACAAGATTTCACGAGTCCTTCGAGGAATTGAATAGCTCTCTAGCATAAGTTGCTGGCGAGTTATCACTGGCCGAACTAGCCGTTAGTGGGAGACTCATGCTTTTTCTGAAATTTATTATTTTTGTGCAAAATGGGGTTTATGGGCCATAATTCTGGTTCCAGACATGCTAGAAGGTCAATCAAGGGCTCTAAAGACGCGGATGATCATCTAGTTTCCAAAACATTTTGAGCCAAAAATATGGCTCATTGGATTGGCGTCCAGGACCAGGTAAAGTTGGTCAAAAATTCAAAAACATCCCTTCTTTGCGACGTCGCCAAGAGAAAACCCCCACCCAAATAAAAAAAAGAATTAATCAACACTAGAAGTCTTGCCGGATTCGTAGAGGGTTTGAACAGCTCTCTAGCTACAGCGGCTGGCGAGTTATGGCCGAAAAAGTTCCGGCTACTGTAGTGGCGGGCGTTAATTAAGCCGCCGATGTTGCGCAGAGATGTAAAAACAAAACGAGTTTCATGAAACGAAAGCATTCAAGGGAATATCCTTAACCCTGTCAGGGTGCAGCACACAACACACAGCTGTGCAGAACACACTGAAACACGCAAACAGGTGTGTGTCAAAATCATACCTGTCTTGGATCACTGTGCTGCCTTCTTTTTTCGAAGTGTGCTCCATGATGATCTCCAGCGCCTCCAGCTGGCCCTTCGTGGGGTGGTCGACCGGCCACTTGCGGAGCTCGAACATCCTCACCTCCAACACGTAATCATCCTGAAGCACACGACACAGCTCGTCTCAAACTTTGCTGACAGCTCCAATCAATTATTACTTCACATGCAAGAAGGTTTTTTACGTAAACAACCACGATTCTACGTCAGAAGGCGATGTAACGATAGCAACTGTTCAAAACAAGCAACCATACGTCTCTGCCTGCCGGCAGCGTCAAGGTTTTCACGAGGAAAGACATCAACACTCAGGTCACTCCCCGCACACGCCAGTGTTGCTCCGACGATTTGTCGACATATCACAAAACGACTTTACAATGGGGACATGCACAGTCCTCGTCACCGGCGAGGTGGCGTAATATCATATTGGTAAAAGTAATATTATATTGACATGTCACAGTCCTTGCCACTGGCCAACATCGCCGCTTACAAAGATTTGCAACCTGTTCAAAGCACAGGAGCTTTGTACCTTGGTGGCCTCCAGGATAAAGTCACGTGTGGTGAGCGTCACGTTGGATGAGAGAGGTCGGATCGATTCTGAGGCGAAGCTTACGTTGAACGATGAGCAGTGAAGTGAGTGCTTGCTACAGGGCCAGTACACGTCGCTCGATGCGTCCTGCGAAAGAATAAAACACACACTTATATCTGGAAGTTCTACTCGCAAACGCTATTTTTCTGGATTATCAGTTAAAAACGTCACCACAGGCGATCTAGATCAAAAGTCGAATCTTCGTATAAACGCGTTACAGATGAGTGAACACCAGACGGCCGACTATGCAAAAGCTGACGTAATAAACAAGCGCCCGAAGAAGCTTTGTTTCGGAAAAATCACTGACATTGAAAAATTAAGCCGCAAATAAAGAGCAAGGTTTATCTTCGTCTCGAAATATTTTGTAAAGAGGGAAAGTTTTCCCTGTTTATGTTTACCTTAAAAATAAAATAAGTTTGTTAACTTAACACTTGTTAACTTAACACTTGTTAACTTAAAAACAAAATTAAGATCTAAATAGATTTTCTGGAGATGTTAAAGAGTAGCGCAGAATGAAAACATGTCGTTAATAGAAGACTCCCTGTTGCCATGACAACAACTCCTCACCCAATCATCGTCAATCAGTGTGACGATAGCAGGACAGTTGTGATCCCAGACCAACCGCCAGAAATCTTTCTTAGTGTTGTGCAGTGGCAGCTGAGTTATGATGAAGCCATGGCTGCTGCGGTAACCCTGCAAATAACAGACACTTTCAAATATTCAAATATCAACAAATTGTTGAACAATGCGCCAGGCCATAAACAACATGAGACGTTTGTTTTGATTTCCACTTGAATATTTTCAGCTTTTAGTTTTGCAGTAATAACACTTAATGGCTGTGCAAGTTTCGGATCGTTGTTGTTCAGGGTAAAGGCCGGCCCGGATTAGGAAGAACGCAGCAACAGTCACCCCCAGCACAAAAGATACCGTGACCGGTTTGGAGGACCGGGCCCACGAGCGCCCCTGGTGGGTTTGTTTAAGTTTTAACACTGATGCTGTTTGTAAACCTTTGAGAATTGACAAGTTACACCAAGTACTGACGACTCGTCAACACAGTCACTGACGACTCGTCAACACAGTCACTGACAACTCGTCAACACAGTCACTGACCTGCACGAACGACGCGTTGATGTATTCCGACCCTTCGGCGCTTGTCCTGTTGCATAGCAACACACGTGACCGGAAGACCGGAAGGATCGCTCCCGGGCGGTTTTTCGCTTCATTGACAGAGCGTGACGCGAAGTCATAGTCAAGATTATCCAGATGTGTGTAGACGATTTTCTGATGAAAAAAAATCATTTTCTTGGCAAAAATGATCCCCAGCACAAAACACAAACACAGCAGGCAGTTTTACAATGCCCTGTCACCTGCAGTAGTTGCAAAGTATCAGAGTTCTGACTGACAACTCGAACTTTGCGATCTTCAGGAAAAAAACACTAACTTCTGAAGTATTTCTGTCCCTTTCTACGACTTTTCAGCTCTGATGACAATCCCTTCACAGCCGCACATTAACACGATGCAAGCACTCACCCTCAATATTCCTTTGTTTGCTCTTTCAGTCAGTGAGATATCTAAGAACTTTCCTGTTCTACTTCCACCGCTGACTCGTGTTAAATTGAACCAGGCCACCGCTTGGTGGCGTTTTACATCGACCCTGTCCAGGTTTTAAGCAACCACCCCTTCCACAGCTACTACTGGCAAGTTGCTGCAAACACTGCAATATATCGGCACGAAGCACTCAACTTATCACTGGAATCGCTTGTAATAAGTGCACAGTGTCGCAGATTCCCGAAGTATTTTATTATAGAGCGCTGTGTCTTTTTTATCACCGTCGCAGAATGTCTGCACTGGCAGCCCATGCATAGCTTGGCTGGCTTCCTCAAACTTCACATCTGGCAGCTCCATCAACAAAACACCGTGAGTTCTGTAACGAACGGTGCACAGGTTATGAGCTGGACATGAAGGGCCTGCACCAACCTACACTGGTGGCGGGGTGGATCTAAGAAAAGAAAAATTACTAAACCAGGGCAGCATAGTGTTGCAACACGTGACGACATTCGTCAAAAACTTTTTCTAGAAACTGAGACACTAATAACGTACGGAGGTGTAACGATGGGGAGTGGCAAAAATGGCAGAAAAGAAGTAATTACTCGTAGACATGCGACGGAAAGCGAGGGCGGGCACTAGAAACAGCGACGCGACGTAATATGATGTCAACCGGGTTATACTTAAGTTCCTGCTTTCCTTGTAAAGTTTATAACAGGAACTCATCCAACCGAGGATTTACTGAAGCAAAATATTACCTGCAGGCGCACCTGCTGAGAAAATTACCGGTGGGCGACGCAACTGCATAGCTCGCATCCAATGACGCAACTGCATAGCTCGCATCCAATGACGCAACTGCATAGCTCACATCCAGTGAGTTAACTGCATAGCTCACATCCAATGACGCAACTGCATACCTTACATCTAATTACACAACTGCATAGCTCACATCCAATGACGCAACTGCATACCTTACATCTAATTATGCAACTGCATAGCTCACATCCAATGACGCAACTGCATAGCTCACATCCAATGACGCAACTGCATAGCTCACATCCAATGACGCAACTGCATAGCTCACATCCAATGACGCAACTGCATAGCGCACATCTAATGACGCAACTGCATAGCTCACATCCAATGACACAACTGCATAGCGCACATCTAATGACGCAACTGCATAGCTCACATCCAATGACACAACTGCATAGCGCACATCTAATGGACACAACTGCATAGCGCACATCTAATGACGCAACTGCATAGTTCACATCCAATGACGCAACTGCATAGCTCACACCCAGTGAAAGTACTCATTAAAATGACAGCAAATCTGCACTTCGGCAAGCATCACTTCGCATATATTTTTACACTGTTCAACAGGCAACGATGCGCAAACGCGTTGTTGTTGCTGATGCATACCACTTCACACTATCAGTAACATGTAAACCAATTGTGCTTGGACCGGCAAAATAATAGAAAACTGATTAGTGACACCAGCACACAACCCATGCCTGAAACAGTGTTCGCATGACGGACTTATCCGAGCGTATACACAATACAGGACTTTGGAGCCGGAGCCGGAAAATTTTAGATGGTGGAGCCTGAAATTTAGGTTCCGGTTCCACAGCCCTAGTTTGTGGGACAAGCAAGTTTTACCAACAATACAATGGGTTTCGGTTTTCCATGGACCAAGCCAACGATGTTAGTGTCAGGTTGGTTATAGCCGGTTATCAATAAACATAAAACAGAATTGCTTAAGTTTTGAAAGCGTGCCCGTGAGAGAGACCAGCAGTGGTTCACACTGAGACGAGGGGGCAACGAGCATCATGTAAACTTTAAACTTCAATAAGAGCTATGCAGAAGTGTGTCGACTTTTAAGACCGAGACGTTTCTTGGTTTTGTTGGAACACCAGCTGAGTTTCAGCAAATGTCGGCAAGTTGTAGGCAGGCCAAGTGATCGAGTGGATGGTTTTGATAACAATTACTCGCTCAGCGTGCGTGGGGCGATGCAAACTCGCATCACGAAACTCGTGCGCGGGGCGATGCATACTCGCATCACGAAACTCGTGCGTGGGGCGATGCATACTCGCATCACGAAACTCGTGCGCGTGGCGATGCAAACTCGCATCACGAAACTCGTG
>JGI24159J19872_10010402_pt1 | contig 12202 bp, 6 predicted proteins | sample Ectturendosymbi4_FD_19872 | JGI IMG/M metagenome (IMG submission 19872)
GTAGAAGAATATGCCTATTATGTCAACAAACTTCGCTTGAAAACATGAATATAACGTCAAATTGTGACGTCACAAACAGCGCACACCAAATACAAATGACGACCATCTGCCACTGAATGAAAACCCCCCATGAAAATTTTCTGCGTATGCCACTGGAATCATATATGCATATACTTAAAGAACTTGAAGTTGTTCATGATGCTGTTATTGTTATCGAACCGAAGGATATTTATGCCGTCGCAAATTTTCGTTTAAAACGCTTAAGGAAGTAATACAGGTTTACGCAGAAAACAAAGTGCAGTGATGACATTCGCCGCTCATATCGGGACACGCAGCGTTTCGCACGCATTGCAGCTGCGAAGACATCAGGGCCAAGGGATGGGACTACATTGGAACGTACATAAGCACCTTTTGAGATTGGAGACAGTACTTTTCACAAAAATCAAAGATGGTGTGTAAAACGTCGGGTTTCTAAACAACGTGTTTGAATTTCAAAAGAGCACGATCTTTTGTTTCGCAGTTTTAAGTGGGCGTGACCAGGCCCGTGACCAGCTTGCAACATTAGGAGCGACGAAGAGTTTTCTGAGAGGGGCCCAATTTTTTGAAACTATATCCAATATTTTTAAAACTCGTCCAACACATTTTTCTAGAGGGACAAAAAAATTTTAGGGCGATTTCACCCCCCTGCACACCTTAGTTACGGGCCTGGGCATAACCTCAGCGTGCGCTCATCGTTGTGGGTTTACGATTTCGTAAACAGGCTTATAAAGACATGTATGTGCTTCGATTACTTCATATTACCCAAATTTGAACTCTTTCAATAAGACGCATGACTCTTCACCCAACCTCCTGATAAGTGTCTATGCCATCTAAATTAATGCCTATTTTCAAAACTCAGCACCGCGTTTACGTCACGTTACCGGCGGTATTCGAAAAATAGGCCAAAATGTCTTTCGATATTGTTATGGAACTGTCTTGGTAAAACCCTTGTTGATGTTGCGCCCAAAAGTACATTTGATTTTCAGATTAACGTGAATCCAAACATGTGGGGCAGGTACAAATGAACAAGAAAGGAAAGTTAGCTTTCGGTCTTTTTTCGATTCCGCCAGGTTTGTGTCCACATTTTAACGTTTTATCATTTCCTGCTCTCGGTGCATGCGATTTTTAACTGTCTACTTCGGCATTTTTTCTGGTCAGGTGTATTTTTCTGTTAAACTTTCCTTACACGGCCATGCTCTTTCAACGACACTCCCACAGCTGCGCATCGCCATCGCCTGCGAGCGAAACAAATTATACGCTCAACTTGCCTTTTCCTCCTGGCCCTGGAACGTGTACAGGCCGAGATACTGGTCCAGGAGCAGCCACATTTCAAATATCAAAAATACGATGTTGCCCACGATGATGTTGGTGACGCAAACCAAGGAATAGTACTGGCGCTGCAAATTCTTACGATTCACAGCTGTAGCAAGCAGTATCACCAGGTTGAATATCGCAGAAACCAAAGCAAACGGAAATATGATCACATTTGTCCAAGGATTTCCTAAAGTGCAATTGTTGCTCGCGTTCATCTCACTGCGTTGTCGACTGTCAAAGTGGTAAATAACTAAACCTAAGGCACTCTCGCCGCGGGAGTGAGCTGCAAAAACACATGCAACGTATCCACGTAAGTTTAAGGCGCTCCTCTAATACAACTTCGCACACATGTAAGCATTTGCAGGAACTTTGTTTATCGCGATGGAACGCGTGAACTACTGATGAATGATTTTGATTGCAAGGCACTTCCTGGATCGTGCAGCAACTAACAATTGTCAGTCAAGTGACGTCACCAACGGCGTGTTCCAGCTTTTTCGTTTTAGGCATCGTGCGCGAGTTTCTGTCTGTGCCAGCTCAGCTGCTGGTACCAAACTTCTAGGGACGAGGACGCAATGACATTTACTGAAGGGGAACTTCCCTTCAGTAAATGTCATTGCGGCCGCAGGTTATTATTAATCTAAAATTTAAAGATTTTCTGACTGGCTTCACTTCAAAAACACTTTTTTGACATTCATGTATTCAGTTGCTCTGTTGGTCTACGAGCGGATGTATCTATGGAAGCGTTGTTTTCGCAGAGTCGGAGTTGGATTGGCTATTCTATGCCAAATTTCCGCTTTGTAGGCGTCCGCTCTGTTGGCCGTATTGAGGCAGTATGTGATGGAAATACTTTCAAAGAGACATTAGTCACGTATTGGCGGTTTGCACCGTGTGATGATTGGGAGCGGGCTGCGTTTGATATTAAGCGGCAGCTTTTCAGAATTTATAAATAAGCTTCCAAGCAGGGCTCTCCCAAATGCAACTCCAATAATCCCTAGAACAGCACCAGAAAATCCCTATTTTACATAAAAAAACCTAAATCTGTGGTGATGCAACATAAAATCGGACTGCCATGATAAATCTTAAAAATACAACCAAATATGATTTGTCAAATAAGCTGAAATTGTTTATTTTACACATTTTCATACTTTTCCAAAAATCCTTAAAAAGGGTCAAAAGTTCCAATCTAGGGACAAAATCCCTAAAAGTGAGAGCACTGCTTTCAAAGGCCACGCCACTTCTCTGCTAAGAAGTCAGTGTCCTTCCGCGGTTCCCAAGCTAGAAGAATGAACTCAACTTATCTAAAGATGCGTCCCTGACTGCATCGCAAACTTCCTACTGACCACCGTGGAGGATTAGGCTTCCTGTGATAAGTATGATTTTAATATTTTATAGTCCACTAGCTTTTGGATTATTATAACAAAATTCCATCATCCTTGCAGCTGCAATTCATAAATCTTGTACAGTATTTCAAATTATTCAGATAGGCCTCATCACTAACCTTGGGCAGTAGACAGGGACGAACGACCAGACGAAACATGTTAGCAGAGCCTCAACCACCACATCTGACAGATATTTGCCACAATCAAGCGCGGGGGGAGAAGTCTGAAAACATATTTTTTTCCTGAACATTGGAAGAAAATCCAATGTCGGTGCTTTGTTTCACCAAAAAAGCGATTATCCTGACTCACTGCTTATGCGAATCCCAACATTAAGAAGATAGGTAGGAGCCCTAATATCGTTTCAGGCTTACTTTTGCACAGGTTGACGAGCTTTCACAAACGATCTTGTTTTCATGCAGTTTCATAAATAAATATTTTACAAATCATAAACAGTTTATATTGCTGACCTCATCATCTGCTTACGGTAACGAGAGCGCCATCTACAGTTTCATTTTGGCTCTTAGCGTTTTTGTAATAAATGAGTCCTGTTCACAAACTAATTTTTCCATTTCATTAATTTTCACAACCGCTTTTCCTCTCAGGATGGTCGCGGGGGCAGCAACCCAATTCTACTGGGTCCACATAACCAAGCAAGTTCGGAGATGTAATCACGCCACCTGGCCCTTGGTTGCAGTGGCAGTGACGGATTTACGCAAAGGCCAAATAGGCCATGGCCTAGGGCCCCGCGCAACTTTTTCCTATGACGACTCAATATTAACTTAAAATTTGCGAAATCGCGCAGAGCCATAACTTCACAATTTACTTGGAAACGAGCGAAAATGCAAACGTCTAGATCAGTGGTTCTCAACCTTTTCGCTGATGGGAGGCAAATCCAGCCCTACGAGTTTGCTCGAGAGCAAAAAACAAAAAGAATTTAATTTGAACACAAGTAAATTGACACATTTGTTTTATTGCGGAACGAGTTCTGTTACACAAATTATTAGACTTAGAGTCTTATTAAAGGCTGCTGAGAGCCGCACAAAGCGTGCTTGAAAGCCCCGTGCGACCCTCAGAACCGCGGTTGAGAAACACTGGTCTAGATAGACTCTTATCAGTACCGTAACAATACGACAATATTGTTTGCTACGCAATATAAGAATGACAATACTGCTTTTCATCGGAGTTCTGCAGTGTCTGGCGGTTTAAAGAATAATAAAGAACAGTACTTCCTCAAATGTTCAATCTTCCACTGACAAAACGCTCGCAACAACGGAAGACTGCCTGACACTGCAGAACTCCGATGAAAAGCAATATTGTCAGTACTGGATGCTACGTTTGGTTGTTGCCAACTAGACTGGCCGCAAAAAGAGATTGCTTATTGTAGGTCTGTATGCTAGTTAAATCAGCTAAAACAATTTCTCGTGAGTTTTACTTGGAAATACGTGTCTACATTGGGCTTACTTCATATGGTTAGCTGAGGGTGTAGCGACAATACTTTGCAAAACTTGTCTTAATGCTATTTACCATCAGCCTATAGCATTTCCAAGCAGTACAAAATATAGAGGATCAAAACACTATATTTCGCATTGCTTGGAAAATGACAACTTAAAAACGGCATACCGGTAAATAAACCCTGTGTCCGCTGAATGGATTGTGCTTGTTTGGTCCATAAAATATGTGGTTACTACAACAAAGGAGCTTACGTACACGAATCACATTGACAACCGCGGTAGACGATACTTTCGAGGGCGGCAACACAGTCCCGCATAAAAATGTATATATCCGAAAAACAGACCTGCAAAAAATGCAAGAAACGACAGAAACTTAACAAAGAGAACTTCTGAACTACATGAAAGAGCTGTAAATTCCAAGAAAAGATCGCATTGCCATTTGTTCATGAGAAGAATACACGAAAGGCTTTAATTTCTGTTGAAGAACTAAGGCAATCGTAGAACCAAAGCCAGCACTACAAAAGATAGATTTTTGAGGGCGTTGTAGAATGTTTCCCGCCTTTTGCAGACCTTTTGCCTCTCTGTTCAGGGCCTATGAGAGGGGGTCCAGCAGGACAGTTGTTCCGGGGCCCGACAGCTGCAGAGGGGCCCGAGACTGAAGGAACATTTGAGTATTCGTTACTAACAAACTCTGAATAATGTACCGAAATTAATCCCGGTGATAAAACTGATTTGGCCTAAAGGGTTTGGCAAGGTTGTGTGATGTATTTTAATGTGAATTGCTGGCAGTGCATTTTCCTGATATGATGCATTTATAATTATTAGCAGTACTTATTTTTGTTGAACTTGAAGGTTTGCCTACTTTCTCAAATTCAAAACATTCACGATTACTGTTCCAGTCTATCCATTGAACTGAATTTTCCTTTACGTCTTTCATTTTCAAACATTTTCAAACAAATCTTTATTAAAAACACTCTCCAACAAAGGAAGACTTTCAAACTAAGAGATACTTCAAGTGAAATTTTAATGGAAGCATGCCAGTTCACAATAAAATCTAATCTAACAACATCAGCCATCGAATGTTGCGCATATGTGTAAGATAACTAAAAACGCAAGTGCAGGACGCAAGTGCTTGTAGTACACCCTGAAGGTGTGCTGTGCATTTTGCTGATGGTTAAACTTGCGCCGCAAGCAGATACAGGCTCTAATCGAATGTGAGTTTAGGATTAGCGGACATACCTAGAAATCTGAAAATTCGAAAACATACAGGAGAAACTAACCACTTACAGTATTTCGACAGATTGCTTTAAAGCAGTGGTCGCCGGCCTGTGGCCCGTGTGGCTATTTATTGTGGCCCGCGGTCAAAAATAGCAGTGGTCGGTTGACAAAATATTTCGCACTGTACCTTCATTCTTGTTATAATAATTAAGCTCATTCCGAGGATACAGTTGCCCAATGAGGTCGCAGTCTCATTTCACTAGCAGCGTTTTATTCAACCTTGATCGATTCCATTCATTTTGAGACTGCGGCCTTTTTTCTAATTTTTTCTTTGATAAGATTTTGCTATGAATATTTAAAATCCATGTTTAAAAATGGTAATATTGTCACATTACTTGAATACCGGTATGATTAAAAAATATATTTCATTTGATCAATAAACGAGCACTTCTTGTTAAAGTTTGATGCACATTAATAGCCTCAATGTTTCTTTATTTTAACATAATTTGGCAAGTCTTAGGGGCCCCGATTAGGTTTTGTTCCGCCTAAAACGATTTCTCTTGGAGGCCCTGTCTCTATTTATTATGTCACAAACGCGAAACCGTGAAAATTCGTGGCCTCAGCCCGTTTATCAGCCGCGTGGTGAGGTGTTAAGTGGACGTGGAACTTGATAAAGAATTTGTCGTGATCTGCCAGAAAAATCACAGCGGCTTTTCTGTTTGCGTTTTCGTGCTTTTCAGTCCTTTTCATGCAGCGAGTAGCGACCCATTTTGCAACCCAACTTAACCTAACGACCCCTTTCCGAAAATTTCCAGTCAGACATATGTAATGTAGTTGTGTTTGCACAATAGAAAATCACACTAACTAATGTTAAACAAAGACTAATTTTTTTATTTCATGCACAAGGCAGAATCCGTGAGAGCGACCCTTGCCGTATACAAATCACTCCACTGCACAACCCATGGAAAACTAGATTAACTCCCATGTTAGCTGCCGCATTCAGATATCTAATTTACAAACACAGCACATTCTTAGGTCACAAAGTTAAACTGTACCGTAATGGTCATAATTACACTCAGAACTTTGTAATGGCTATAATCACACCTAAAACAATTTTGAATGAAAAAGTAGGCTATCATTTTTGCCAGGTGATCCTGTTATTTTGGCTACGACAAAATATGGTTCCATATACGGGACCCGATTTGGGTCCCTAAAACACCTTAAAAAGCCCTGCTTTAGCTAAATGCTTCTATTAACACACCTAACAAAGCGCGAGTACCCTCGTTGAATCCGAAACAGAGCGAATATCGCCATTAAATGGAGAAGTCGTTTATTTACGTAAAATGTTAGTCTCAACGCAGCGAAGAGAACTTCTTTAGTTTGAAACGATAGCCAAACACACATTGGGGTCAGTGGCTTAACTGACAGGAGGGCAAAGGGCGATCCTCTGCCCTGGCAAGCTAAATGTTAAAACTGGGCGCGCTCCAGTTGACATTTTGATGTGTAGTATTCTTTAGGTTGTTGTTTTTTGTGTTTTTCGGGGTGTTTTCGTTTTTTTATCTAGTACAGATATCCACGACATCCAGAGTTCACTATCTTTCTTAAGTTTTTTTCTGAGTTTTGGCTAGTGGGCCCCCTTCAGCTAAGCTTTCCCCCCTGGGTCAAACCTCTAGTTACGCCCATGGGTGGCGGAACCTTTTTCAATGTGGGGGGGCACAAAAGTTACCATCAAAAAATATTAAAAAATTTTGTGGTTTGAATTGGTAACTGTGACGTCAAAAGTATTGAAATATGACGTCATTACCGATTTACCATATGAAAGTCTAAATTACACTATTTCAGATAAAATTACACCACTATGAAAACGTATCGGTGAACTACCTGAAATTCAAATTAGCTGTTACAGGGCAAGCCAGGTCAACAGCGTCGCTCGGGCTCATCATACCATTTATTCTGACTGAATAAAACCGTTCGACACTTGCGTCACTGAAATTCCATTTGCTTTCATTCTGGCTGGCATTATCGTTGCTCTGTGATGTTAGTTACTTAATAATAAATGAGAAGTTCTCGTGATTACTTCTCCATTGTTGAGAAACGTACGTCACAGAGTAATGATAACGCCAGTCGGTCCTCTGCTTACTAGGATGATACGTATTAGTCCAAGTTGCTGGACAATTTATCGTTCGTTTGAAATTACAGTATGCTCGAAAATGGGAACTGTCCACTGGATTGGACATCAAATCCAATGTTCTATATAAATCTACTGCTTCAAAAAACATACAGTCCGATATAAATTATAATTAAAAAATACTTAATTGCATAGGGCAGCTCTGGCTCTGATGGATGAGCCCGAGCAAAGCGCGAGCGAACGAACGAAGTCGATAGAACGGCTACTACGAACGATATTGCTTTGTTCAGGTCACCTGCAACATGAACGCGAAAGGCCAGACGGGAACGAAAATACATGAACAGTGACAAGGTCCCAAGAAAAGAGCCCGAGTTAACAACTTAGTGAAGTGAGGCCGTAGGTGTTATCACAAATATACAAAGCAAGCAAGCTCGAGTTCTCCGATATAACTCGTAATCGAAGACTCTGGCTAGCTAAGCCCGAGGAGCCCGTGTGCCGGAGTCGCCATTGGGCTGTTAGAAACACATCTTAAAAAACAGGCAAAACTGACACAGCAGTGATACCTGTCTTAAAACACATTCAAAATCACAACTTTTCTACATCTTGAACACTGAAGTAACATAACTGAATACTCATTCTACAACTGCATTAGATACCGGAATGCAAAGACTAGACAAAGCATATGCAGCAACTACCGAATTGTCTGCTGTAAGGATGCCAATTGTGTTGCCAATGCAGAAATAAATATGGCTGTTTGGTATTGCCAATGCAAAAACAAAAACACTTGAAATTGATCTGTCAAATATTTCATTTTGCCTATAAGATTCAGCAAAATTTCATTATTTAGAATGGTGTTAAAGCGATTGAAATTACACCAGTAATGGTGTGGCACGAACTTTTTCCTACACACAAGCTTCGGTGTCGGAATGGGGCAGGTATTTGAAAAGTTATCAAAACAGGCTGCTTTCTTAGTTTCGAGCGGTGAAAACCAAATTTCACGACTTTTGGCCAATCCCTAGAAAAACGTTTGGAAAAATCCACTGGTACCCCCCTGGTAAAAATCCTTCCGACGCCCATGCACAAAAGCAGGTAAAATTACACCATTTTTGTAAAAAATTGTGTCGTAGGCCTATCACACATTCTGGCAACACTGTTAAACAACACCCATGCGGTAAGCAAGCAATTGCAGGATGACAGACTGTGCACGGTGTATTCTGCCAAACAATATGAAATCCTGCCAAATTACAAGCAATATATTACAAATAATATTGACAAACTACTGCCAAAATTGTGCAACATGTTTTTCATTAAACGATTTACTTTAACAATGGACCCAAAACTAATTGTGTTACTTAAACTTCGCATTCAAAATTGGGGGGGCACGCCCCCCCAGAAATGAAAGTGGGGGGACCTAGGCCCATGCGGCCCCCCGGTTCCGCCATCTATGGTTACGCCACTGATTACGGTGGGAGATTGATGCAAGAAACTTAAAAATCATGAATCTAACTTATTTTCGACCTAAAATGAGAGGAAATGTGAAAAAAAACAACCCAGTCAACATCAGATTTGCCGCCAAAACATCAGACATCAGAAATTTATCTGAGAACATCACATCTGATGTCATATTAAGATATCAGAAGTGGCAACACTGGCATCAATGATCCCGAACTTCTAGTGCAGTCTCGAGGTCGCCGCAACCGAACTGTACCTTTGTTTCGTCATAAAGGGTAACGTGTGGTGGAAACGCACTTTTCTTCCGGTGGCTACTATCGTTGTGTTACGTCATAAGCACATGAAGCTATTCAAGCCATTTACATGACATGTTATTGTGTGATCCGTCAGAAAAGGTTTTAATCAGTCGATTTGTAGAACGAAAGAGCAGAAAACGAGATTGCAGTGTTTAGCTAGCGAGATGCCGAGACCTGTAATGCCATCAGGACATCAAGAGCTATGAAAAGAGTGAAACTTCTAAGAAAGAGCGCAAGGATCTGGCAGTGTTAGCTAAAACGCCGCCACTGAACCGCTTTTTCTAGCGAAACTTTCAAGCAGCAACGTTAAAACAGTGGCGTTAACCAGAGCACCTGAAAATTAAGGTGAAAATCAAGACATCAGTTTGGAAATAAGTTTCACACTCATCCTGGCTGGCCATATTGACATGTTCTTTTTCCGGTGTTTTTGTTTGTAATCTCTGGTTTCTGCTTATTGTTCGGGTGAATGTTCTTTCTTGCCGAATCACTCTCTAGTCTGTGAAATATTTTTGGTAGTAAAAATACCCCCTAGTATTCACGTTATAAATTCTCTTCTAGCAGCTCACTGTACAGTAAGTGCATTTGAGTAAGCACATTCTCGGCTACCGGAAAAACCAAACGGGTACCTTGCGATTCAGCGAAAACATAACTTTTACAAACAATGACGTCATGGATTACGTCACAGGGACCCTCCAATAAAAATTGCCCGGGGCCCCCCTACCCTTTAATCCGGCTCCGCATACAGGGATCCGGCAGCGGGAGAGAACTAAAAACATTCTAACATCAGATTTTGAGGTAAACGCCTAACAGAGAAAATAATTCGGATGGGGGTGCTTAGCGGAGCACAAATGCATGTGAATTGTTTCGATCAAGGTTACAATTTTTTGCAAGACATTTAGTGCGAGGCTGACAGCCACTTGTTTTCACTGAATTTAAAGCAAGATTTGACGGTAATTTACTATTTATTTCAGTGGTGGAGGAACCTTTTCCAAAGTGGGGGGGAACAAGTGCATGTCAAAAAACTATGAAAAATTATTTTCATTAAAAGATTTACTGTAACAATAGACCCAATACTAATTGCGTTGCTTAGACCTACTTAAGCAAAATTCGAAATTTGCCCAAAATTACCTGAGCAGAGTAAAAGTGGGGTCCACGTTCCCCAGAAAAAATTGGGTCCTAGGCCCATGCGGCCACCCTTGAGTTATATATCTACGTTTTTTACATGTTTGGCTTGCACATATCGTCTACATGTTGCGGGTGCTAGAGGAACCACAAGAAAACACAGAAATCCTGAGGCGCCACGAAGCACATGGAAGGTTATGGTTGCTACGCGAAGGCAATACTGATGAGAAGCGTACACCGAAACAACGCAACAACTACATATGATAAACCTGTTTGAAAACTTCAAATGGAAACGATCGTAACAAAACTTTCTGGATCGTGTGGAATTTTGTTCAAGTTAAAACACTGCGCCAATTTTTCATTGCTCAAGATCTGTTTATTGTGCTTTTTTCCATTCCTATCCAACCTACTCAATTGTTTGAATTGGGGAAGAACCAATAAAAGTGTTTTACTTGCTCTTATCGGATGCAGAAAAAAGCTTTAAGATCTGTGAAATAAAAAAATAATAAAACGAAAATTATCTATTTTGAGTACCGAATTAAAAAAATTTCTGATTTATTCAAATTATTAGCTGCCAAATTGACGTACTATTTTGATAACTGTGTAGCCTACTGCCTGAAAACTTTCATATTACTTTTGTACGATTGCATCATTTCACAGTTATTAAACAACGCTTGATTCTACAGCATTTCATTTGGAAAACATTACAAAAAATATCTTGCTCTCTTGTCGATATGTCAACTGATTCTTCATTTGTATGTATGTTCCATTTTGCTGTGAATGGAACATACGGGCCTATGTCTGAGTAGCTGACCCATTAAGGTCTTTCGCCAACCCTTCGTGTCTCAACTGGGTAGTTCACACCAATTTGCAGAATTCCTAAGACCTCCTTTGGCTTCCTCATTTTATTTTTTCTGCTGCTTTTTGGTGTTTTGTTATTTTTATTGAGTTTCTGTCTTCGTTGTTTGAGTCGCAAAAACGCGTTGAAAAGCTTTACCTGGTGCGCAAAACCCCGTGACCTTTATTCCCTCATTAAAATTTTAGGGAAACATGGAACTACACGCTTCAGCAAATTTTAGTAGGCAATGAAAGCACTTTTTATAAAAATAACTAAAAACTTAAAACTACGAACAAGTAAAGATAAACCCAGCTGCTGGCGTTTGAACTGAGCGGTGCAGTAGAGTTTTATCGGCAAGCTGTTACCGTCTACCCTTTCAAACTTCTCAGGTTAGAATTTACCAGTAGTTATAGTAGGCCATTAGCCTAATGCCAACGGGTATCTATGGGCCAAACAGTGGTGTAGGAGGCAGGGGTACAAACGCTGAAGCGCACTCCCAATAAAGTTTTGATTTTTTCGGGCAAAATCCCTGAAAATCCAGACAAAAAAGCGCCCAACGTTGTTTGATTTAAAAAATGGCTCCCAACGTTTGCAGAAAAACACATGAAGACCTTTTTATCACCAAAAAGAACGTCTTCATGAACTTTGTGGGAGAATGTTTGTAGGCAAAGCCCCACAAAAACGTTTCGGGCAAGCATGGGCGCAATTTTGTTGTAAAATGTGGGGGGGGGCAGCTTGGTGTGAAACCAATATAGTCATCGGGTCGATGCATTAGTTACGTTTTATATATACAGTTTCCCAATCTTATTTCTAGAGGTGTTTTGAGAGCAACACTAATTACGCTTTTTCCTTGCAGATGATTAAATATTAATATACTTAACTTTGTTGCTGGACACGGTACTGTAGTTCAGCCTGCTTCCATTAATATCGTATTTGGATGTAAACAAGCACAGCAATATAGTAGA
>JGI24159J19872_10010403_pt1 | contig 12202 bp, 4 predicted proteins | sample Ectturendosymbi4_FD_19872 | JGI IMG/M metagenome (IMG submission 19872)
AGAGATCTGAGCTTTGTTTGTAACATCCGTTGACTTGTCTGCTTCTGCAGCAACAAATGGGGCTGCACTTATCTCCTTTGTATCATATCTAATTACAACAAATTGCTTCAATTAAATCGTTCTGAATTATGTTTGAGAAGCAAGAAAACACAGTAGATGTCTCTAAATGTCTAGGTAACCTTTCATCTTTCGCAGCAAGAGTATGTGAAAGTTCCACATAGTTGCCACGATTAGAGGAGGTCGAACTCTCATCGTCACTACGAAAATGTAATTGCTGTTTGGCTAGGAACCAATTTACATTAATCTTTCAAACTCGCTCGGTTTCCCTTACCTTAGCATTGTGAACGCTGATATTTAGTCTCCGCTGTTCATTCAAAGCCAAAATGCGCTTCCAAAAGTTTTCAAAGCAATTTGGTTTTGAATGTGATTAGTTCACCTTGCATGTCTGCTGAGGCTTCTTGGTAGATTTTTCATGTCACAAAATCCTGCTGTAGTCCACACATTTCATAGCAAATTTCCCCAACGCGGTTTGTCGGTCACGCCAGTGATGCCATATCAGAGCGATAGAATTCCATAACAACGTCGTAACAATCAAACGTTTTCATTGAGGTTGAAGCAGAGATATTGGCTGCCTCCCTTCGCCGCCTCATCACTGTAGCCTCATGTCTGACCAGCTAATGATGTGCCATAACGCTGCATATTCAGTATATTATACACAACGTGAAGGAAGTGCCAGACTATGGATTGCGAGAGCATAAAGTAGGAGTACATTATTAAAAGTGTATATAAACATTAGGCCTGCTCTGTAACTAACATGAAGGTTACAGAGCTGACATAAAGGTAATTGCACGGCAAGTGCTCACCAACACAGTTTGTGACGAACTGCTCATTGCGAAAGTCACGCGGTGAGAGGAGGTAAAAGCAGTCACTGCCTCCTTACATGACTTTCCCCAGACTTGCAGAAGAAATACGCAAATTCAGATGTATTGACTATGAAAAAACTTGCGCTTGCCCTAAAAAACAGAGTTGCCTTGAACTTTTTCACTGCGTTGAAATATTTTTTATCTTTCAGAATTTTTGAGCAACTTGCACTTGCCCTGAAAAACAGTTTGTTCTGAAATTTTTCACTGTATTGAGTATATTGTTTACCATTCACAGGAGTTGGGCAACTTGCGCTTGCCCTGAAAAACAATGTGCCCTGACTTTACTGTATTGAATATATATTTTTTATCATTCAGAATTTTGACCAACCTGCGCTTGCCCTGAAAAACAGAGCTTGCTCTGAAATTTTTCACTGTAGGCCTATTGAAATATTTTTTATCATTCAGGATTTTTCAGCAACTTGCGCTTGCCCTGAAAAATAGAGTGTGCCCTGAAGTCACTGTATGGAATATGGGCCTATATTTTTTATCATTCAGAATTTTGAACAACTTCCGCTTGTCCTGAAAAACAGAGTTTGCCCTAAATTTTTTCACTGCATTGAAATATTTTCTTATATTTCAGGATTTTTGAGCAACTTGCGCTTGCCCTGAAAAACAGAGTTTGCCCTGAATTCACTGTAGTGAATATATATTTTTAATCATTCAGAATTTTGGACAACTTGCGCTTGCCCTGAAAAACAGAGTTTCCCCTAAAATTTTTCCCTGTATTGAAATATTTTTTATCATTCAGGATTTTTGAGCAAGTTGTGCTTGCCCTGAAAACAGAGTTTGCCCTGAATTTTTCAAGCCGGGTGGGCGGCCTCCCTCGCCGACCCCCTCCTCGTACGCCACTGCGCACCAGATGAATTATCGCGTGGAATTCACACCGCACCGAAGGTGTTAAAACAGTGGAGTAAAACACATTCATCACTGCGTCAGAGCAATTTTACAACTGCAAAATCAGGTTGCGCTGATGTCTTGTCGAATACGATCAGTGGAGCACAGATAGTGTGCGGCAGGACAGTCTGACGCACACCACGGTTTGCAAGCTCGAATCTTGCTAAACTACCCAAGAATCGAGAATGCGCATGAAGTACGCAAGTAAACTTTCGATTTTTTGTAATGTATAGAAGTCCAGAAAATTTTAAGTTTTCCTTTCTCACTGCTGAGACATTATCAAATGTCTGAATGCTTCTATGTTAACAACTGCTGTTTTTGAGCTCGTGCAACAGCTTTACATGCTACAGAAATTGGTAATGTAGTCAATGTGGTCAGCACTTGCGCTGCTCAGCCATAGCAGACAAAACAAAGACCAATGTTTCCGATGAAGTCAACTGTCGCGGAACACAATCATCACATGCGTAGTTGACGAAATGCCTGCAAAAAGTGGTGAGATGGTTTCTGGATGAAGACGATGACCCAGATTCCCACCAAATCCTAATTATTACTTTTTGGCCCATTTACAATGCTCCTTGAAATTTGTATGCAAATTTACTCCGTGGTACAGTATTTGCATTAATTCGACAAATTAACAAGCAAAACGTATGCGAAAACAATTAATCTCCTTCGCGCATATAATAAAGTTTTTGTAAAATATCAAGCTCAAGGGGGGTGTTAACCCCAACCCCCTTGCGTACGCTCTTGTGTGATATTAACAAAGTTCGTGCGCTGCGCTGGCAGTGACGTGCTATACATTTCAGATTTGAAATCCCTATATCACTACCTGACATCGCATACCCTCTAGCGAGAGTGCCAACCATCATGGGTGGCGGAACCTTTTTGAAAGTGGGGGGCACAAGTGCACGTTGAACAACTATGGAAAATTTTTGTGGCTTGAATTGGCAACTGTGACGTCACAAGCATTGGAATATTACGTCATTACCTATACACCTGGTGAAGGTCCAAATTACACTATTTTAGACAAAACTACACCACTATGAAAACGTATCGGTGAACCACCTGAAATTCAAATAGCCTGTTACAGGGGCGATCCAGGTCATCAGCGTCACTCGGGCTTATCATACGATTTATTCTGACGGACTGAATAAAACCGTTCGACGCTTGTGTCACTGAAATATCCATTTTCTTTCATTCTGGCTGCAATTTTGTTACCCTGCGACGTTATGTTATGTAACAATAAATGAGAAATTCTCATGATAACACCTCCAATGTTAAGTAACGTACGTCACAGAACAATGATAACGCCACAGTGGCGGTTCTAAGGGGGGGGGTGGGGGGGGCTGAGTGGGCCATAGCCTCTCCCAGATTTTTAGCTGGCCCTTTGCTTGGCCCCCAGTTTTTTGCTCAACTTTACGTTCAAGTTCGTTTGATTAACATGTACAGCAGGTAACTTTCAGCCAACAAAATTTTAAACGATTTGTAAGACTTTCTGGCGACGGTTCTGACGGTATTCACAAGCCTATGTTGGGTTTGATAGGTTTAATCACAGCAAATGAATCTTCATTACAGTGAAAAATCACCATGCAGGAGAGACATTATGTTGGCTCCCCTACCTTTTTCCTTGGCCCCGCAGTGCCCCCCACTTTTTTCATTCTAGAATCGCCACTCTAACGCCAGTAAGTCATCCGCTTACTAGGCTCGTTCATATTATCCCGAGTTGTTGGACAATTTATCGTTCGTTTGAAATTACTCTCGAAATGGGAACTGTCCTTTGAGTTAAACTTCAAATCCAATGTTCTATACAAATCCCTTGCTTCAAAAAACATTCAGTCCTATATGAATTATGTTTCAAAAAATATTTAGCTGCATAGGACAGCTCCGACTCTAATGAATGAGCCCGAGTAAAGCGCGAGCGAACGAAGTCGTGAGAGCGCCTACTACGAACGATATTGCTTTATTAAGGTCACCTGCAACATGAACGCGAAAAGCCAAACATAGACAGAAAATATACGAACATATGTGAACAGTGACAAGGCCCAAAGAAAAGAGGCCGAGTTAACAACTTAGTGAAGTGGGACCGTGAGTGGTGGAACAAACATACAAAGCAAGCAAGCTCGCGTTCTCCGATATATACATTATAATCGAAGAGTCAGGCTGAGCCCGGGTGCCGCATTTGCCACTGGGCTGTGAAAATCACCAATAACACAGTTTGAAAAACAGGCCAAAATGAGACAACATTGATACCTGTCTTCACACATTCAAATTCACAACTTTTCCACACCTTGAACACAGAAGTAGCATGACTGAATACTCATTCTACAATTGTATTACATACCGGAATGAAAAGAAAAGACAAAGCATATATAGCAATTTGTCTGTAAAGATACCAATTGTGTTGCAAATGCAGAAACAAAATATAGCTATTTAGCGTTGCCAATACAAAAACAAAAACACATTTGAAATTGATCTGTCAAATATTTCAATTTGCGTATAAAAGATTCAGTAAAATTTAACTATTCGGAATGGTGTTAAAACGCTTGAAATTACTCAAATTTTTCAATGGTGTGGCACGAACTTTTCCTACACACAAGCATATGGGTGTCGGAAGAGGAGAAGGAATTTGAAAATTTCAGCAAAAAACGCTGTTTTCTTAATTTGGAGTGGTAAAAAGCAAATTTCACTACTTTCGGCCCCCTGCAGAAAAACTTTTGGAAAAATCCACTAGTGCCCCCCCTGGAAAAATTCCTTCCGGCGCCCATGCACACAAGCATGTAAAATGACACCATTTTTGTGAAAAATTGTATTGTATTACACCATCTGGCAACATTGTTCAACAACACCAATGCGGTAAGCAATCCATAACAGGGTGACAGACTATGCACGGTGTATTCTGCCAAACAATTACGAAATCCTGCCAAATTACAAATAATATATTAGAAACAATATCGACAAAATACTGCGAAAGTTTTACAACGTTTTTTTCATTAAAGGATTTAGTTTATCACTGGACCCAATACTAATTGTGTTACTTAAACTTATGATATTTAGGACAAAAAGTGGGGGTCAGGACCCCAAGAAATAAAAGTGGGGGGGCCTAGGCCCATGCGGTCCCCCGGTTCCGCCACCTATGCCAACCGTGCGGTGGGAAACATTACGTTGTTGTATAACACTCCGTTGGGTGGTGCCAGGACCGGATTAACCATTGGGCAAACCTGGCAAATGCCCGGGGTGCCGTGCTTTTGGGGGCTTCACGCTGCAAGGAAAATTCGACCTGGCCCTTCTAACGCGCCGCCTTCGACCACCTGAATCAGGGCCAGCCCTTAGCCGATTGCTTCCAATTGGGCCCCGCGCCACGCCTACTAACATAACATAAACTTACACTTTCTATTGAAGTTGCTTGTGTAGTGCAGTATTTTTTAAACGTGGGATCCGTTGCCAACGAAAACCAAAGTTAACTGGGCGGTTTTAACACCCTCTTTCATCAGATTTCGTTCTGTGGAATCGTAACAGTGGTCATTGCATTTGGATAATGTGTGGGCTATTTTTTCAGTATAGCAGCTGGTAAAGACAAAGAAAACTTGAGTTTTGAAGATGTGTTCTGTTTCAGTTGTAAGCGTTTCGTACTTGGCAGGCCAAGTTTTAATAGTTGCTGCAACATACAGTTCGATACGGTTGTTGCTATTTCAATAGTTACTACCACTTGATTCTGAAGATTAAATTTTGTTCGTAATGTGTGTTATTCAGTCAGTCTTTTAATAGCGATATTCGTTTTCCTTCGTGGACATCTTATATAGAAGCTCTTTCCTTAAATAGTTTATTGCCCTAAGGATTTACTAAACCATCCCCGTTACCGTGACATCCGGAAAATTCTAAATGCAATTAACACCTATTTGAGATCATCAATCCAACAAGAGCACCTGAATAGTTTGGCGATTATGGCCAATGAATCCGAAATTCGCAGAGGCTTAAACTCGGACAAAATTCTGAGGAACTTTGTTGATGTTCAATCACAAAAATAAGTTTATCTTAGCAAAGGCATTTTCCGTATCGTAGATTGCAATAGTCTAAAGTAAGGCTGGAGATCCGGAACACAAATTTCGGGCTCGCCCTATCGCTCCAGCTCCACACATCTAAAGGCTTTGGCTGCAGATCTGGTTCCAACATCTAAAAACTTTTGGTTTCGGCTCAAATGATTTCGTCAGTTGAAAAATGAAAAACATTGTCTTATTTGTACAATTGTATTATGACACCAGCATAGATGAGGTGTCGCGAAATGACGCGTTTGGTGGATAGTGGGACATGTGCAAATAGTTGGAGAAGCCCTGATTTACACACAAAGGAGCATGGGCGTCGCAAATTTTTCCCCAGGGAGGGCAATAGTGGATTTGGCTAGGAGGTGGCCAAACGCTTTTTCCAGGAGTGGGCCAACAGTGATGAAACTTCATTTTACCAACTCAAAACTAAGAGACAAACATTTTTCTACTAAAAAGTTAATGGGAAAATATCAAATGTCAAAACCCAGTGGTGGGCTTGTTGTCACGCTTTTTCATTTGTTAATGTTTTGCAGCTAAGTTGTGATATCTTATCATTGTTGGCTGATCGTATCAAGCATGTTGTAAAATTCATTTGAAACATGGCCAATTGGCTTACCTTGCCCGCGGTAGGTACCTGGCCAAAGAGGTATTGAAAGTGGCAACTCATGGATTTATTGGATGTTACGGAGATGTCCATAGAACGGACATGGAAAGTCTCTGCTGTAGAGGTGCAACTGGGTGGCATGCTTCCAGACACGGCCTCGCTCTTTCACATCACTCATGATTTATACCTTTATGACTTGATGACCCTCCTCAAAAATTTCTGCACACACCATTGAACGGGGCCCTGCAAAAGGTCTTCCAATCGGGCCCCGCACTTGCTAGGCCGGCCCTGACCTGAATACTCTCGCTGTATGCAACCATGAGTTGATTAAAGCACACGCTGACAGCGCATACTTAGAGCTAGTTCAAACATAAGAACCCAGCGTACGGTTTAAAGCTCTTCGTACAGGGCCAGGTTCGCAAAAAAAGAATGGTACAACTACTGAAGCCTAAAATGGCTGTTATGGAACGCGGAACATGTCAAATTAATCTACGTGCCATGAGACAGGTAATGAGTGCTTGAAGGGGATTTCGCGATACACTGCGTTTTGTATATACAGTATGTTAAGGAAACTGACAACTTTTGGCATTTATCATTTTAGAGTGACTAAAAATAATTGAACCAAACAGCACAACCCTTTATGACGCCAAAAATGGATCGAAATCAGTGCATCCATGGCAGGGCCTCCGAGAGAAATTTTACCAGGGGGCACGAAGGAAGAAGGCACTGGGCCCGCTGATTTTCTTGGGCCCTCGTCGCAACTTGTAGAGCTTGTATGTATAGCAATCAGAATCAGTTGTCATGCTAAAATTTACAAATAAAATAATTACACTGGCAGTACGCAGTGGTGGGTCCAGGGTTGGGGGGCCCGAGGCAAGACAAAAAAGGGGCCCTCTGATGACGTCATCATACTCAGCCAACCGTGTTAATCACTTGATTTGCCCAAGATACGGCCAGTCGGCCACCCAAGGACATGTTGCTGAGACTACGGCATAACTGAAATAGCAGGAGAAAATGCAAAAGGGTGTTCATGATACACAACTTTGAAAGCACTGAAAGTTGGGAAGACAAGGCTGGCAACACATAAAAGTTAGGCAAGAGCAACTTGGCATCGCCCCCACTTCTTTGTTTTCGCACCCCATTTCTCTGCATTCACCATCAATAAAATACAAAATTTCCCCCTTTGAAAAAATTATTGGTAGTTGGTATCCTGAATTTGTTCACATTCATGTCTTTGTCGGAAATCCATGAAACTATAAAAAACAACCATGAAGATTTAAAACACTAAATTTGTTTCATATTTTATCCTTTAACTGCAAGAACATAGCATACAAAAGCATCCAATTAGAGACTTGTTTTGAAAAACGTTGAGGCTGAATGAGTCAAGGCTGCCCTCATCTTGCATTGACACTAAGTTGTTTGAAAAATGTGCAAAAGCAGGAAATGATTCATCATGTGCCTTATCGAAAACATTTCTACTGCAGCAAGTGGCCTACACAATTGATTAAATCTGTGCTAAGAAAAAAGGGTTCAAGTTATACCGCCTAAGAGCTGGCGAAAAAGCGTAAACATCATCTACCAAGTCTACCTTAAGCCAATCATTTACTAGTAAAGCTTCAAATAACCTGTGACTTAAAGCATAGGCTAAATCAAACCACCTAAAATATCTGTAGAAAAAATGAGTATTCATAATACTCAAAAAAATGAGTAGAAAAAATGAGTATTCATAATACTAGCAATTGCTGCTACGTGATAAGAAGGATGAATGTAGCCTTGCTTATTAACAGTCTTTGCAGCGCAACAGCAATAATACAAAAGTACTTTGTAAACTAAGAAGAAAATGTCCTATAAGTTAGAGATGTAGTGTGGTCCCTGCTATAACAATCGCATGTTGTCTTACTTTCTGATGAAAATGTTCACTAAGGTACAACATCACAAGAACTTTGTCTGACCTTTTCAACTCAGAGACATAAAAAAGACTACTTTTTGGTCATCTGTGGTATTTTCATAAAATTATCAATATAGCAAATACTTCAATCTCTAAAAATAATCGTTTGGTATAAAACGTTCTCATTTAGTATAAGTAGGCTTATTTTCTTTTATTTGGTACGGTCTTCTCAGAACTTTTTGGAAGAAATTTTAACCCACAATTTTTTTAGGTGTAGAAGTTGGCTTGAAACTTTTCTTTATTTGCTCATTGGAAATGGTGGTGGGGTCGCTTTGAAAGGACGGTACTTACACATTACAGTTGCTGTTGGGGGCCCCTTTGTCAGCATAGTACTTGTAAAGTACATTACTATTGCTGTTTGGGTCGCCTTTGAAAGCATATTACTTGCACATTACAGTTTCTGTTGCTGGCCACTCTGAAAGCAAGGTACTTACACATTAAAGTTGCTACTGGGGGCCCCTTTGAAAGCAAGGTACTTACACATTACAATTGCTGTTGGTGGCCCCTATGAACGCAAGATTCTCACACATTACAGTTGCTGTTGGGGGGCCGTTTGCAAGCAGAGTACTTGCACATTACAGTTTCTTTAAGGGCCCTTCAATGAAGTTTAAAAGCAGAGTACTTACACATTTCAGTGGCTGTTGGGGGCCCCTTTGAAAGCAGATCACCTTCAAATTGCAGTTGCTGTTGGGGGCCACTTTGAAAGCAGAGTACTTACACATTACAGTTTCTTTTAGGGGCCCCTTCAGTGAAGTTTAAAGCAGAGTACCAACACATTTCAGTAGCTGTTAGAGGCCCCTTTGAAAGCAAATTACCTTCAAATTGCAGTTGCTGTTAGATCCCTGTTGAAAGCAAAGTACCTGCACATTACAGTTGCTGTAGGGGCCCCTTTGAAAGCAGAGTACTTACTTATGATCTACTTTGCAGTACATTATATGAGTGAGTAATAAGTTTTTCATCAAAAATAAGGAAAATTTACGTACGTAACTCCTCAAGGGGGGAGGCAAAAAGAGGGGGATCGAGGCAAGTGCCTCGCTCGCCTCCCCTTAAACACACCACTAGCAGTAAGGTTACCAAACGTCCTTGAGCGCCAAGGACTGTCCTTGAATTTGCCATCAAACTCGTTTTGTCCTTGATTCTTGAAAAACATCTTGCTGTCCTTGAATATTTTCCGGTTTTCTTGAAATTTCTTGAACAGTTTTTAAATCGTTCATTTTTGAACTATTGATTACATTGAACATTTAAGAACCAAGAATAAGCAGTGCAAATGAACAGAACAATGTGTAGATTTGTTTTAAACAGTTGTGTAGTTAAAGAACTTACTAAAATCAGAACTCCACGCAGGCGTAAAAAGTGAGCAGATGAAAACTCCCTGCAGAAAATATAACTTTGCGATTAGTACTCGCTCAGAAATCACAACTATGCCTTAACGAAGACGTATTCCCACAAGCCTTTCATGAAGTTACAGTATTTCTAACAACGTGGTCGTGGTCTTATACTATGGTCTTATAAGCCACGTGGTCTTATAAGCCACCGTGGTCTCATAAGCCACTTGGTCGTATACTGTGTGAAAAGCCTGCATAAACATGGCTTGACTAAGCTATTCACTCAGGCACATTGGACACACTCACAATCTCACATTATAATGGATTTTGAACTTGTGGAAGCGGAAGCACTGCTACAGATTCACCCCTGCTTCTTTTTTAACACAGTATGAAACGTGTCATGCCGTTATCAGCAGTCACTGTCTCACTGCATTACCTGCCATGGATGTCTGAGGTCACATGAGGAAAAACGCAACAGTCACATGAGGAAAAACGCATTAACTATCGTAACTTAAAGAAGTGGACATAAGTGAACGGCTAGCTCATCACTGCATCACACCAGAATAGTGAAGCAGGCTCTTGTGCGGTGTAAGTTTCATACCGATAAATAAAGTGTTATTGCAATAATTAAATCAATTAATCGTAATCAAGATGCTGACTTCAGACTTTCTTAACGCATTTGGTTCTAGTCCCAATTTTCAGGGGGGCAAAAACCCGTTTTGCCCCCTGCAGACACTTACGAATGTAGACCACCGCATCTCTTTGAAAAACATAATGTCCTTGAAAAAATTTCAAGTGATCTGGCAACCCTAACTGGCAGCTGGCTTACACTAATAAAAGTTTAGGTTTGATTACAGAAAAACTTTCCCGGGCCCCGTACCTATTGGGCCCGGGTACAATGTACCTATCGTCAGTGGCGTGCAGAGNGGGGGGAACAGGGCGCCGGCCCCGGCCATCCAATGTCAGGGGGGCAGCCAAAGAGTGAAATTACAAAAATTGAAATGCTCCAACTAGATGATTTTTCCTATTGTAAGTCTACTAATACACAAGGGAAATCACAAAAAATGAGCGGAAGGTAATCAAGGTTGAAAAAAATGGGTTTTGAAAAAAATATGCATCGGTTTTTTGTTTTTTTAAATCCGTTTTTCTTGTTTTTTTTAAAGAAACAGGATTTTGTTCTTTTTTAAGAAAAAAAACACAAAAGCCCTATTCTGAATTGTTTTTATTGCATCATGCATTATCACCATTTTGAGAATCACACAATAATAACTTCTTATGCCTATTATGACATTCAAATCCGAGGGTAAAGAAATGTACCCCATCTTTGTTTTCGCAAAGAGTTGTTGGTCAATTTACTCCAAAGTGGTAAGGTTTGGCAAGCATGCAGACAACAAACAGAGAAAAGCCACTCCCACACAAACTCTGCCGTTTCACGTGAAGTTTATGTAGCTCACATGTTCAGCATCTATATAGTGCATTTTTTTCAACACATGGTTTGGTATGGTCCAACATCAGAAACAGTTTGGATGCAGAGAATGCAGAAAAACTGATTGAAATGTACCGATTTAGAGAGCTGAAGAAGATAACCAGTAGAACTTTTTCAAACTGTTGGAATTTTTCTTCCCTTTTTTTTAAGTCCTTCAAATTTCCTTCATAGGCGGATCCAAGGGGGGCTAAGGGGGCTGAAGCCCCCTAAATCTTTTCAGATACGTATTTTGATCGATGGTTCCCGACACAGAAACGTCCATTGGGGTGATTTTTTTGTATGGCCTTTTAAATAAACCATTTCTTCCACAGGGATAAGGACGAAAATGTTAAATGCAAAGCTTATTTTGCTGAATTTGGGCAGTCCGAATGTGTTTGTTTCACTATAAATGAAACTTTTAAAATACAAATTTTTATAAAAAGTATGTTCCCAATATTATATAACTACGTAAGTGCTTACATAAAGTATTTACATTACATATACGTTATATAAACCGCACGTACATAGACGTAGCCAGGATGGGGCAGGGGGGCATGGCCCTCCAAATTTTTAGAATATCTAGTCATTTTGTGCTTTAAGAGGCAGTATTTCAAACAAAATACTGTTGCTCGCCTAAAAGCAAACATTTTGACACGCCCAAAATTTTGGGCTGGAAATTCCACTGCGCACGTAAGCATTTACTTTTGTTTCATTTGGGTAAGATTGGGCTTCTTGTGGACAAAAGATGAATAAGCAGCAGACTCACAACTGTCGCTAGAATGTTTTCAATAGGGGGTGCTTTCCGTTTGTGCGGTCGGACTTGATATTCTAAAAATTGACAAAAACTCCACTGATGTTTCAATTTGGGGGGCTTGGAGCTTTGTTTGGGGGTTAAGCCCACCAAACCCCCTCGTGGCGACGGGACTGAGCAGACTGTGGACAAAAGTTGAATAAGCTGCAGATCATACTATTTTTCCTACAAGCTTTTATGAATGAGTGCAGCTCA
>JGI24159J19872_10010404_pt1 | contig 12201 bp, 9 predicted proteins | sample Ectturendosymbi4_FD_19872 | JGI IMG/M metagenome (IMG submission 19872)
TTTTTCACTCAGCTATCCTTTTCAACCAGTCTTTTGACTTGTTGACTCTGCCGTGGTGCACTCTGGTGCCACTGGCATCCCACCACTTCAAGTTAATCATTATAGAACAAAGCTCAGATTTGCCTTTTTAGTTTTGAGGAGCATCCTTGCTGCAATATCAATATCAATTGAATGAGGATTTCAAAATTCAAGTGCCCTGAAAAAGATGGATGGGATATCCATTACTTAGTAGTGGATTTTTGGTTGAGGATATAACATAATGTAACCGGAGTCATGAAAACTGATAGTGTATGGTGAGCAATAACACCACACTGGTAGTAAAAATAATAATGTTTGTTGCTAACCTACTTACCTAGGTTTACTTTCAGCCACCATTGCTCTCACACCCAAGTTATTTCATTTCTGATATCAAGCTCCATTTGGAACCAAATTTAGGTTTCAACAGTTAGCTCTGAAACTATATACTGATGTTTTCACAGCATCGAACATGCTCTTATATTCCACATCATGATATGACTTATCATAGAGTAGCTCTTCATCATAATCCTGTAATTGCAAATATCAAAATATATTTAGTGGTTCTAAAATGCCCAAAACAAAAATCAGGGTTCTTACTTGATACTCTGGAAAATCCTGACATCAGCATAGATTTCCCTCAGGCTGTTACTGAAAATCTTCCAAAAAAGCAAATAAAAAAAATTCCCAAATTTCATGGACAAATCTGAAAACAAATATTATTACAGCTGCAAACAAAATAAACCAAAAGAATCCAAGAAGGTTAAACAACCTCATTGGATAACTGATGAAATTAAAAGCCTTTTGCACAAGATAAGATCGTTTAAATCCAACCAAGAAAAATGCAATAAGGAATTCCAAAAGCAGTGTAATTAAATGTGCTAAGGAACAATGGTTAGAAGAAAAATGTCAGGAGATTAAAAGATTCAAAGACATCAACATTAAAGATATGTGAAAATTTGCGAAATAGCTAGTAAAGGACCCTTACCAGTATCCAGAGGCATTTGATCATCAAGTGGCCATATCTTCATCTTGTGGGAGACTGAAGATATAAAAAAACATCAGGAGGAATGCATAGCTTCTTTATACCACGACGACAGAGAAGATGATGATAAGATAGTCTCATATGGATCTGGCCCTTCAATACTGAAAGAAGAAGTTAAATGGGTTTATAACATTGCAAAACCATGAAAGTGGCAGGTCCAGATGAGTTGGTTGTTGAGATGCTACAGTGATTGCTTTATAAGAAGATAGTGTAGATATGTTATGGAGCCTTTTTAAAAATATAAATGAAACTCGTCAAATACCTTCTGAAATGCTCAAATCTGTTTTCATTGCTGTTTCCAAAAAATATAACACTCTGTGGTATGAAAACCATATAGAACCATCAGTTTGATGGCTCATACCCTAAAACTGTTTGTGAAAATCATAGTTTTGTGCATAAGAAGAAAACTTCTACCCCAAATCCCAACTTGTCAATATGGTTTTATGTCTGACAAGGACAAGTAATGCTGTGCGAATGATCAATTGAACACCAAGATATTTTTCTGTGCTTTACTGATTATCCAAACGCATTTGATAAAGTGCGCCACTCTTAGCTACTTACAATGACAAGGAATTCCGAATTATACATAAAATTTTAGGCCATAACTTTTGAACCAGAAACATTAGAAAGCTATTCAAGGGCTCTAAAGACTCAGATTCTAGCCTAGTTTCCAATACAAACTTGAGTCAAACAATTGTCTCATGCGGTTGCACCCAGGGCCAGGTAACCTGAGTGAAAATGGCCTAAAACCTACCCACTATGATGTCACCCACCAAAAATCTACAATCCAATACTTTCCAATTTTTTTATATGCAAACTAAAAGACTCGCTGTATCTTTTGAGGGCTTGAACAACTCTTCAGCTCAACTGGCTGGTGAGTTACAGAGTTTCAATGTGGCACAAAAATACGGGCTCAATGAAGGCTAAACATGGTCTTTTTGAAGTATGAATATATATATTGTACATCGGCACTGAAAGTGTTAAGCATGCATGGCAGTAACAAGGAACACACAAATACATTAAAGAAAATGAAAAAAAGAAGATAGATATGTGGCGGTAGCAGAGAAGCATGTAGTTGGTGCTACTGTCAAAATTAATTTGGTGAAACACAAGCTTTCATTTCTGATAGGCAGTAGCTGAGAGTTACTGACATGTATTAGTACATGAATTTGTTTGCTTCAAGAATGTAAATATCTTTATTGGTTGGAGAGTTTTCTGACTTTTATAAATGTTAGTAATTTCACGAGTCACATGTTTACATGTGTTGAAACATCTCATGGTGCAATTTAAAACAATTGATATTGGCTGTAGATGACGTGAAGTTGCTCTCCCTTGGTAATAATTCCATATTATACTCATGAGTTTATTTAAACTGTGATACAACATATGTCAAATCAAACAAGTACCCTGTCTGTTACAGCAATTGTTTGATACTTTATTTCCTGCATTGCATGCTGCATAATAATTGTGGCACTACAGTACACCAGTAAAACTTGGTTTTATACCCTGTTATTGGTTAGAAATCATCAGTAAATCTTAGTGCAAGTATGGTTCATCATCTTCCAAATATATGAACACCTTTATAATTAGCTGTCCTTGATTGTAAGTTGCATGAAATGGTGTTAAAAAATTAATATAAGCCATACTCTAGCATAGGTTACCTAAGCCTCTGAACTAGCACATTTCGCCTTTAATTGGCAACTCTGGTAGTGGTGCTTACACCATCACAACAGCTTTTGTTCATCATAATCCCTTCTATGATGGGAGTGCATGTGATGCTGAAGAGAATGCCAAGAGAGTTGGGTTGACGAAACGTAGCCAAGGAAAGGCTTAGCATCATTTGGGCTTTTTGGTGAGATAAATAAAAAATGCTTTATAAGCTGTGGCCTACAATCAAATAAACAGTATTGAGCAGCCCCAACACCTTGTCCCACTATTAGTAGGTAGTGACCTTATGTCTGATATATTAATTTCTATCATTTATAGATCATTAGTTAGTGACGTAGCATTTGCTCTATTTGTGCTCTATTTGTAGTGTCAGTGATATATATCATGCAAAGTTAATTATTCCATTTGATTAAGAAAACTTATAGCCATCTTAATTGGGCAACAGGTTCGAACTTGATGTTCCTCAAAACAAATCTGTTTGTCATGCATCGCTGTCTCTTTACTGTATTGTTTATTTTAGTTTCTGTGTATGACTTACTGTGTTTCATTGGTAAAGGTTGTGGCATACGGTGCATAAGAGACCATGCTAATAAAACATGTTACTGGGTTAGTAAACTCTATTCTCATGGTTCTGATGACCAGTAACTTGTCCAAACTATATTTTCAGGAATTAAGCATAAAACCTTAACATACTTATTTGATGTTGCATAGTATAAATAAAATGTTACATGTGTGCTGAATAGCATTAACTTAAAAGCCTTTGTGTGTTTTGTCCTTGTGTGAAAGTGGCGTGTTGGCATGGACAGAAACGAGATTTTGGCTAATTTTCAAGTAAGTTTTTGATGTTGATTGTTTTGAAAAAAATTTTGACAATGTCGAAGTTGAAGCATTGCTATGTGCTAAAAATGCTGGATTTGTTTCTAAGTTAGTCACATTATGGTGGTTGCATCATGACTACAGTTACATGTTCTTTGAAATGTTCAACACATGTTAATGTTACCCTCATATATAAAAATGAATTATTTTTCTCAGATGGTTTACATTGTTTAATATACAGACCACTGTTCATATGTATAGATGTTGGTTAGGGGTTTCAAAGTTGCAGTATTTCAAGACAGTCTCAAACATTAGTATCCCATACTTATTATGTAGATAGACTACATGTGTGCAGGAATCAAAATGTTGTTGTTGTTTTTACAATGGGACTTGTCTTGGTGATGAAAGAACTAATGGCTCAAAGTCATCTTGTAGAATGATCGGAAAACCTACTATAAAATTTAACTACAAAACTTGTGTTTCAGTCAGAGGTATGCTGCTGCAATCTTACTTAATGATTGGACTAGATCTCAAACTATTGTGACAGTTTCTGTTATATTCATTCATTAAGTTGTGAAAACGTGGCCAAAATATTGCTCAGAAACAGTAAATTACTTTTAGAAGTTGGTAGATATTTTCACATGTTAAAAAAAACGATCTATTCTGACTTTCTTATTAAAACTCTATCTACTGGAAGATGGAAAATTAAACTGAGAAAGTGTACTTGTTCAGGTCAACACATGCACACTATTTCTATTCCACGTTATTGCTAATTCATGGAACTTTCTTTCTTAGCTTTCTCATTGTTTATAAGTTATTTACTACATGTTAATGACACAAAAATACTTTTGTGATGAAGGATTATAGAATTAGTAAAAAAATTGTCATTGCTTAAAACATGCGATATAGGGTGGTTTCCCTGCCATGATATCCACTGTTACTGCACGGTTTTGGCAGGAAATTCCAATGCCTTCTGCTTGGCAGAAGGCAGATATTGCTAGGCATTTAGGCTGAAACAGTGTACCTGGCTAAGGTTTTGTTGCCTTTACACTAATCAATTGCCAACATGTCAAATCATTTCCCAAAACATTTTAGTCTACATACCGCTGATACTGGAGCCAACTTTGCAAATGTTTTGCTTTTACTGAGACAACGAAAGCAGCTAACACTGGCATGAACTAATTAAACTCTATCAACATGCCCAAATATACTTACAGAAATGTTTCTAACAAATTCTTTCATGCTTTCCTAACATTTGGCAGCATATCAAAGCACTTTGATCACACAAATCACAGTCCTTATCCACCACACCAGGTCCCACCTAAGTGGATCAACTCAAAATCGCTATGCTTTTAACACTTTGCCGTCCAGCTGCTTTTGGGGATTTTCGGAAAAAAAACGCCTAAACGCACGTGGCTTTGCAAGGGAATTTCTCCGGTCCGGTATGCTCTACAGACCCGGTAAAAGTCTCAAAAGACGCGGCAAGTCTTTTTTTTTTGAGTACAGAGTAGAAGACTGGCTAATCCGTTCGAGCCCGTGAACAGCTCTCTAGCGCATAGGTTCTCAAAGTGCTCCGTACGGAGCCCCAGGGCTCCGCGAGCTATTCGTTTACTTGTTAAAATACTGACTTGGCTAATTTTGCAACTGCCCTAAGAAGCAATAACGGCATTAATAAAATTTCTTGTGGGGCTCCGTGAATTATGGTCAATCTCTTCATGGGCTCCATAACACCAAAAGTTTGAGAAACCCTGCTCTAGCGCAATCGACAGAGGAGCTAGGGCGTTGGTAAGGCAACCGAAAACTGCTGTATTTTAGGCCGAAATCGAAGTACGAATATATCGTACGCCGGCTCTCAAAGTGTTAAACAGCCTCTGGACCACAGAGAGTTTGGATTCTCACTCCAAAACCTTATGTTACTTAAACTCAGTCTAGAACTAAATTTTTCGACTGTTTCCATCAACAAAATTAAAAAAAAATGTACACTGGTGGGATTTTTGAAAGCAATAACTAGGGGTGCACCGATCTATTTTTTGGGTGGCTAACACCAATATATTGGTCATTCATGGACTGATACCGATAACATATATTTCTAAAATTTTTAAATTCTGTTTTTTGTTTTGTTATCAAAAATATAGTGTATTCTATGCCTTACCTTTTTTGAAAAACCTAAAAAATCAGGATTTATGAGCTGAAATTTTTTAAATTGTAGCAATTTCAATATTTTCCTACAATTTTTAATTAATTTGATTAATGATGATACTTTTATTTCATCTGTGACAGCCGACATGTGCTCCATGGTTCATCTTGTCTGCTTTTATGAAAATGCACCTGCTGGCGTTGCTGCAAGATAACTGTATTAACTTGGTTAGCTGTTCTTTCTTGTGCAAGTTGTCTGCATGCGTGAGGAATATATCAGCGTTTTGTCAACACCTTCTGAGGCCACTAATATAAGCCGATACCAATATATCAGTAAAACCCAAATATAGGTCTATCTCTAGCAATAATGTACATTTACATCAGCCAAGAATGATGGCCAGATCACCTTCAACATCAATATCCACCAACACTCAAATTGTTGATTAGAAGCATTGCTAAATTTTGGTTGTATTGATGGTTTTCAGAGTTTAAACAGGAGTTAGATTCTCAAATTTGAAAAAAATTCAGTTCCAGGTTAAAAAAGTTTGGAGCAGAGTTGGAGTCTGAAGATATGACTCTGACCACTTTTACAGACCACCCCTCCCCAAAATAATTAATTCTGCAGTACTAGCAATCAGTAACTAGCATCTCTTCCACAAATACTGCATTGGTGCAAAGTTTTAGAAACATCAGTAAGATTTGCATCAAAGGCCTGAACATTTCGTAGGATATGAAGCAAAATGTTGAATACAACAATATCTTGTGAATGTTGTATAAAATGCTAATGTATCTGACTACAAAACACACAATTGGTAAAATATTAATATAATTTTTATGTAGTTAAATTGTTTTTTCAATGTTTTTTCTAATGGACAAAGGAGTTAAAATCACTTTTAAAATGACATGCAAGTTCATCTAAATAAAGATGAAGTAGATAATGAGATTATTTTAATGGCTTTAAGTTGGTGTGTCCAGAATCTCATCTTACATCACTAGGTGGTGTTAGTATCCCCAAATGAGCACTGTTGCTCTAAGTCAGTGGTTCTTAACTCTTTGGCGTCCAGCTGCTTTCGGTGATTTTCGGAAAAAACGCCTAAACGCACGTGGCTTTGCGCGGGAATATCTCCGCTCTTGGTCGGGTTACGGACCTGGTCAAAGCGTCAAAAGATGCAGCAAGTCCTCTGGTCTGCACTCGAAAAAAGTTTTTTATGCTTGGGGGTTGCGGGATTTTTGTGAGTGACATCATAAGTGCAGGACTTCTAGGCCACCTTGCTCCACTTTGCCTGGCCCTGGGTGCCAACCATTAGGTGGTAGTATTTCGCTGAAGTTTTTACTGGAAACTAGGCTACAATCCAAGTCTTTAGATACTTTGGATGACCTGCTGAGGTTTCAGGTTCAAAAATTATGATGTAAGTTAGTAAAAATATTTGACTAATTAGATAATTAATTTGTTTAAACAAATTTATAATTTGTGTAAAAACTTCAGCGAAACAGTTGGCCTAGCGGTTGAGCCCTACGCCAGGCAACATGAGCCAAAATGACCCCAAAACTACTTCACTTATGACGTTAGTCACAAAAAATCCGTACCCCCAACCAAAAAATTTTTTTTCGAGTGGAATATACTAGACTGACTGATCTGTTTGAGCCCTTCAACAGCTCTATACCGCAATCGGCAGAGGAGCTAGGGCGTTAGTAAGCCAACCGAAAACTGCTGTTTTTTAGGCCAAAATTGAAGTACGAATATATCGTACGCCGGCTCTCAAAGTGTTAACACTTTTGGTACCGGTCGACGTATATATACGTGAGCGGAAACAGAAACCCACCATTGTTATTGGGCAATGTATATATACGTTCCTAACAAAAATCTTCATTTTCTGGCCCTAGGCGCCAAACCAACGAGCCATTTTGTTGGCTCAAGTTTTTTGGAAACTAGGCTATCATCCAAGTCTTTAGAGACTTTGATCGGCTTTCTAGCTTATTTGGAGCCAAAATTATGGCTTAAAACCAAAATTTGGAAAAAATTGAAATCTTACAAAAGGTAACCTTGGCTATTTTTGACTAAAGGCCATAACTCACCAGCGTGAGCTAGAGAGCTGTTCAAACCCTATGTAGACTCAGAAAGTCTTGTTGTTTAGAGCTAAAAAAATAAGTTATGGGTTTAGGGTTTTGGTTGTTGATGTCATGATTGGGGTAGGTTTTGTTTTTTTATAATGTCATCATTTGATCCAATGAGCCAATTTTGTGGCTCTAAGTTTTATTGGATTCTAGGCTACAACATGAGTCATTAGAGCCCTTGATCAATTTTTTAATGTTTTTGTGCCCAAAAGTTATGGCCAAAAAATTCCAAATATTTCAGGAATTCCCTAGGGGATTATTGGGTAATTTCCCTAATTTGCAGTATTGTGGCCATAATTTTGGAACCAGAAATGCTAGAAAATCCATCAAACCCTTAACCAATAAAAACTTGAGTCAAAAATGGCTCTTGGTTTTGATGTCCATGGCCTGATGTCATCCTGATGTAAACAAAATATGCATAAACATAGTCCCATCAAGTAAACATCAACAAACACGACATCCAAAACAAACGTTTTTAGTTCTGAAGTACAAGATTTTCTGAGTCTAGATGGTTTGAACAGCTCTCTAGCTCAATCGGCTGGCAAGTTATGGCTTTTACCAAAATGGCCAAGGTTACCTTTTGTGGGATTTGAATTTTTACCCAATTTTGGTTTTTGAGCTATAATTTTGGCTGCAGTTGTGCTAGAATGCTAACTGTGGCTTTTAAAGACTCAAATGATAGCCTAGTTTCCAAAAACATTGAGCTGAAATGGCTTGTTGGGTTGGTGCCCAGGGCAGGTAAACTTGGTCAAAAAGGTGAAAACATGCCTCCATTATGATGTCACCTACAGAAAACCCCAAGCCAAAAACAAAAAAAAAATTCAATCTAGAAGACTTGCTTAAACCACCCAGTACCGGTGGATATTGCCATGGGGGAATCCACCCAGTACTGAAAGTGTTACACTTTTTCCTGCCATGCCTCCCTGGGGCTGCTACCCCCATGACGTTCTTGAGAAGAAAAGGGGATAGTATATTAAATAATGAATGAATAGTCCTACGCAACTTTATCATTTTGTCTTTGGACATGTGTCATCAGTGCTTGTTGGATGACAGATGCTTTCATGTGGCTCTCCTGTTGCAGCATTCATTGAATTGCTTACTAAATCTGTTGCTTCGAGAGCAACCACTGCTCCATGTGCTAAATATTTTCAGCATGGGCTGGGTAGGAATATGCCTATCTCAGGGCGCGGCAGCAGAAATGCTGCTCAAGATGACCCAACACCCAGCATAATCCAGCTGAACACCGAGGGGCTCACTGCAAGCAAGATCACCATTGTTGAGCACCTAGCCTATAAGAACAAGGCATTCATCATCATCCTACCAGAGATCCAATGCGCAACTGCAGACAAGCTAGTGATTCCCAACTTGTCACTAGCTGGGTCAGTCCTGAGCAGGAAGCACGGCCTTGCCACGTTTGATCACGAGCGGTTGGAATGGTCACGAGTCGATTGGTCTCCAGAGCAATCAGAGACTTGAGTGGTTGTGTGTAGATGTCGCAGGATATAAGATCATTAACGTCTACAAACCTCCACACTCGCAATCCACACCAACGGCCATCTCGATGTTCCCACACCCTCGTGTGTATGTTGGCGACTTCAGTTGCCAACATTTCAACAGGGGTTACAACAAAACAACATTCCCTGACAATGAGAGCCTGGACTCCTGGGTAACATCCACCAACCTTGGACTGGTGTATGACCCAAAGGAAGCAGCCAGTTTATCCTCTCACCAATAGAACGTCGGCACCAACCCAGACCTGGCCTTAGTGAGTTTTGGCCAGGTCAGCCGACTGCCAGACAGACATGTTGTAGGAAAGTTCCTGAGGTTACAACACTGATCCTCCCTCAATGCTACTGAAGCTCAAGGTTCCTGCCCACAACGATCCGTTGAAGCGTTGGAATGTTTGCAAGGCTGATTGGAAGAGCTTTTGCCTTCTCACAGTTGAATCCGTTGAGAGATTGCCACCTCTGGACACATCAAACATTTTGAGAGGGCATACCAAGATTTTTATGAGAGCCTCATATCTGCAGCCAAATAATGTATCCCACATGGTCATCACAAGAACTATGTGCCACGCTGGGACAAGGAGTGCGAGACCCTCTATCGCTCCTTCGTCCAAGCTCCAGTGGGGACTGACTCTGATAGAGCCGCTTTGTCCCTACTTTTTGGCAAGAACAGGAGTGATGGAGTAAGCTGTTAATTCCATCGACTTCTCACACATAGCTGCAAGGCGTGGAGCTCGATCAAGAAACTCACTAGCAAGTCTGGACGCTCCTCTTGCTTGTACCATGTCTCGGCAAACTCCATTGCCTCGCATCTTGTGAAGAATGTGGTACACAGGACCAGGGGACACGAGTCTTTCAGGATTATCAACAAGAAGCTGTCCGACCTGTGGAAGATCCCAACATCTAAGGGTTACGGTATCTCTGACCCATTTAGGCCAGAGGAGCTTGCTGCTACCCTCAGGTGCCTGAAGCCAGGAAAGTCTCCGGGACTGGATTCCATCATTCCTAGAGTTTACAGTCCACAGTGGGTTGGCTATCAAGTCTTGGTTTTGTGATTTCCTCACTTCTTGCATGCGCCTGACGGTTCTGGATGATGAGACAATCGAATGGCTGCTCAACACCTGCCCTGAGATCTAGTGTGGCAAAAAAGTGGTTTGAACAACTGGCTCAAAAGATGAATAAGAAGTACTTGTTGAAAAGGGTAGCTTTCAATCTAAAGTTTCTGCTAAGAAACTGAGTAGCAAACAGATGTCTTAACTATACTTCAGTTGCTTATAATCAAGTGAAGGAACCTGGGAACTTTGTCTCAAGCCATTTGTTTCAAGACTTCCAGTTCTCCACTGACTACTTTTGAGAAGCTCCAGCAGTTCAACCTATTCACTTTGGTGCTTCTGTAATGCTAAAACACTAATTTCTTCTACCCTTTCATGATTTTTTTGTGTAACTTTACTCAAATGATTTTGTTTTGTTAAAATTATTTTGCATCCATCAGAGTTTTTTTGTAAACATGAAGATTTCATTATCAGGACACTAGTTGCAATGAAATCCTGCATGAATGCATTTCCTTACATTTTTCAACGCTGCAGGCATGTACAGGGATAGATGATGTTGGACACTGCATGGAGTGTCTTGAACAATGTGACTGGAACTTGCATGATGCTGTAGCAAGTGCTCTGAGACAAGACAGTCTCACTGCGTTTTCAAGCAATGGAATCAGGTCAGTTTTTTGATTGGGGGTAACAGATAAACAAAGATTTGAGATGAGTGCAAGCATTAGCATTTTTGTATATACTTTAGATTCAACTCCTTGAAAGTTGTGATGTATAACAATTTGTGTAAGCAGTGCTTGGGTTGGATTAGTATTGTTCAGTCATTCTTTTGCATACATTGTAAATTAAGTTGACACAAACCAGGGTCTCAAACACATGGCCATTGATGCTTTTTGGGAATTTTCAAATAATTAACATTTACAATATTTAGTTTATTCACTGTGTTTAACACTTTGACGTCCAGGTTAATTCAAGCAGTTCACAAAAAACAGCTGGATTGCACATGACTTTGTGCGGGAATATCTCTGCTCCTGTACGGGTTACGGACCTGGTTGAAGTGTCAAAAGACACGGCAAGTCTTGTAGTTTCTACTCGAAAAAAATTTTTTGGTTGGGGAGTGCAGTTTTTTATGAGTGACATCATAAGTGGAGGACTTTTTGGCCACCTTGACCTGGCCCTCCAACTGTTAGATGGTAGTATTTCGTTGAAGTTTTTATTGGAAACTAGGCTACAATCCGAGTCTTTTGATACTTTGGATGACCTGCTGGGGTTTCGGGTTCAAAAGTCATGATATGAATTAATAAAAAATTTTGACTAATTTGTTAATTAGTTAATTAATTATTTTATTTAAGATCATAACTATTGAACCAGAAACGCTAGAAAGTCGATCAAAGGCTCAAAAGACTCGGACTCGAGTCTAATTTCCAATAAAAACTTCAGCGAAATAGTTAGGCCTATTGGTTGGGCCCTAGGCCAGGCAACATGAGCCAAAATGGCCTAAAAACTACTTCACTTATGACGTCACTCACATAAAATCTGCACTCCCAACCAAAAATATTTTTTGAGTGCAAACTAGAAGATTGTCTGATCCGTTTGAGCCCTTGAACAGCTCTCTAGCGCAATCGGCGGAGGAGCTAGGGCGTTGGTAAGGCTACTGACAACTGCTGGTTTTAGGCCCATTTTTAATTACGAATATATCGTACCCTGGCTCTCAAAGTGTTAATAGTGCTTGGCTAGCAAGTGAACAAGTTATTTTGAACAAACGTAGAATGTAGATACAGCTAGAAATGATTTACCTACAACACACCTTTCGCATGACATAAGGTGTAATGTTACTAATCAGGAAATTCGA
>JGI24159J19872_10010405_pt1 | contig 12201 bp, 10 predicted proteins | sample Ectturendosymbi4_FD_19872 | JGI IMG/M metagenome (IMG submission 19872)
CTTCGGTAAACCCGCTCTTCTTTTTGAGAAGATTGCGGCACCATGATGCATAGTTTGAGAACTTAAATTATCGAATGACATCGGTCTTTACTCGTTAATGCCACCCTACCACGACAAGTACAGTATTTCATTATATTTCTGGGAAATTTGCATTTTTTCTGGCACTGGGTTTTGTTGGTTTAAAATCTATTAAAGACATAATTGCAAGTCTTAGATGTTTTTCAAAAGTTTTGCTCCAAAACAAGCTTTTTCGATTGTCCTGTTGATGAACATATTTGGTATTAATACTCTGTCAAACTTGTAATAAAATTCAAAGAGTGGACCATGCGGCCTAGGCCGTGATTGAACCTGTCAAATATGTTCGAAACAAGTTTGTGATTATGACATATAAAAGTAAATTTGCTGTGTTACCTTTGCTTCACAGCTTATAAGTTTTTGCGTTTAGTGCTGGTGCAGAACATGAGACAATCAACTAAAATTAAGTTTGTATAACTGCCTGTTTCAGACGTTTGCTAAATTAGTGATTATGCTGTTCTATGTAGTTGACTTTCACAAGAGTAATCTTACAGATATGGTTCCACTCTACTGATTGGTTATTTTTGATGATGGTGTGAGATTTCAAAACGTTAGAAAAAGTAGGAAATTTCCACCACCGTCGCTTTGAACGGCATTTTTTTGTTTGTTGGCACACAGATTTACTGACTGTAGCAAGAGATTTGTGATATACATGCTGCGAAATCAATGGCACAATTGATTATGCTTTATATCAGTGATACAGTCTCAAATAGTGAAAGCNTTTTTGAACAGACTTTCAAATTCTAAAATTTCAGTACGAGATAAACTTTTGAAACTTGCGAAATGATTGAAAANATTTGTGATAGCTGCCTAAAAAGTTAAGTGGCCAGTCGATGAGACAAAGCGNAATTACAATGAGGACGACTGCNTCAGCGCGTTTCCCTGTGTTGCAATTCTTGACAGAGAAAAGAAAGCTGAAACAAAGCCTTTTGGTGCTATTGTGCTGTTGTCACATCACTCCTTCCGCCAGTTGCCTCACCAGGAGTTGATCTGCAGACAATTGGCGCCAGCAAATCCACATTTTTTCCCAACGTGTGCTGCACAAGGTTTTGTCTTTCATTGGATCCGATTTGAACCGCGTGGAGTGATTTTTGTTTCGCTTGCAGTAACGTTGAAAATTTGCGAAATGCGTATAAAACTTCAATAAGCCTATAGACTTCTCGGTTGAAGATATTTTGGAGAATTTCTGTTCTCTGCGCTAGGCCATGTTCCTAGCAATAACTCGTTGATGCGTCATAATCGTAGATTGTTCAGCGACAGACGCTTGAACCACGTTTTATGGTCAATGAGGAGGAATATCTTGGGTGGGGCTGCATGCATGTAGCTTTTCAGCAGCGGAGATCAGCAGCGGAGCAGAGGCCGGTGAAAGGCCGGTATTTTGAAAACCTGTTCCTGAAACCGGTATTTTNAAAATAAATAATCTTCCGCAACTTCAACAAGAAATAGNGCNGAATTTCTCAANTTATATTGACTCAAGTAGTGAAACTTGTGAGGAGAGTTCTTTCAGCGAAGTTTACTATACATATTTGCTGCTGTTGAGGCAATCCTTGGTGCGGTTGGCACGCCACACACACACCGAAATGTAATGAGTCAGCCAAAACACAGGGCAATTGTAATTGTGGCAATTGTAAAACAATACTGATTGTCTTTCTGTTTTCCCTGTGCCGCTTACGAAATACGACGTAGCTTAGACCTGGCACTGTTGACAAATCAAAATGGCCGGTATTTTTACAAAACGCATCTGACAAACCTGATCGTCGGAATCAGTAGTGTAATGGGGCGGGAACGCGTGGGAACGGCGCTCACACAACTTTTTCACGTTTTGCTTTAAANATGAGTTTGAAGCTGTTTTAAAATGGCTATTTTTTTAATGCGTTCCCACACCTTTTTTGTTAGCACTGCATCCCTGGTCGGAATATTGTGATGGTNCGCTGAAAGGTCGAAAATTTTACAGGAGATGCACCAATGGTTACCGCTGCACAGAGTAAGCAAAACAAATNTGGAAATGCATCTTTGGAACTTTGAACCATTGAAGAAACATTTCAAAACAGTTGCACTGTTGAACATTTCCTTCGGTATCGGGCACTACAGACATCACACTGCCTTTAGCAACTATTGCGTCATAATACAGTGTATCTGCATCAAATCTTGACGCCATTCCTGTTTTTTCTATGGGAGTACACAGCGACATCAAGCTGGGACCCTGTTCAGGATTAAAAAATCATTAAAACCGTTGGTGCTATTGCCCATACTGGGCAAAAATAAGTCCCACCGTCAGCGCGGCTTACTTAAACGTTTCAGGAGCCATGCGCGCTTTTCAACAACTCAGCAATTATTTTCAAGCTCAATTTGACCCGAAAAAATCAGGTTGTTGTATTTCGAAACACAAATTTTCAAACTCAAACATAATTTCTCTCAAAAAAATGGTGGAGGTGGCATGCTGAAGGCACCAAAATGGCAGGAAAAATGCTGAAATTCAGCCAGTAGCTTTTTATTGGCGGTAGGCTGAAGATCAAAATGGTATTCTGTTCGAAGCTTGCGGTTCTACATGCAACAGAAAAAATTATGCTGAGACGTAAATATATGTTATTTTCAAATGCGTTTGTGTATTTCACTGAAACCTAAGGACCAGACGCCCTAAGAGGGCAAATGATAATTACAATTACAAGTCCGATCACAAGCACGTGAAATTGTGTGCAATACTGTTCCTATCTGAAATTTAGAGCACAATTTGAGCACTGTCTGTTCTTGTCACACTTCCAAACCATTTGGCCAAATTGACCTTCTTGTTACGCGTCGTGTACGCAAGACCAAATTGGGTAATTCCCTCCCCCCTTACTCAAAAAATGCAAAACCTATGCAAATTTCAAAAATACTGCTCGACACAGCGCATGGAAAAAGTCAGCTACAGAAAGAATCAGGATTAAATGTTGATTCTAAGTATGTCTACATTTGAGTTGAAAAACGACTTGCGCAGAATGGGCGCGTAGACCCGAGCAGGGTTCTCGAGAAATATTCAGGGCAAGGAATAAGGCTGCCTAGTGCATTAGCCAATGAAGAGTTTAGTTCGCAGCACCTATCGTCAAATTCACGTCCCACGTGTCTTAAGATTTTGTAATAAGTGAACAAAAGTGGTTGATCAACACGATGCAAGTCTGTGGCGCAAGAGAAAAACCCCTACTCGCTTCATCCGCAGACGAATTCATCCGAGCAAGCAGATTTTCTCCGAAGTTCTTGCTGGCGCGAGACGCTCCCTAAACCGAAGTCTTTTTTGTGGACTTGTGCATATTCTTCTTAAACTCCATATCAATATGAAGCTTTTCACTTCAAGTATTGTTGTTTCAGCAAGGCGATAAGCAGCAGCTAAGCACTGATACTTTGTGCTGGAGCATTTTAACTGTTGCGTTCAGCAGTGCAAGGAAGATCACTATTGCTTGCGCACAAAAATTAAACATTTAAGGAGCTTTACAGACAAATCCGCCTTTGCACTCGCCGATAAATGTTTCAGCACCGAAGCGATATTATCGTAATTATCAATGATGCATTTGTCGTCTTATAGTGTCCTGTGCAACGCTGCTACATCAAACTAGCCATCCATGTTGCTCTATTAACGTTACAGATAGGTAACATATTTGGCTTAAACATAGGTGTGCGAGCAGGAAAATTTTTCGGGGTTCGAAGGACTTGCCAGAATTTCCCCGAACATGCCCGAAAAATGTTTGTGCGGCAAACTTGCCTCCTACAAATTTTTCTCTCACAAAAAAGATGAAGATCTTTGTACTCTTTTTTTGAGGTGACACTTTTTGGAAGTTTTTTTTGGAGAAAAAATGACAAATTCATACGTATTTCATCAGTCAGTCTCATTGATCAATAAATAGAACAAAGGTGTCGAAACATCTGTGCCCGAATTTTCAGGGATTTTGCCCGGATTTTCAACAAATCAAAATTTTTGGAGTGTACTTGCACACCCGGCATTTTTAAATAATTTTTCAATGTATTCTATAACATTTCAATTATTTGTTACTTTACAACGAAAACATATTTGTGAACTTGTTTAAAATTCATGAGAAATTCACTTTTGTCATGATGATCTTTATTAAAATTGGTAAAAAGATAAGTTAAAAAATCACAAGATCTTCTGATAAACTTTGCACATTAATACTGTTTCAACATGAAGCTTTAATACGACGTGTTTTCATGATGTGTTATTGGCGTAATAATTGCAACACGGTACGACGCTTTCCTGGTCTTTTTCGGGCAGGGATAGGGACGCCGAAAAGCAGTGGAATGACGAGGGCATTGCCTCCCTGCCTTTTCAAAAGGGAGGCAACGAGGGCGGAGGTGCCTTTTCACAACAGAGTCATAGGTAATTTCATGGTTTATCAGGTCGACTTAAAAAGTTTATTGCAGCTATTCGCGCACCCAAAAAATTTAGAATGATTTTCTATAATTTCTGCTATTTGTTTGAAGTCAACATGGTTGCTGCACAGAAACAAGCATAAATAGTAACGATTTTTTTGTTTTTTACAAGTTTCCATTGCCCTCAACTCTTTTACTGCCCCTCTGCCCTACTGCTGTTCCGGCTTCCTGCAGGTATACTACTCGCATATCGGTCTTTTTGAACCACGGTAGTGATTCACTGGTTTGTTAATACAAAAACGTGCTACATGTCCCATTTGGTGACACTGGTAACATTGTTTTGATACTGTAGCTCTTGGAGCCGTTGAAATAGTAATTTGTTCATAACTTTCTATTAAGGCCATTAAACAGTTTGAAAACAATCTGAAATACATACAACATGTTGGATATATTCGGAGTTAAGTTGATATATTCTAGAATCATTTGATTTTGTTGTTTTATTTCAATCATCTTCTTAGTCGCATTCTGAATTTTCGAATTGATTTTAAATGTGTTTGCTGTGACTAGATGTCGAAAAATTGGTCTTCTTTTTGTAATGCCTGGACCATAATTTCTTTTATAGTAATCTCGTTGATATCACAAGTATTGCCGTCTATTGTTAGATTCATCAATATTTGAAAGCGTCATCCCTGACCTGTCCGTCATTCCTTTGGTAAGCACTGTAGTTAACTTGCCAGTTGAAGAGGATCTTTCTGTTTCACTGTTAGTAATCATTTTTCCTACTTTGCTTGTAGAAACAAATAAGTTCATGAGAATACAAATACTTTTACAAAAAGGAATGTTAGCACTGATGAATAAGAAGTATGTCATGTCATATATTACAATCTCAGAATACACAACCTGAAGAATTGTTAAAATAAATGTACACATCTAATTATATCATGCCGAAAATCGATCTATCATGTCATTTATGCTGTTCTTGTTCATACCTTTAGCAAGCGGATTTCCAAGTACCATCAATCGCTTATCTCGATCAATACGTAGTAACGAATGGTGAAACCACTAGTTTTGCATCATCACGTTTGGAAAATGTACTTGATTGCTTGAATCTCTTGTCTCGTATGTCTATGCATCAAATTATTCAAATCATATGCCAAAACAATGCCCACGCATACAGAACAAAAATGGTCAAAATGTGTAAGAAGTGAAATCAAATAAGGGAGCAAAATTCGTTTGCAGGATCAAACTGTTTTTGTTGCTATAATTGATTGAAGATTTAACGTGCTTTACACTATTGATCGATCGTTTTCTGTAGACTACAATTCACCCAATTTCATCTCATGATCTTATTGGGGCATAAATCACATTTCCTTGCATCCTTTGCATTTTGCGTCGCTTATTGATTTTACTCATGGCGACTTCCCATCAAAAGTTTGTGTCCAAAAATAATAATCTTCGTACTGTTGTAAGTTCCACAAAGTTACCTTTAGAAAACAAACATAAAAGGATTGACACGCAATTAAAATCTTGGTACATCACCACTTTGATGAGATACTGTCACCACATACAGTAGATCAGACAAAGTTGCTGCACAGTTTCAAACTTGCAACTTGCTTCATAAATATTTTTTAGCTGAATGTCCCTTTTTCTACAACAGTAACACAGTAGCGCCTGATATCAAGTTTTTTTCCGTAAAAGCTCGTTCAAGATTTTCACATTCCGTCCTCACAGGGTGTTCGTTGTCCGTTTGGGTCATTTGGTATAATTGATGGCTATGAAGTTTATTTTATGCCCCTTTGCTAATGGCGGTGACTTACCATTCTTTTTGGCGATACGCTTAAATGTGAACATACGCCTAATTGTGCCATAATTTTCTGTTCTGCATATTATTCTGATGCTCATGACCCCAGTTGCAAAAATAAATTTACGTCCTTCTTTTGAGCCGGTTGTTGTAACCACCGCTTGGCCGCATTCGATTTCGGGGCAGGTGTTGAGCAGCCATTCGATTGTCTCATCGTCCAGAAACGTCAGGCCATGCAGTCCGTGGGGAGGTTTGCTCTTCTGCGCCACACTCACAGGCCGCAGAGGAGGCCATACCCCATTTGTACAAACAGGAGCGGAAACGCCCGACACCGGTGTGGAGGCGGTCAAGCCGGACCCAGGCGCTTCTTGGGAGGGTCACTCAAGGGGGATGGGTGACGGTGTCGGTGATGAAAATGCGGAGCCTTGTGGGGTTGTCCACCCACTCCGCATTCCAATGGTGATCCGCCCACTGCGCCTCACGTATGTTGTTGTCAGATGAACTGATGACTTTTTGTGCGGAGGGTACAAATGGGTGTCTCGATTTAAGGCGCCGTACATCTGCACTCGATGGACGGGTGAGCACTGAGTGGAGCAGGTGTCCAGGCTCCATGGCACGACGTGCTAGAGACAGTGTGTCTCCATTGCGACGAAGCTCATCAAGTTGGATGCCTGCGAGGATCGGAAGGTTGTCCGCTATTGTAGGACGCAGGCATCCAGTCACAATTCGCAAGGCGTCGTTCATGGCAGGGTCGATAAGGCGGGTGTGAGCACTGCGGCACCAGACAGGAGCGCAGTACTCTGCGGTGGAATGCACCCGGGCCAGGGCGGCTGTTCGCAGAGTTGTTGCTCCAGCACCCCAACCGGAGCCAGCAAGCCGCCTTGGGAGCGCGACGCGTAATGTCAGCTTCTTGCGAAGTGACTCAGGGTGTCGGCGATACATGAGCGACCTGTCCAACGTTACTCCGAGGTGCTTGTTTACGCCCGTCCTTGATCGCACGTTAAAAACTTTATATGAAACTGCAAACCGGAGAAACAAAATTTTGAGTTTCTTGTACAGAAAAAAATTTTTGGTGGTGTGGATGTGTGCATTAGTTTTGCAATGCACAATCTCGGGGTGCTTTGCATGGCGCAGTCCATGACTTCCAAACGCCTGATAATGTTTCGTGTCGACTACGCAGGACTGGAACTTATCTGCAGAAGATTTCTCCTAGTAGCTACAGCTTTGCAAGTAACACCTACACAATCACCGTATGTAACGTTCAACCAAACGAGTGTAGCTTTATGGAGCAGGTCTTTCTGATTTCTAGCAATCGTGTTTGCTTTTTCGCTTGCAAAGTTGAAGTGGACTTGAACTGCATTTTTGAAAAATTAGCGTCTGTAACATCCAAGTTTATTTCTAGTGACCGCTTTGGCGAAGTGGAGCTAACAAGCAGAAAGAGCCCTGCCAGCAACCTGCCTGTCTCCTGCTGGATTTCTTCCCGTAACGCGCGAGATCTCATCCGTGGCACGCACGAGCGTTACCTGGTGGCCGGACTAATGGATAAACCTCACTACCTGTTAGACAAGCTCCGCCATTTCTCTTTCGCATGCTGATCACGGCTTGATGATGGTTTACCCTTAATAGCATCGTTCGATTTTTTGCATTGTTTGTTTCACTTTGTTGTACAGAGTTGTTTTCGTCTGTTTTTTGTTCAAAATAGTTTTGCGTTTCATTTTATGTCAGCCTCACACAACACGACACTTTGTTTTTTACGAATGAAGTAAGTGAAAGTCAACAGAAAATTTTGGAGTCTCAGCAAGTTTTTCCCAGAAGTTGCGCAACTGCGTGGCCACACAACACAGTTCGTATGGAATGTCGCGCAATTGTTTGTAATTGCTGCGCGGCCAATGCTTTTGACTCCGCTGCGCGCCATTACCACAAAACCCAGCCTCTTCATGGATCGAAATGTGCTCTTTCCCATCAACACGCAAAAAGGTACTTGTTACTTGTGATGAAACATTTCGGAGTCTCGGCACGTTTTTCCCAGACGTTGCGCAACTGCGCGGTCACACAAGTCGTTGGAATGCCAACAACTGTTTCGAATTGCTGCGCAGCGATTGCTTTTGATTCCGCTGCGCGCCATTACCACAAAGCCAATCTTTTCATGAATCGAAATGTGTTCTTTTCCATCTACACGCAAAAAGTTACAGAACATTGGTGGATATTCCTCTGTCGAAAATGTGTCATAAGCTTGACTGTACTTTTAAACTCAGTGGTTCCCAAAGTTTTTCTGATCGCGTACCACTTGTGGGTCCCGCACTGCCAACACGTACCACCTTGTTCCAGGAAAAGTCAATCTACCAAATATCATTTGATCACAAACGTTTGGAATTTTGTAATGGCCATTTTTTAAAACCAGCTAGGGAATCACACACAAATGAATTTTTTTTCAAAATTTATTAACAGAACCCGATAAGTAAACACTATAGATATGAATATATATTTTGTGAAGAAAAACAGTAGGAAAGACTTTTAACGCACCATCTTGAAAGCCTTCGCGTACCATTAGCGGTACACGTACCAAAGTTTGGGAACCACTGTTTTAACTATAGTTCAATGTCGTTTGTTGTACGTCTCGAAAGCTTTTTTTAAAAAAAAGGACATGCATGCGAGCGAATCTTGCAATTTTGGACATCACAGCTTGTAGATGAACTAGTTTATATAAGACATTGGCGGTAATACACTTGTACAGAAGTTTATACATTATTTAATTCTCAGGTTTTCATTCTTGCATGTTTTCTACTGATTCTATTAACAGCGGATAACTATTTCCTCTACTCCTCGTTTTGATCAGGTAATGCCTTACGGCAAGTAACGAAGAAAGCTAGATATAAAATTTGATAAACGCAGAGAATAACCTGCATGTTGTTGTGCAGTTTTTGGTTGAATTTGTTCCAATTTAGAGATGGATGAGTATGGAAACTTGCGTTCTGTAATGTGACTTTCTGGTCAGATACACCAAGTAAATATTTAATGCATGATTCTCCCTCGTGTGAAATATTCTCGTCCCCCTTTTTGTCTGTTTGCGATGTCCACTGATATATTTTGCCATTCCACTTTGTCCAACTGTTTCATCCCCACTCTCACCACACATGCAGTCTTTATTTACGTATTTTGCGTCTCCCTTCCCAACGTTCATCATTTAAAGTCCGTCCCTAGAATAGAATACGCCAGTTAGCCTTACGATCTCAAGAGCGCTTTTCTGATTGCGCATTCCAACGCTTGCGTTGCGTCACGGCTGTGCTGCTTGTGGCTGTGGTTTTGTTGCTCTGTAATTGGCTGAGCGCCGCGTTGCTCAGAGCTGTGGTTTCGTCGCTGTGGGTTTGTTGTTTTGTCACAGGCAGCAGATAGTTTTTCAGTTTAAGTGAAAGCGATTATTTGAGAACCGCCTATTTTCCTATTTTTACTTGCCGCATTGATTTTTTCATTTTTTTCTTGAGTTTACTTGCCTTTTCCTGCCTTGTTGGGCAGTCCTTCAGCGTTTCACTCGTAAGGAATTGTTTGCGGATTTCAGAACTAGGGATGCGTAGGGTTAACGCAAAATCGATTTCCTATTTAAAAATTTGCTGATTGATTCCTTGTTTGTTTCCCTTTGTGGAGAGTAGTTACTTGAAAACAGATATGTGCAAATCTGAATCACCGTAAAGTCATGAAAACTTATCCCATGCCGTTGGCTGATTCTTCGAAAGCTTGCAGCAGACCTGGAACTTTTAATTGCATGCTGCATATGGCATATGTTTTAATGATAATAATTAAAGACCAGGTCAGGATTCTCAGTCAAATCAAGAAACAGGCGACCTTGCTACAGTAAGTCTTTGTAAAGCTTTTGCAAATGTGTGTTGACTTAAAATTTTTTCCTGCCCCAGAAGTTTCAAGCGAAGTGGAACATGTCACAACTCTGTGGTTTCACCATAGGCAAGCATGATCTGGTTTTAGCTGACCCAGTGTATAAACAGTCTTGTTGCCCGCCATTTGGCATTGTTCAATGAATGGCCATTGCTTTCCGAATGTTTTGCGCTATCTGTAAGTTTTGTTGACTCATTTGTAGTATTATTTTACTCCCCTTTATAGCTTTCGTTGGCAACCACATGGCCTATGATGAAACCACAACGCTGACTTAAATCGCGGTACATTTTGAGTGAATGTAAATTGTTGTATCATACATAAAAAATAAGAACTTTTCTGAAAATAAAACCCATGGACATCAAGTGGGAGCAATAACTAATTTAATACCTGTAGTCATGGGCGTCCGCAGATATTTATCCAGCTGGGGGTCAACTTCGACTTTTCGCTTACCCCTTTCAGGAAGCTGTTCGGTGTTCCCTGTAAGGTGCGTAAATGTGCAGTGTCACCAGACCATTTGCGCAGTGGAATTTCATTCTCGCGCAGTTGTAACATCCCAGATTTAATATCGTACGTGTATTGCATACTGCATAACGCTTGAAGCGTTTCATTGTTTGTAAGTCTGTCTTGTTGCGCAGTTGCATGCGCACTAAAACGAATATTTGCTCAGTCAGAGGGAACACTTTTGCTGGCGATGCAATGCAAATGGACGTTCGCAAAACGTTTTACCGTTTCTACACCACAAAGAATTTGCCCTTGTGTTGCAGCAACAGTCACAAAAATTACGCTTCGTTACCGCATCACTGCTTTTTCACTCACGCTTCTTTTCACACAGTATAATACAGAGGTTTCAAACTGAAATTGGTCCGAGGGCCAAATGAGGACTTATAAAGTAACCCGAGGGCCGCATTATGACTACCCGATAGCCGCACTGTTACGCTGACGCAACAATGGCGGTATGTGAAACTTACTGGGANCAGCTTTTACATCTTTTTTCTGCTAAAGGTATGAGTTATAGGCAAATCATTTCTAGCCATCTCGAAACTCGTTTGAAAGGAACTTGTTCACTCGCTGGCCGAGCACTTTAAAACACCGGCTTCTTCTTTCGTTTGAGCGAGTTCTTTTATCCACTGCTAGCCNGCCTAGATATCGGGGCGGGTATTGAGCAGCCATTCGGTTGTNTCATCGTCCAGAACCGTCAGGNCGTGTNGTCAGTGGGGAGGTCGATGGATTGGACAGTGGAGNANNACATGGTCGACGGTTTGTTCTGCGCCANACTCACAGACCGCAGAGGAGGCTATACCCCATTTCTACAGGCATGANCGGAAACGTCCGACACCGGTGNGGAGNCGGTTGAGCCGGACCCAGGCTCTTCTTGGGANGGTCATTCCGGGAGGGTGTGTNCCGGTGTCTGGAATTAAAATGCGGAATCTTGTGGTGTTGTCCGCGCACTCCGCGTTCCATTGATGATCCGCCCACTGCGCCGCGCGTATGTTGTTGCCGGCAATTAACTAAATAAGTACGTAAATGTTAATTATTTCCAATTTCCCAAAAAGCGTCGCGGGCTGCACAAAACGCCCTCGCGGGCCGCGTGTTTGAGACGCCTGGTATAAAACCACTTGGCTTACCGCTATCAGCAGTCACGCTGTCTTGGTGCATTACTAGTCAAAGATGTCTGCGTTCAACAGTCACATGCGGCAAAACGCTTACTACTGTAACTTGAAGTGAACACTTGAGGATTCGTTGCCATGTTATTGTTACGTAATAGAGACCAACAGTAGAAAAATCTGTTCGCAAATTTCGGCAACTTGCNTCTGCNNGAAAATGAGNGGACATAGTGAACTTTAAGCGCATCACCTCATGACACCAGAACAGTGAACCTGGCTCTTATGCAGTGTGAATGTCATACCGGAAAATAAATTGTCATTGCAAGAAATAAATCAATTAATCGGAGATAAACCGCTGACGTCAGGTTTTCTAGAAATTTTTGGTTCTTAAACCCAATTTCCAGGGGGTAGAAAATGCCCGTTTTGCCGCCCATTCCTGTAGTGTTTTCGCAAAACACAATAATTCAATCATAT
>JGI24159J19872_10010407_pt1 | contig 12201 bp, 10 predicted proteins | sample Ectturendosymbi4_FD_19872 | JGI IMG/M metagenome (IMG submission 19872)
AAAATTATTAACAAAACTTGCAGAAGAAGCAGGTGAATTTTTACGCGTAGACAAGCTCCGATGAAGAACACTTCACAATCCCCTGACAACTGCATAAAACTGGAGAGCAATTCAGCTATGGTGGTTCCCGTCTACTGTAAAGCTACCCAAGAAATTGTCTTTGTGTCTTTGACATGGGCGTGCATTGATAAAGTAAAGGCATATGACAACCGGAAGAAGGATTTCCTCTTAGTAGGGATTTTCTGTCATAGACCTCTTATCGATTTCATCTAATTAATTGGGCACCTGGCCAGATAACCTCTGTTTTTTTGGTCCCCTAATGGTCTTAACGCTAATGTTTCGGAAGGTCTTTTCATAAACTAAACCATTAATGAAATGTGTCACAACGAGACTCCGTGCTTTCATCCTCGACATCGGCACCTGTCCTCCTGGAATGACCCTTCCGAGAACCGCTTAGTTTTGGCTTAACTGCCTCTGCATTGATGTCGGACGTTCCCGCTCATGCTTCCACAGGTGACGTATGGACCCCTCAGCGACCTGTGAATGTGGCACGGAAGCACAAACGTCCGGCCAAGTTGTCCTCGAATCTCCAATCCACCAACCTATCCTTGGACTGCACGGCCTGACGGTTCTGGATGATGAGACAATTATGACTGCTCAACACCTGCCACTAGGTCCAGTGCAGGTAAGCGGTGCGTTGAAACAACTGGCTCAGACGACGACGACAGAAGGATGTAAACATTTTTTTGGAAAATTTCAAGGAATTTGAACGCTTGGTGCATCATTTACAAACACTAAGCTGAAGACGGTTGATGGTTTGTTCCTGGAAAGATTTTATCAGTGTGATGGTTCATAATACCTCTATTTGTCGAACGAGGCATTGCTTTACGTTTATAAAATGATCTCCTTGTAAAATACTGGTTCTGCATCCGCATAAGATTGTGGACTGTGACTTAAGTGGTTGATAAATTTGTATCTAGGCACGTCGTAGATGCGAAAAAGCTGAAAAAAACAATGTCGGTCAAAATATTAAGCTTTTCAAACAAATATATTTCAGTCACAATTAGACTGAAAGTCAAGATAAGGAAAAATTTTCGTTGACCAAACTTTCACATTTTTATTTTAGGTTGCATAACATCATAGTTTATGATGCATGAATTGTAAACTTGCGGGTTTTTTCCGCTGCGTACTTTCTCTACAATTGGTCTTACTGTCTTTCAACGACATTGCTTGCGATCAAACTATGCTATGTGATATAATTCTATTTATATGTTGCTTTTAAGCAAGATTGTATAAGTTGGTAATCATTCAAGATTTTTACAACTATTTTAAATGACGGGACGTGTACAGAGTCTTTCGGGAATTATTTTTCTATGTCAACCTTATTTCGTAAGGTATAAGAAGGGTGTCTTTTTCTTCGAACACTGCTAGTTTTTGTAGTGGTAATTTTTTCTGATTCTAGGACCCGTTTTTCAATTCTAGGGACCCGATGCACCTTAAAAAATACCTGGCATCCTGATGTTCGAACACTGTTACTTTTTGTAACAAAACGCCAAACCTGTAAAATGTCTTCGTCACCAAGAGATGAACATCGTTTTCTTTCTTTCTTTATGTCCTCGTAGATCAGATTAGAGTCAAATTTTTCTTCAGGATTGCGTAAGATTCCTTTCGGTTTTTGGCCCGTTTGTCCCTGACAACACGAAAAATGAAAACAACATTTTTGAAACACTTCTCTTTTTGCCTGATAAATCTGGAAACGTTTCCCTTTCAACTACTGTCTCAATCAGTTAAAGAAGCAGGTCCCTTCTGGAAACCCTCAAACCGATTCATATCACAAACACTTGAAAAGGCGGAAGGGATGTGACGGCGATGACATGCCCTGATGACAAAACAGGAAAATAGCAGAAAATAGCGGAAGAATGTCGAAGTGATCTAGCGGCGAATCATAAACGCCTCTTGCTGCTACGCTTATGCCTGCTAATGTTCTACCGTAACAGCTTTAAGCTTTCAATAAATGTGCTCCAATAGTTGGAATACATTGAAGACTGAAAAACTGGACACAGAATTAACAAAGCATTGCTTTTTTCATTATACGGTTTATGACATTACATAGTTATGCACTTGCAACTGAATACAACATAAGTTTGAAATTGGGCCTTCAAAAATAAGCTTCAGCAGTTTTTTACAAATGATAGGGCGATTTGTGCCGTAACGAATGTTTGCCGATCAATGTAGTAGGGATTAAACTTTTATGAATATATTTTGACGTCATTTATATGATGCTAAGGTTCTGCTTGTGACAAAAGAAATCAATACTGCTGTTGGACTTTGTCATTGTTTTGCATTTTTTAATCTCGCAAAAAATTGGTTTTCGTCAGTAAAGTTATTTGTCAATGTTCTTGGATTATTCCACAGCATAAAACAAATTCAATGCATGAGTGCGGCAGAAGTGTGCGAAAAGGGAATTGAAATTATTCTTGTCTAGGCTGAAAGAAAATTCTTTCGCATACCGTTAAGCATTGCTTCTAAATCGGGGGAATGATTGACCCCAGGTGAATGAAAACTTTGCAAGTGTGAGTGAAGGATCTGAATTTGCTGTTATAAGTGTTTGCATCTTTTGGTTTCGTTATTTTACCCACCAAATATCACCAATCATGACTAAATGGCGAACTTCAAGCGTTCTGAAATTAGGTCTAAAGCAATCAGCAACTTAACACTTCAGAAAGATCGCAATGTGATGCATTAAACTATCTCTAGAACATTTCAGGGATATATTTTACCGAAAGATGCCATGTTTCAATCACTCGAGTGACGGAACCTCTGCTGTGCTCCCTGCACCAGCGTCCTGTCCTTCTGTGCGAATGTTTGTTGGTAGAATTCCAGTACGTTCGAAAGTTTCATTCTCAATCTCCAGTGAAACCCAGGCACATCAACATTGATCAAAGTAGCCTTGCCAGTTGAAGTGACCAAATAGCTTATTTGTGATATTTATTTGTTACCACTTTGGTATTGGATTCCAACATCTAATGCGCAATTATATTGCAGGTAGTAACTACGGAAAGTCTAAGAAATACGTCCGAAAGCACATTTGTTTTGATGAAAGTAAATGTAAATCTGAACCTGAAATTGATCAAGACAAACCGGCTTCATCAGCTTCGCAGGTTGCAGAACCAGATTTAAAGGAAGGGGAGAATAAAGTTCTTTCAGCAAGAGTGTTCCAGAACGTCTTTCGAAACATATCTCTATTGTTGCAGGCAAGTTTTGTCTCAAAACAAATTCAGTACAAAATATAGATGAAACCCCAAGGACTAACAGTAAAAAAAGACCAGCTTCATGTTGAAGCAACGACATTGGCGAGCTGCTGGAATTGCAGCAAAAGACAATTGCCAAAAACTATGACATAATGCTCAAATCGGAGCAGGATGTTACCTCAGGAAAATAGAAAAAAATCAAGGACCGAGGATGAACAGACACGCCCCGGAAATGGCTATTTTGCGACCATTACATCACCGGTACATCATCCTGAGGCAGGAACTGGGCGTGGAACAAACGACCAATAAGAACAATAAGAACCAGTATTTTCCCTCAGGGTATTAAGTCCCTCGTTAAGAAAATGTAGTACAAATATGGTTATCTAGACACCCCAAAGGCAGAGTCTAAAACCACACCACGGACAGCAGGGCGCGAGTGCAAGCGGCTGTTGCCCAGCCTTTGAAAGGCAACGAAGGGCGATAAAAAACCTGGAGTAAACATGAACGAAAGTTCGCTTTCGCCATGGCCTTACCAAGCGTAATAGCAGGAGAGGCGGAACCTCTACAGTATTTCTCAAGCAAACCTGGAACGGTGTGTAGAGGGAAACCTCTAGCAACTCAGAAATAGTGACTAGAGGACGAGGCGAATCTATGTTACTCTGACCTTCGACAGGCCACCTTAACAAAAGGCGAATCTTTTTCGCTAGGTTTCACGAGAAGTGATCAAAGGAAAAGGTGAACCTCTGCCACTATAAAAATTACATTTACCGAGATGTTGAGAAACGATCTATGTAATATGTCCGAATACTTTGTATCGTTGGAAGGCTTGTTGTGTAATTGAAACGAACGAACAAGACACACAATGCATGAGGCTTGTAAGCACGGCTAACGGATGCAGTAAAAGCACGACACCAAACTCTTAACTTGAAGCGAAACTGCTAAGCAGAAATCGGGCTCTCAGTTAGTCCAAACGTGATGCAATCGTCACGACATGAGAAAGCACAAATATCCTGAGCGCAATTAAAAGCAAGGGAGATCTAAAGTGTGTTGGCTTGGCAAACAAACTCAGAATAGCAGTTTCAAGTGTATAGTGTAAAGCAGTGAAGTAAATGCTCTGCAAGTCATGCTGAGAAATGGGAATGATGCAGATAAACTGAGCGTTAGACTTAAGAAAGCGATTGTTTGGTGAAAAAGGATTTTCGTGCAAGTTGATTGCGACAAAGTGATCTTGATGAACAAACCCTGGTGAGGTTTGTTAATGTGTCATGATTAATGCTAAAAAATTAACTCCCGGGGGTAAATTTCATTTTACAAGAGTGAAAATTTACTGAAACATAAATTGCATCCAATGAAAAATTTTATCAAACATTCTAAACTGCAAGAGTTTCTTAATTTTGTATTTTCAATAAATGAGCACAATTGAGTGTATTGGGGGTAAATCTGGCAGCTTTGTTTGATAGAAGGGTAAGATATACAAAAAAGGTTAAGAACCACTGGTATACACAGTTTTAGGTGATTATTGTCACACAGCAGAGCTTTGTCCAGCTACTTTTTACCTACGGTCCATTTCACAAAAACGTGGCAACTCTCGGGTCACTTCAATATAATGATGNATATTATTACACAGTAACTAATAGCTTTTTATTACAAATTTCTATAAGTGAGATGCCTGTGGTGGAGGCTTCTCTAACACNGTAGTTCCCTTATCAATACCAGTGTTAGTGGTGCAANTCAGGGTCTATGGTTCTGTTGCGATCAGAAATCCCGAGGGGCATTTGCGCAAAGCTTCGNATCGTGGCAGCAAGCAACAATAGAGATCATGCGTCGGAATCTCTCTTCCGGTACGCATGTCATCATGTTCAATCGTTCACACGTTAATATCGGCAGAGCTTTCATGTTGCAATCTCCCTTACTATTGCTTGCTCGCGCTGCATGTATTATGGTGTTATTTTTCACGCACATCCCGTTCGTGGTGAATCACACAATCAACGCAACACCACCGGAGGGGTTGCAACAGTTCAGTGTTTCGCCTGCCAATCGCATTTGTTTTAAGATTTGACTTGTTTCATCGTGAAAATGTACTTTCAGACACTTATGTGCTTCCAAACATTGAGTGCATTTTTTCCGGACAGGTGACCCAGCGGAGGATTAGCGGCGGGCTGTACTTTCTAATTTGATCGCAAAACAAATATATAAACAAAATGTCACATAGAAACGGTTTTATTCTTTGTTCTTGTGCAAATGCACTTTATCCAGCGTAGGCAATGTAGTGAGACAAATGCAGTCTCATANGTTTTTCAAAAAATTTCAGATTTGAACATTTTTCCTGAATGCCTTNNCGGGCTCCTGAAAGCTCTGTGGCGGGCCACATGCGGCCCGCGGGCCTGTAGTTGGACCACAGTGACATAGGACATGCGTTTGCGCTCAGGTGAAGGGGAATGCAGGAATCGACGGCTGAGGTCAAAATAACCGAAAAAGGTAGAAGCACTGCCCTAAATCATATGTAATATAAATTCACTACCGTCTTCATCCACCTAAATAGAACTAACAAAATTTACCAGTAGCGGTTTCACAGTAGGCCTATTCATNTTTTTTTGGGGTGGATGTTGATAGTTTTTTAAGAATCCTTCTCTTTTTTTCTTCTTGTACGATCCAAGGTCCACCAGCATCCCGTTTGGTAAAATGATTTTATCCGATTCATTCAGAGTTTGGACGTAGCTGCAGTTGCTTTCTGCTGCAGACAAAAGTTCTTTTTCGGTATAAGTTTGATAAAGTTTGCCGTTGACCTCAGGAGATATGGTGACATCATTCTTCTTGCCAATTATAACATCAAAGGGTGCAGCACCTTTTGAAGATTCTTTCCATGGCAATATTGGTTTCGTATTGAAAATCAGGACGTCAAAGAAATTTTTGTCAACAGCAATGTACAGCAGCAAAAAAGCAGTTAAGAAAAAAGGCACCGCAAAGCACTTCGCCAATTTTTTTTTAAACATACTTTTGTCGAAACATACGTTTCAGTCTGCATACAAAGCCACCTACAGTCGTGACACACTCTACCTCTGCAAAGAAAAAATTTAAACAAATATAATCTCATTTAATTTTTGTGAAACCATCCAATCTACTCGTTGTGTTACTACTTGCTATTTACGTCTACTGCCTAACTTTGGTATATACTGCATATGTTTTACAAATACGTTGTTGCCGATAAATCATGCGAGGCAAAAAAAACACTATCTACCAACCAAATCAATTGCACAGTTGATCGAGTTTATTCCATGACATCCACTGTTTCCATGGACAATATGTTTTGGCAAAATCTCATCACTGAACTTTCACCCATAAACTAGTGCAGACATCAAATGAGCCAATCATTCGTTTCAAAGGTAGTAGCAACATTTTCACGACTCTTTGATTTCAAATTATATCCCACAAATGATCAAAGGCAATACACTAACGGTAAATTGAAACACTGATTCTTATACACCGATAGTTAGTCTTTTTTATTTCGACCTGATCTTTTTTAGTTTGACCTAATAATGCTGCAACCTTCGTGCATTCATTTATGTTCACACTCGCTTTTACTCCGGAGACGGCTATAGGAACAGCGGCCATAGGGGAACTTAATACACCTAACAGTTTTCAACAGCTTCATACAGTGCAACTACCTGGTCCTTGGTCGACCAGTGGGCCCCGTTCTGGTGAGTATAAACTGAAAGGCTTGTGTCGTTATTCATTTCCAAAGACATTCTAATCACATGCCATGGTCAAAAAATTGTATTTAAGATCTCTCTATTCATTCCTATTCACTCTATTGACTCTATTCGAGATTTGGAATGCATCTTCTGAGATTGGGATGAATAATTTTCTTCCAATACGTGATGGAAATGGTAAAGGGGTTGGCTCGTTTCAAGTCAACCATCTTAAGGTTCAAGAGTGGGCAACCTCTCTGATCGCTATTTGCGGTAGCAGGGATGCAAAAACAATTTATGAAGCGCACGATTTACAGCCCCAAAACCCTTAGTTGTTTGAAGGGAGTGGCCTAACATGGCGCCTGATCCACGCATAGCCAGAAACAATTCTTACCAAATTACAGCTTATCATTACTTAAGAACATACCCAAATCACGCCCAAGAACAGCAAAATTGTTGGTTTCCCGAACGCGATTTGGCTGCTACATACCTCGGGCTTAGCACCATGTGCGTCAACATCCTGCGAAGCGGTCATACAGACAACCATGTTCAACTGATGGTGTTGACAACCTTCTGACTGAAGCAAGCGGCACCGTCCAATCAACCCACTCAATTGAGAACATACGCTGTTCTACAAAAGTGATGGTCATAGTAATCTTTGTTTGGTTTAATAATCGCTGGAAGCCTGTGGCATCGTAGCTGGAAGACGTGGTCTTACGTGTTGAACAATGGTTCTCAAACACTGTTCGAGAGCAAACATAGGTTTGCATATAGTGCTCACTAACAAGTCATAACAGACGTATTGCCACAAGTCTGCATAGACGTATTCTAACAAGGCACGTGTTTTATACTGTGTCAAAGGAAGCCTGCATAAGAGTTGTTTGATTAAGGTTTTCATTAGGGCGCGTTTATCATAGTCTCACATTATAGATTTTTCAAACTTGTGCAAGCACTACTAGACATTTACTCATGCTTCTTTTCACACAGTATAAAACTATACGTGGTTTATCGCTATCAGCAGTATCACTGTCTCGCTAAATTACTTGATAAGATATCTGTGTTCAACAGTCACATGCAGGACTCCCATTCAGTGATTTCAAATAAAACTACATTGAACACCAAGAAAACATATTTCTAGTAGAATAAAAACCCACGAAAAGCTTGTGTTGCGAACAGAAAATCTTTACAAAGTATTCTTCGCAATCTGATTATCTAACGGCTGTGTACGTAACAATGGGTTGCGAAGTGCTTGTCTTGATCGTGAACGTAGCAGTCCTAGATCAGACAATGCGATTTTGCCCACTAGATCACGGAACAGTCAGATTAGGTGCAACTAATGTAAAACTCCCACCGCAAAACTGTAGTCAAGCAGTACGGTTAAGTTGCTTGTGCGTGATATTTCGTTGAGTACATTTCTGCTAAACGGTGTACTTTTCGATCTTCTGTAAAGTGTAGACATATCTTTCTTTCCTCAATGAGTATAGGAATGGACGATTTGTGCAGTGAAGATGGTCAGAGAGTCTATGACAAAAAAGGTTGTTGCGTTGTGTTACAGCAGAAAAAAGATCTTTTTTTTTGTGATACAATTTTCTGTTTGAACAAATTAATCCCATACGAACCGTCGTACATGGTCACCCGCAATTGTCTCTGAGGGTGTAGGCTGCCAAATCCTATCAGTTTTGACGGTTTGGACGTTCCGCAAAGTTCGAACAAAGGCAAACGAAACGTAATGCAGTTGCGCTGAGCGTTAAGGGGGTCTGGCGGTCACGATTTTGCCCGGGACCTCGGGTTCATTTAAGGCCCTGGAGAGACGATATCGACTGTGTTTTGCGCTCTTTGCATGGTTTGTCCGTGCAGCGTTTAGCTTCAATCGCCAAGACGCCAACAGGCAAAACCTGCAACAAGTTCAAAGCACTTGGTCAATTGGGAGTGCTCTGTGTTTAAACGCTCACACAGAAATGGTCTTAAGAAATAGCGAGGTCCTCAGGCAGAAACCGGTGCCATGTTCGTGTAAAGAAGAGCTCCGGAGTCGGATCTGTGTTTTTACGACGGATCCACAGCCCTGTTTCAAGGGAGACCTATTTCGTCACATTTCCAGTTTTAACGAAAGCATTTGCTTATTGATATATTCTTTCAACCTGGCTAATAGTTTCATCGGTTGAAAAACAATTAGCGGTACGCGCGAAAGCAATTAATAATGAGACGCGTAAATAATTGCGGTTTCTTTCAGTGAATCAAGCATGTGTGACTGCTGGCCAATTGGAACTTCGCTGGGTCGCGAAGTGGTGCAGGTCCGCGTTAATTTTCCAACAACAAAAACCACAAAGCTTACCCACTGTATCAAAAGCTATGTGGGTTCCGCAGCTCAGATTTTTGGTCTTTTGACTTTGTCAGCGTACTCGCCGTTTCAGATCGAAGAATTTCGGCTTTACGCTTCAGAGCTGAAAAACAACTCTATCTGAGCAATAGAGGGAGCGGAAAATTTTTGGCGCATTTTGTATGAAGAGAAACAGAAAAACAAGTAGCACTTAAGCCTCTGAATTCCTCGACTGAATCCGCTTTGGGTGAGAAGGCCTTGCATGCCTTGCAGACGCTGAAGGAAGGTTTGTCAGCGGCAACTCGGCGAGTCATTGATGAAAATCTGTCTTTTGTTTTAGGAACCGACGCTATTTCTACTTCCTTAAACCAAGGAAATAGGCCTGTGGCATTCTTTTCTCGAATGTTAAGAAAGTGTGAACTGCGCCAGTCGAGCGTTGAAAAGGAGGCTTCAGCCATTGTAGAAGCGGTCAGAAAATGGACGCATTATCTCCTGGGCTGCAAAGTCACTATTGTTACCGAACAGCGATCGGTCACTTTTATGTACAGTGGCAAACGTCTGTACATAAAGGTGTGTACAGAGATCTGTACAGAGAAGTGTGTACTTTTATGTACAGAGAATTGTGGTGAGTTGTTGTGTGTGCAGCGCTGTTAAACCTCAGCTTTATCAGCTTGTCAAAGCCACACAATCTTTTGAACGCCTCAGTATTGACTCTAAAGGCCCGTGGTCATCTACTTCACCACACCGCTATCTCTCAACGGTTGTCAACGAATATTCGCGTTTTCCTTTCGCCTTTCCTTGCTCCAATGTCAGTGCACAGTCAGTGATCGCGTGTTTGATGCAACTGCTTGTGCTGTTTCGCATACCGGCTTACATTCACTCCGGGCCCTGCTATTCTTTCGCAAGAACTGATCACGTTTTTGCATGAGCGCGGCGTTGCTTGTAGCCAAACTTCCGCGTACAATGCGCCTGGCAACGGCCAGTGTGGTAGATACAATGGCATTATTTAGGTTTCTGTAAAACGTGCTCTTAAGTCTCGTAGCTTAGATATTGCACGGTGTCAAACTGTCTTAGCCGGTGCATTTTATAGTGTACGTTCATTACTTTGCAGTGGCACCAACGAAACTCCACACGAGCCTTTTACACGTCGCTCTACATTTGGAATTTCCGTTCTACTTGGTTGAGTACTCCGGGTCCTCCATATCCTAGAGTCTAAGATATACAGACGCCATGGGCGCTGCTCGAAATACGATCCAGTGGTGAAAGAGGTGGAACTTGTACATGCAATTCCGCAGTATACGCATGTTCGGTTCCCGTCGGGAAGAGAAACGACAGTACCCCTGAGTAGGGTTGCCAGATGCACTTTGTAAAAATATCGGCCATTTTTTCAACAGTGACAGATCCAGGCTGTGTTGTTATTACCTTTGAAAATTCTTGTTTTTGTCACTGAAAAACAAGCAAAGTGCAAAGACCACGCTGGTACTGTATCCACGACCAAAGAACTTGTTGTGCAGAGCGATGTCATGCAGGGGAATATGTGGCAGAAAGGACCAAGGCATCATCCGCCCTGTCTCGTTAAAAAATAAAAGTGATAAAGCGCAACACATAGTCCCTCCTTTGCGGGTATAGTGGATGCTGCATTTCTAATCAGTTATTGCTGCTCAATACACAATGCTAATCCTCTCCTACACCAATCTCCCTGCAGAAATTCCTTCTAGTGGAACCCCTTTTTTCCGCTAAAGTTTATGCGCAAATGGCGCGACCGGGTTGTTCAAGTCTACAGTTCTGGTAGTTAATACCATGAAATGCGCAAACGGTACTACCATTCTTTGTATCTAACCTTGAATGGCCTCAGAACAATACAAATTAATCAAAACGCAAAATAAGTTGTATAGAGCAGCAGTTCGTCCTAAATTTGGTAACACGCAAGAATACAAAAGATACAAAAAATGAGGAGTAAGGTAAATCACCAATTAGAAATGAGAAAACGAAAATATTATCAATCTCAGTTTCTTAGGTGTGTCAGATATGAAGGATCGGATCTGTCAACATAGTAATGCTAACCTAAAGGATAAGGCAAAGCTTCTGCTGCGCAACCTTGGCTACTGTGCATAACGAACACTTTTTCCAACACAAAGCATTTGTGCAAGAAAACCTGAAACAGAGATTCTTGGGCCCACGTTCACTAACGGACTTCTGAATCGTTTCAGCTGACTTAGTCCAATACATTTGGGTTGCTTGTGTGAAATCGGAGTGCAGAACTGACAGCAGATTTCCACATGATTGTGAGCAAATTAGGACTTGAAATCAGAGTGCGGAGTCGGAGTTAAGATTTCCAAATCCCACTCCGACCTTTCCAAATTTCCGATTACGATTACGACTCCCAACTCGACAATTCCGTANAAAATGAGGGAAAAACAACCAAACATGTTACAATTAGAAAGCACTGTGTCACTGAATTTCAAAAATTTCCAGATAATTTCCTCTTATTTACGANTGATTGATGTTACCTTTGGTGCTGAATGTTCGTTTCCAACCGGATTCATACAAAGCAAGCTTAATGGCTTCATACGACTTTTTCGCCGTTTGATTATTATTTTCAGTTTTAACACATTGTGGCATAGCTACTGCATCGCACATCTCTTGCACTGAAATTTTCATAAGCTTTTCGTTTGCCATCCAGAAGCTGAAAATGAAACTACCTCAATGCAATGAATAAGTAGCAAGCAATTCCTTTTTAGGAAAAATGCCAAGATTTATTTTCATATTCTGTATGATATTTTCTTCTGCGCTGTAAAACAGAAAAGAAAACTCAAGGACTCTTTATAAAAATAATGCCCCGTATTAGATTCCATACTGAAAATTTGGAAAAACACATAATTTTGCTTAGGGCGATGCTTTCTCCTATAAATTCTTTCGACGATTTTACAGAAACCTTTCTGAA
>JGI24159J19872_10010411_pt1 | contig 12198 bp, 7 predicted proteins | sample Ectturendosymbi4_FD_19872 | JGI IMG/M metagenome (IMG submission 19872)
CGCTAAGTTGATTGTTTGTGTTTCCATAATCTCATGTAATGTTAAACGAGTTGCGAATCATTTTTTTACCGAAGAGGATTCACACGAAGATCCTTTCTTATTGTTATCATTGCACCTGGCCTTATTGTATTTCTGGCATATCAGATGTGGTTTTTCCGTTTATCCAGTGAAAATCGTACGTTTGATAGATTTGTCTTTCTTATTCAAATTTAGCCAAACTTTATTTTAACACGGATATATTAGTTGATGTTTTAGTTCGTAATCATCGAAAAACAACAAATGCATGTTCATTTGCGATCGCACAAAGTTCTCTAAAAGAGCAGTTCATCTTAAACTTTCCAACCCCGGAAATCCTTGTTCCTAAAGGTATTGGATTAGGGACCCTCGTCTGCGTTATGCCATTAGTCAAAGTTGTGTTTGTTGTTGTTTGTGCATCTGGGGGTTAAAAGGAAACACTTTGGCATTCCTTCTGGGGACCATCAGATTTTTCATTGGACACCCCGCTTTAGAAACACTGCTCTGGAGTACAGACCGAATACAATAGCAGTATATTCAAGTTAACTGCTGAGGCTCATTGTTTCACTTTAATCCGTAACAAATGTTTGTAGTTCAGGCATAACAAGTTTTATCACTGTAGTTATTGCGTAACAACAAGGTTTCTTTTGATTATTTTATGTAGCAACTGCAAGCATGTGGTCTGCCGCGCAGGTGTAAGAAATACAGATCGGCTGACATTGGTGTTGACTATCAGTGCAACTTCCTAGCGTTAGTTGGGCTACTGTTTGAATTTAGCTTTAGGTTGTTTGTGCTATTACGTATATAGCCAGTACACCGTTTCCTATGCCTTTATTTTAGGTTTTAGATCATTTTTGCGAAGCGCAAGTCGTATGCAAATGTTGAGGGTATGCAAAGAAGGGTATGCAAAGAAATTTTCAGTTGAAAGCTAAGAGGATATAATTGTGATGCACCTATTCCTCACGATTTGGCAACTTTCTGGCAGTAAAAACGTCACCACATCCGCTTCTAGCATTGATAATTACGCAATAGTGCAGGGAAAAGTAGACGATGCTTACGGTTCACACTCTTGTGACAACGTATCCACAATGTTACAGTGTGGAGTAGGAAAGATCACTTCGGATGCAGCGTGGAGTTTTGCTACTGCTGTACAGCATGACGCACAAGGGATTCTTAACCTGATGTACAGGAGCAAAAGCCTCAGTTGGGGCTAAGTTTGAGGTGTTGGGGCAACGCCCTTTTACTCCCGGGGACCTTGAGTCTTATACAGTACTACACGTTAACTTGTGTCGCAAAGGATTTTAACCTTGATTCAGAGTTAGTTTTAATAAAAAATGTCAAACATTCAATTATTTGATTATAATTGTTCTTGTAGGTCAATTTGCGCTGTTCAGGTTCTCTGGGTGCGTGATATTTGGAAACTTTTTTGGCAAATTTGTGAAAAGTATTTCTGCTGTACCTGATCAAAAGTACATTATTTTGAGTTGTTAGGTCAATGAAAACTTGTGGTAAGAAGTAGAATATTTCAAAGGAGCAAGAAAGGAATTTGTGAGTGCGTGTAACAAACTGCAGAAAATTTTGAGGAATTTGAACCTAGTATAAAAAGTCCTGGTTTTTGAGATGCGATAGACCAGACCTGCTCCGATTGGCATATTACGTTTTCTTGGTTACATTGACACAGAAGCCGTGTCCGATCTGTGCCTTGTGATGCGATCATTCTATTCAACTCTTACACTAAGTTATACAGTACGTCAGTACGCACGTATCATTTTTGTCACGGAAATTTATCAACAAATGCGAGATTTCTGTACCCTTATAAGTAATAACTGCTTTCTTGTCAAGTGTGTTTGATCATCTGCTAGTCACTTATAAAAACAGGTACTCAGGTAAGTACCTAAACATCCATTTCGTTGCGAAGTCTTGTACTAACAAATTACTTCAAGATACTGACGTTTTTCATTTGCACAAAAACGCGTCTTGTATTTTGTGACCGATTTTCCTTTTCCTGCTTCAGCAAGTTTTATGGGTATTCCTTATGCTTTGTTTGCAACAATTATCTTTCACAGCTGTTTTTTTTCAGTCATAGACCGAATTTTTTTTTTAATTACCGAAAATAATTAAGTCAATTCGTTCACAATGTCTCAAAAGGTAAGCAAGTGGATACTGTTACGGTGGGTTTTAATACTATTACGGGACAAATGACCGAAATGTCTCAGTGAAAAAAAAAGTTTATCAGTAAGTGCCGTAAGGGACTACTGCTGGGCCGCGGGTGCCTTTACATGTTTGCATTTGGCGGACCCTCAATTTGAAATTATGAATGGTAAGGGAGGATGAAGTGAGCAATGCCACCTACAACAGATAGGTCCAGAAAGCAGCACAGTAAATCCTTGCAGATACCTTAAGAGCAAAACCTCCAAGGCAAATTGACAGTTGATGTGTTGCAGCAGGTAGTCACGTAACAGTGGGATGCAGTGCACCACTAAGTCAACAGTCAAACAAAATCACTTTCTTGCAAACCATCATGACGCATTTGCGTCAAGAGGGTTCGCAGAAACTGAAGCATGTGGCGTTTTCCAGGCGTAGGGCGTAGCCATGAGGTGACAAAGGCCCACATTTTTAGCATATATAGTCATTTTGTGCTTTGAGAAGCGGCGTCCCAAACAAAAACACTGTTACTTGCCTAAAATCAAACAATTTTCACCCCAAAAATTTTGGGCTGGTTACGCCACTATTTGCAAGGCACTGTACCCCTATTGCGGTTTAATGTCTGATCCTACAGTTTTACATTGCACCAAGGCATTGCAAGACGAACACATATTACGTTGTTTCTACAAGATGGCTGCTTGGTTTGATGCAAAAAAGGAATAAAACTACAGAAAAACGTTTTTATAATTCCGCCGCTTGCGTTTCAATGGTGCTGAGGGTGATATGAGTTGCAAAATGGGACTTCTGTAAAAAATGGGGCTTCTGAATACGGAGCGAAAGAGTTCTAACCAACGCACTATTATTGTATCATTACTCCTGTTTCTTAGGTTGTGAAAGGGACGTTCGCAGTTTATAGTGTCACGAAATGTGGAAAGCGTGTGTCGATTGGACAAGGATGGCAAAATCTTAGTATTGATTCGGAAATTACTTAGAATTGACGTTTCCTTTTATGATTGTCCCGCAGCGCTATTCATGATATGCAAAACAAAATAATTGCTGTCAAGTGTAATCAATCTTATGATTTTTACTTTGTTTGCAGTCTAGTTTTGTTAATATTATTAACTCAACTGCTTGACTCAAAGAAGCATCATGTCTACAAACGTTCAATCGTCACCTATTCCGTATAATCCTCTGCCTAACGACGTAATCGCGTTAGACCAGGTAAGATGGTCAGTTCTGCCGACGGCATGCCATCCAAACTGGTCCGTTTATTTTGCATTTGACAAAGATATGTGTGTGGTATGCCCGGGAATTGGATGAAAGATAAGCATAACGAGGTTGTAGAAAATAGAGCGTGAATGGAAAGAACCTGATCAATCAGAGCAACACCTCCACACTGCGTCTGGCATTTTGTATAGTGTTCACTTCCACCTGTCATTACAGCGGAAAATTTTTCGGTGTTTTTGGAAATAGTCGAAAGGGAGAATCCTCGATGATCGTTGTCTCTAATAAACGAATAGTTTATTTATAGGTTTGCGCAGGTCCGTAACTAGAGGTCGCAGGGGCGTTCGCCCCCCTGGAAAAATGTGTTGGACATAGTTTTTGGGCCCCTCACAGAAAAATCTTCGCCCCCCTAGTGTCCCAAGCTGGTTAAGGGCCTGGGTTTGCGGCAGAACGTGATGAAGGTGGCTAAAATACCCGCATGCGTAGTGATTTGTAAAGCATTGCGCCCTTTCGTGAAATCATTTGATAAGCGATGCCCATTCCTCATTCAAGTATTTTCAGACAAAAACAGTACCCCGTTTTATACTGCACACATGGTCGCCGACATTAAATGTGGTTTGTTCCTTCAGAACTGAATTATGTGGCGCTACGAAAATAAAGGAGAATGGCTTCGTCTGAACACAGTTAAATGCCGATAACAACGTGAAACAAATCATACAAGTGCAGATCAAAAGCATTGAATAAAATTTTGTTTCGAACGCTGGCTCGCCAAAATTTGCTCGAAACCTTGAAAGCCATGATTCGATCTCGCCCTCTGCTAGATCAGCCAACTCGACGCACAAAAAAAGAAAACCTTGCTGCTTGAGGTATGCTCGACACCCTGTGATTAGTAACCTAAAAATCANTTCTTGTCGTTGAAGCTGAGCTTGNACGTAAATTTGGTTGCGCGCGAAAAGGAAGCGGCTGCGTCAAGTTCTCCATTTTCCTGTTTANACTGCACGCAAGAGAAGGGTATTACTCATGAATGACGATTGCTGATGCCCGGGCAACATCATCTCACGGGAATTCAACCCCTTGAGCTGTTGCATGCTTTCAGGAAGTCGGTCTAAGACAGCCATCACTGTTGCCACTTCTAATGTTTTAACATCAGATCTGATGTTTTCAAAAAAATTTCAGATGCCTGATGTTTTGGCGACGAATCTGATGTTGAGTGGGCTGTTTTTGTTTTCCACACTTCCTCTCCTTTTTAGATGAAAAAGTTAGATTCATTATTTTTAGGTTTCTTTCATCGGTTTATCGAACTGGTGTGTTTGGTTATCACTCCAAATTGAAGAAGCTCTCTTCAGTGCGTTGAGAAGAACGTAGTATATGTTACACATGACCGACTTCTCCATTTTAATGAAAGTACTTTGCTCTATTTCGGATTCAACGTGGATTATCGAGTTATCACGCTTTGTTAGGTATTGGTAATAGAAGCACATGGCACAGGGGTCACCAACATGGTGCCCACGGGCACCAATTCGCCCGCAAGGACCATGTAAGTCGCCCGCGGGCCCGTTCTAAAAGTAACATTAGCATGATCAATAGGGCAACCAAAAGTCAATAAAGTCAATTTTTCTGCCTATTTTGAAGTTTATGAAACGTCCACAAACCAAATTTCACGCTCATACCATGAAGGAATACCCAGTAATTAGGTCAAAAAAAAAGTCAATTTATCATTAGATCAAAATTTATCGTTGGGTGAAATTTTTCTTGCAGCACAGGCTTTTTTGTATTCATCGATATTTCATTGAAACTGCAACAACAGATATTGATAAGCTTTTGCAAGTTTTGTTGCAATCCTGTAATAATAATGGGTTTGCTGCGATTTCTGACGTAATAATGCTGTTTTGCCCACTGCTAGACGATAGGATATTATGTAGGATAAGCGTAGTAAGGCAAGAAACGTGGTTTTACAGTATTTGGTTTGGTAAATGCTCAATCCATTATGCATAATAGTGTTTCAACTTTATGATGTTCTCAGGTTTGACTCTACTGTATAATATTGATGTACTTATCAATATATCACCCGTCAAAGTTAAACAATCAGTTTCTTTTAAAGTTCGAAGCATAGAGTGCATGAATATGCTTCTGGGTTAACCTTAACACCTAAGACTGAAATATTTTGCAGTTGAAAATGCAGAAAATTTATAGGTCAAGATAAAGACAAAATTTGTAAAATAAAGTCAAAATTTTAAGTTTTTAGGTCGAAAAACTGGTTGCCCTAGTGATCAATGTCTTCACATTAACGAATATCAACGCTAAAGTAACTGAAGGTAAATTGAGCAAGATGCTTATTTCTTTAGTTTGTATCAAGCTAGTAGCCCTTCGCATTAATCGTACACAAGAAGTAGCTCTCAGTTTCAAAAACGTTGGTGACCCCTGATATAGCTTATATTAAAACTGTAACGTGAAAATATGATGTCATGTTGTGTTGAAAAAGGCAACAATCTGATGTTAACCAGACGGACCCCTGTGGCAACACTGATAGCCAGCATTGTGGGCAGTTCTACTGACTTTGACAACTGACATTTTAAAGGTTGTTTCATTGAAACTTCATATGTTTTGCTGTAAGTAAATAGTAGGCTATTTGCCTGTTTACTTACAACTTAGTGTTTACATGCAGGGTGGATGCATAGACCTACACCAGAATCCATTTTCATAAGTTGTTCCGAAGAGTTAGCAAAGTGTAGTTAATATTTTTTAAGGACAGCCTGTTAATCCTGGATACGCGTGTCACAATTTGGGAACCACTGGTTTAGGAGGCTGGCTGGTTCAACGCCATTCGAATGTTTAAATTACCCTGGGCTCACTTGGTTAATTCCCTGATTAACGTCGTAATGATAAGTTGTTAATGCTACTGATAGTTTCATAATGAAACAATTTTAGGATAGCTAAAATTGAAACTTTCATGTCTTAGATTTGAGGCAAAGCAAGTGATATGTGGAAGTAAATGTGTAAGGATTAGGTATAGTTTGCAGGTACTCATTACATAGTATGCATGAAGAGAAGTTAGTCGTGAAACATCCTCAAATAGTTACTTCTCATGAGTGACCATTCGTGACACAGCAAACTTTCACTACTGATCATATCAAACCATACCCATATCAATCAACAAAAGTTCCGATTTTTTTTTAAGTTAAGCACCAAAAGTTTAAATACCCATCCATATTAATCCAAATCCGTGATTAACAACACACAAGTCCAGGATTATTTTGAAGTAAAGCACTAAAACACAACTAAATACCTAGTGCTTGCAAGAGGCTAGTCAGCAGACACTTTCTTCCGGCAGCTCATTTTCGCTCTTCGCGAGATCGGACCCGCCTCGGTTCGCAAGACTTCGCAATGAACCGCAGCAGCGCACACGGCGGCGTTAAACAAGACTGCCGCGCGGTTTTCCGCGTGAGAACTCCCTAGTATAAACCCAGTGGACCTTATGGTTTTTACCGCTAGATTTAACAAACACTTCTGTGAAAGCTAGGGCCGGTCAGGCTGGAAGTAAGGCGCTAGCTCATAATTTGTGGGCTTTCTTGTTGGTCGTTTTAGGGCAGAGGTTCGCAACCTGGTGTACATGTACCCCTAGGGGTACATTTTCCCGTCCGAAGANGTACATATTAAGGTAGGAATAGAAACGAAATACATATTTACATGTCTTTTATATCCAAATATTTGTACATATATCAGTGAATATTATTCTCAAAAGCCGTTATATGCCTGTTGTTAAATATATCTGTGATTAATAATGATAAAGTGTTTTGTCAAAAGAAAGTTTGGGGGTCCACGTTCATCTGTCGAAATGGTAAAGGGGTACATGCTAACCTGTCGGAATGCTGAAAGGGTAAATAGTCAGAGAATGGTTGGGAACCCTTGTTTGAGAGTAACTGAGGCTGTTCGTCGTGGTCGCTAGAATGCATGACGAATGGATAGTTGGGACCAGAACGTCAGACGCAAAGCGAACTTCTGTATTTTAGTTTTCCCGGCTGGTAAATACGTGTATTGACGTTGCAGCTGTCTGGCAGCGAACGCAACACGCAAACAATAACTTAGGTCTATTCTTGCAGACCAATACGCTCGTCCCTGTGTGTGCAACAGTTGCGGAAATCCGCTGTTAGTGGGTGACGTCAAATGGCGACGTGTGATTCTCTCCACTCAGCGTAACTATTTGCTGACGCATTGAATAAAGCAAGGTGTTCAACCAAGTTGCTGTTTGCGGAAAATTGCTGCGATTTTTTCTCGCGCCCATGCGCCAACATTTATTTTGGTTGCTCTTAAATTTAAAGTCCGTTTTAACGTATTTACGCAACAATACAACAGGACCAAATAAAAAAGAAAATTGCTAAATGCCGTAATCTTTTGCACAGTATCTTTTTAGTCTGGAACGCCCGACTATTGCCAGTGGTAGCAATCGAGCAAATTCTATTAAGATGAGTTTTTTTGAATGAGCGCGTGATTCATTTCACAGGCATGAAAGGTAAGATTCTCTCACGAAGGTGTTCTTTGAAATAATTTGTTGCGGACCATTTTATTTATTAATTTTCCCCGGTACGTTTTGGGTTGTTTTTTTAACCTGGACCCGAATCGAAACGTTTTTAGCTGCGGCTGGCTCGTCAAGTTGAATTGTTATGAAACCGTGAGGAACCTCGGCCTTAAGCGAAAGACGATGTTGACCAAGAACAATGTGATCAGCAATTCATCCAACACTCATAGTTGAATGGAAGAAATCATCTGTGATTTGTGTCGACGTTCGGTGTCACATTTCAAACTTCTCGGGGCAAACAAGTTGAGTTCAAGACAAGGCTTAGGGAAATCTCTCGGTCTTTAGTTTTCATGAAAATGACATCTTTGAGACTGAACGTGTTTTCAACTGTCCACTTCCTTTCAGGAAGTCGGTCAACATTACAAACCGAAGGTAGTATAGAAAAGCGTAAAGAACCTTGATCAAACAGCCCCTTCAGGCTGTAGGTCATCATGATTGCCGAGAGCAAGGAAGGTGATCGAGTACTTATATCAAATCTTCGATCGTGTTGGTTTTATGATGCTGACAAGCTGAAGCCGGAATTGCGCCTGCAGCCAGAGGAGTCAAAGTAGCCTCTATCGCTACAGAGTCGACACTTCCAACGACTGGGGAATCGAACGTCACACTGTCAGTGTCTCCGTCTGCCAATGTGTAGGTCGCGATTGACTGGCGAAGGCTGCCACTGACCAGAGACGCATAACGTGTTTCCCCAGTTATGCCGGGGCAAATCCTGCAATTGCATTTCAGTTGAAAGACTTTCACAATTGCGTTTCTTTGCAAGAATTGCATTTCGTTGCAGAATTCATGAAAAAAGTTTGAGAAGTGTATAAATGCGTTTCTTGGTGTCATTTGGTTTGCCCAACATTTCTCCGAGAAAACGAGCGTTTTGTTGCAAATTGTAAAGGGAATGCCAACCATGGGGGGCGAAGGGGCCATGCCCCCCCTTTTGTTCTGGGAAATATAGTCATTTTGTGCTTTGAGAGTCGTTTTTCCAAACAAAATAATATTATTCGCATAAAATCATACATTTTGGCCGCCCCAAATTTTTGGGCTGGCTACGCCACTGATGCCAACACACCCGAGTGGACGTGTAACCGACCTATCGCACCCTCATGCCAAATAGGGTTACACGTTGGAAAGGGTTAGAATGATCATGGGCACTTATGTAAGTTTAACCTATCATATATCACACAGAAACTGCTCTATTCTGATTTGAGGTTTAAGGTTCAAAGTTGTGCGTCTGGCGTTTGTTACTCGTTTCAGCATTGCCTATTTCAGTTGTTCCGTTCCCGTTCTTATCGAGCCATGCACCTGTCACCTCAGTGGGGCTGAAAGCCAAACAAAAAAGAGACAAAAAACTGAGGTAAAAGCTCTCGTATACGTGTTTAAAAACCTCCCTACCATTTCGATTGCATTTCTAGACAAGTTGTGTCCCCCCGCCTCCGTCGACCGTCGTGATTCAGCAACCCGGGTATATGACATCAACGACCACCGTCATAACGCAGCAGCCGCAGCCTAAGCGACTCTGGCAGTCTGGGATATGCGATTGCTGCAATGACATGGGAAGCTGTGAGTCTCGTTTTGCTTCTTTGTCTGTCTTGTCACAGTACGCATCAGTCTATTCTATTGCTTTGAGGGTGCTATAACTAGGGCCATTTTGTATGACCTAAAAACTTGATAATATGACTTTATTTTTCAGAAAATATGACATTCTACTACCAAACGAGAATTACTGAACTAGAACATACATTTACTGTACAAATAAGCATTACCAGCGAAAATATGGTTTGCTGAAGCAATAAAATAAACAGCTCAAAACATAAGCAAAACATAGTTTGGTTTGAAGCAAATTGAAAACATGCTTAGTTTTTTGGTTTGTTTTTCTGGGGCAGCAAGAACATGAATTGTTAGGCAGTGCATTACATTTCATCCAACCAACTTGGTTCACCTGCGTCTTTGCCAACATTGAAGTTCAGTTTGCAGAATGCATCTTAGACCTAGCGACATAGTAGTTTCACCTCATATTTTGAGATTGTTTTAATGGTTTCCTTATTGAATCATATCGAATAAAAATCGTTTTTGAATAAATTCGTTGTGTGGCTTCCTGAAGCACAGAAAAATTATGACTTTGATAGCTTTAAATGGCCCTAGCTATAACACGTTTCCTTGTTTGCTGCCTTTGTTGTTGATTTATCGCCGTGTACCAAGAACAATGGTGAAACTGTAATTAGTTGCTGCGAATGCCTAAGGCAGGGGTTCCCAACCTGTGGTACCATTAGTGGTACGCGAAGGTCTTCCAGGTGGTACGCGAGTGACTTCCATTTTTTCACAAAAACCTGGATTTCACAGCTTTCTAGTTTAGGTGTCGGGCTTTCTTTGGAAAGAAATAAATTTTCCTGTAGCTCAGGGGCGTAGCGAGGTTAGATGGCGCTGGGTCAAGATACAAGTTTGGCGCCCCCATGTTTGATCCTGAGGCAGGTGCGGATTTACCATTAGGCTAAAAAGGCTTAAGCCTGGAGCCCCCGATTTTGGGGCCCCCAAGATTTTAGAAGGATACTTTCCAACATTTTTGCAAGCAATTGTATTCCTGTTTTTGTTTTGGTTCAACGCACCGTTTTTACTGTACTATGCCGCTAACAAAAGGTCTCTATATAAAACTGAAGTGAATGACGATGCGTATTCTCTTTTCAGGGCGTTGAGAATTGGTTATTGTTAGGCTACGTATGTGTGGAACAAAACGCCTGAATCAATTTTTCAGATTAATCGAGGCCAGTGACGTACGGTACTTTCGTTCTTCCCAGGTCTCTCTCTTGTTCGTGGGCGTCGGAAGGAGGGCCAGGGCCCCCTGGATTTTGAAATTTGACATTTTTATATTACATTTTTAGCAAAAAAGGTGGTTTTCTTGGTTTCGAGCAGGAAAAGTGAATTTCATCAAGTTTGTTCCCCCCTGGAAAAATTTTTATGGTTGGAAAAATCCGCTAATGGCACCCTCCTAGAAAAAATCCTTTCCGACGACCATGCTCTCGTTGCTTTTTGTGGGTAAGATAGGGGGTAAAGACAAGACCAGCCTGCACTGTAGCCAAGGCTGCAGATATTCAGTGGAGCAAAACGTTAACAGTTTGTAATAGCGCGCGTGTTAAGCTGGGATGTTCTCTGACTTCAATTGTTTTGTAGCAATCTAGGGCCATTCCTTTCTACAGCTCAATGCATAGAAAAAGATTTTAACTAATGTAATCAGGATAACGCTGGATCTAGAGTAGGCTTACTTGCATCAACTTCTGAAGGTCGAAACGTACATATGAGAGTGATTCTAGCAAGCGAAAGAAAACCACTGCCGAAGCAGATGCAGTACAAGCTGTTATTGAAAAAAGGAAACGAATAAACCAGTTTTTTAGTGTACCAGAAGGGTCGACACCAGAGGTGGCCACGGATCCGGAGTCGACTCCGACAAGGTCCTGCGTTTTTCTTTCGGGGTCAGATGCGGAGTCGTAAATTTGTGAAAAATGGACCCGGATCCACTTNATATTTTCGGCAGTAGCAGGAGTCTGCGTGGGTTTGTTTATGCTTGTCATTTCTTAAATAAAAACATTGCTGAATTTCGGTTACATCGATGTTATCCACAGTCTGAACAAGAGTCGGATTCTCAAATTTGAAAATTTTTCAGACCTGGCTTGAAAAACGTGGGAACCGATGCGGGATCGGTGTCTAAAGATGTGACTACAGCCACCTCTGCCTTCCAGAAGGGTCCCCAATTTAAAATAGCCTAGGGTCCCGAAAATAAATTCGCGTCTGTCCTGAGGTCTTTCGGATGTGAAGTGGACACATTAACATTTTAATGTTTTGTGCATCCTTACTGCGTAATTCACAGTAATATTCTATTCGTGATTCAACGTGATGCACTTGTTTCCGAACAATCCGACCGTCGATGCTATAGCCTGCAAACCTACATAACCGCAGTCTGTCGCTGTATCCTGTGGCGCATTCGAACGCCCTACGCTTGTGTTAGTCGTCATTCTAATTCTGATTCTTCATCGAACGTTACGTTTTCTGACTTCACGCTCAAGTGTATTGGAGTTCTTTGTTGTATATCTGAATATACTCGAAAGAAACAGTCAACTTACAGTACTACTGGCGAGTTATCAGCGGACAAAGTGGTGTGAGACTTTTAATTTGCCTTGGCAACTTCAAGACGTCAGGTTGCTTAGTTGGGAGACCGACCTGTGCTCCTGCAACAACTAGGTTGACCCCTCAACTAGTAG